>Ga0210384_10000931_pt1 | contig 41951 bp, 47 predicted proteins | sample IncBWH2MmetaG_FD_160574 | JGI IMG/M metagenome (GOLD analysis project Ga0210384, IMG submission 160574) | Forest soil microbial communities from Barre Woods Harvard Forest LTER site, Petersham, Massachusetts, United States - Inc-BW-H-2-M | ecosystem: Environmental > Terrestrial > Soil >... | reverse complement strand
GTGAAGCGATGAGAGCCGATGAACGCTTACAACAGTCGCATAAGGACGCCGCAACCGACAAGGCACACGAGAAGCGGGACAAGATCAGTCAGTCGATGCAAGACGCCAAGGAGAAGGTGAACGAGACGATCGACAAATTCAAGGAGCGTCATTCCGCCTGATGCGCTGCCGCCTGAATTATTTTTCCGTTTGTGCCGAAGACCGGGCATGGCCGGCAACAGTAGCAATGCGATAGTTCGATGAAGGCTGGCATAGCGGAAAACAGTTGCAGTATGTCCGATCGATTGCTGGCTTGGGAGTAATGAAAATGGCAGAAGTTCGGCTGCAAGAAGGGGAGTCGATAGAAAGCGCCCTCCGTCGCTTCAAGCGGAAGGTTCAGACTGAAGACATTATCAAGGAAATTAAGCGTCACGCCTATTACCTGAAGCCGGGCGCGAAGCGTAGGGTGAAACAAGCTTTGGCGCAACAGCGTGCCCGAAAGAAGGTTCGCAAAGAGGCACTCAGCTCGAATCGTTAGGGCCGCTCCTCGGCTGGCTCAACGTGTGCAATTTTGAACAGACCGCGCCCTGCGCCTTCGCTCGGTGGCGGTGTCATTGGCAGTAGGCCGAGGAATCAAAATGCTATTTCTGGTGTTCATTGGGATTAGGAATGGCGAGTACGTCCGTAACTACCGGTCCGATGCCACACCGAAGTATCATCTTGCCAAATCCTCTGCCGGAGAGCCTTATGAAGCGAGTTGCTCTAAAGGGTTTGTGCATTTTTCTGCTGGTTTTTCTTCTTATCGGCGGCACAGGTTACGGGCAGTCGTTAGCCGACGCCGCGCGCGCAAATCGCAAACAGAAAGGCGCAGCCCCTACGAAGGTCATCACCAGTGATGACCTCGTCGCAACCTCAACACCAGAAACAATTCAACTGATGCCCGGTACAAGTGCTACAGGACAAGGAACGCTGGTCGCGCCCGGGAGAGGAAAACATAGTTATCAGGTCATCCGGTTGGATGCAAGCCGGTTTGTGGGTGGAGGCACAATCCATATCACGATCAGCTTAGGTGACGGGGAATCCGAGGCATCTTTTGATTTGTACCCACAGGGTATTCGGCTACCTTCGGAGGGATGGCCGAACTCTCTAGCCAATGCCGTGAATATACGTAGCTCTTCTGGCGGAAAGATCAATTATCATTTCGCCCATGGAACCGTGTTCCAATTCGGCGCCGAGGGCAGCTGGAATGCAAGGGCCGGGGCCACCAATACCTACAGCTTTGTGGTCGATGTAGACAGCCAATCTACGCCATGACCCGCGTGGTCGGTCGGTCGCTCTTGATCCGCCTTCGCAGCCGGTTCTTAATCTGGACGTCGACGGCTCCTTACTCAATTTGACGGTCGATACCTATTGGGAAATTGCCATTACATCCATTGACCCGGACCGGCCACTTCTCTCAAGCGAATGCTTTATGGTTTCAAATTCTGCGAGAGGCTTGGCGTGTGCCCTGCCATCGTTTTCAACATCTTTGCAAAACCATTCCCCTAGCGCGTAATTTTTGGTGTCCAACTCCGCCCGCAAGGGGACATTGTGTTTTCGGCAAGCAAATGAGCGATCTAAGATCTGGTCAGCCATTGGCCGATGCGTATTTACAAACTCCGAATGCGTACAGCCATGAGAATCCGGCCTCCTCCATTCGAAGCCGGAAGCCAATCAAACGGGGGTGGACTTTTGAAAGTCGTCACTAGAACTCCGCGGCCAGGGCTCCTGGAGTACCGGTTCTGGCATCTATTGGTTGACGACAGTGCACACTATCTCTACGTCATGTGTGAGCAATCCGCAACAAGTTTTCCGATCATGGTACGGCTGACTCCCGACGAGTACGTGGAGTATCACGCTCTGGGCTGGACCTTTCTTCAATACATGGCCGAGAAGATTAACTATTGGGCTTCAACCTACTCGGCTCGGCGGGTGAGCAATGAACTTCGGGCAGCCGCCGAAGCCGTCATCGCGGACGCTACGGAAAGGCGAGATAAGGAAACCGCAGGAGTTTGTCCCACGGTTCCTTATGGGCGACTTCAAGATTCGTCCTGCTCTTGATAGCTGGCGAAGAATCGCGTTGTCACTCACGATGCCAGAATCGGCTCGTCATTGGGCGTGTTGTCGGCAACCCCTCCCTAAACCGGCAACGGAAGGCCTGCCTGTCATCCGACCGCACCCGGTGGCGAACTTTTCCGAAGCCACTTATGGACACTCATGTGGTCGTGGACAGTCCAGAGTCGTATTTGTGGCCGGACAACCGAAACTAGACTACAAGTTCGCGCCGAAGGCTAACAGACGGCCATCGCAATCCTTCACGACAAACTCACGCGAGTGCCACGGCATGTTGGCAGGTCCACGCGTGAATTCCACGCCTCGAGCTGCATACTCAGCGTAAAGCGCGTCCCCATCTTCGATGAATACATATGCGTCGAGCAGTTCGCCCGAATATTTGTTGGGGTTGGCTGTGGGCGGTTCGGCACAGCGGAAGTGAATCGCCTGATGGTCGCGCGCAGCGATGGCGTAAACCGGCGGGTCCTGCCACGTGCCCAAACACGTGAAGCCGAACTTAGCTTTGTAATAGGCAAGGGTGCGGGGAATGTCCATGGTGAAGAACAGAGGCGCGATCTGACGAATCATGGGACAAGTCTACTGTAGAAAGAAGCTGGGTGCCGACCGCGCGGGCCAGCGGCTATGGTCTCCCCAGTCGCGAGAACAGCGTTCTGGCAACTCGTAAAATTCTGGGGTGGATCGTCGGCAACCGGAAGTTAGGCGGTTGTTGGAAACATCGCGATAACGCTCACTGAGGGGTTCTGAGGTGGAGTTCTGCGTGCCTCGGCGCAGATACTTGCGACGTGCCGAAGTCTCGGACAGGCTCCCACAGCCACGGCCCGCTATTGAAAATGAAGAGTGAGGACCTGATTAGTGTATTCTCGCCTTCGCAGCCGATTAAGCACTCGTTCTCCGATGCCGAGTCTCAAGCCAGGATATTCCTGAGGCCTGATACCTTGGATCTGAGACCCTGTTTCTTCTGGAGTACGATTTCGTGACCGAGCCCATCATTCGCGCCCAGGCTGTAGAAAAGTTCTACATTCAGCCGGATGGGAATCGCATTGAAGTCATTGCGCCCGTCGATCTCGATGTAGAGCCTGACCAAATTATTACCTTGCTCGGTCCGTCAGGCTGCGGCAAGTCCACGCTGCTGCGGATTTTGACTGGACTCAGCAAGCCTTCGTCCGGCGAGGTCCTGTGGCATGGGCTCCCGATTTCTACACAGAATGCGGGCGTGGCCATCGTCTTCCAGAGTTTTGCTTTGTTCCCCTGGCTGACGGTACTCGATAACGTCGAAGCCCCACTCGAAGCTCGCGGAGTGCCCGCCCTCGAGCGTCGCAAACGAGCATTGCGCATTCTCGATACCGTCGGCCTCGACGGCTTCGAGAGCGCCTACCCGAAAGAGCTTTCCGGCGGCATGAAGCAGCGCGTCGGCTTCGCCCGCGCCCTGGTAGTGGAGCCCGAAGTCCTGTTCATGGATGAGCCTTTTTCGGCGCTCGACGTGCTCACGGCGGAGAACCTGCGCAACGAATTGCTCGAGCTCTGGCTCAGCAAGAAGATGCCGACGAGCGCCATTTTCATCGTCACGCACAATATCGAAGAAGCGGTGCTGCTGGCGGATCGAGTCATCGTGCTGGGAAGAAACCCGGCGTGGGTGCGCGCCGATTTTCCCATCGAACTCGCTCAACCCCGCGATCGCAAATCGCCGCGCTTTGTCGAACTGGTGGACTACATCTACAAGATCATGACGCAGCCCCAACTCGCCCTGGCTGTGCCCGGCGCGACCGCAGCCGCGCAAACATCTGTCCGTCAGAAATACCAGATGATTCCGCACGCCCGCGTCGGGGGTATCGCCGGCCTGCTCGAGCTGCTGCAGGACCGAGGAGGAAAGGAATATCTTCATCGTCTCGCCGAAGTCCTCATCATGGATGCCGAAGACCTGCTCCCGATCGTTGAGGCCGCTGTCTTGCTCGGTTTCGCCACCTTGAAAGAAGGCGATGTTCAAATTACTGCTGAGGGCGCTCGTTTCGCGCAGGCAGACATCCTCACCCGCAAGATTCTTTTTCGCCAGGCCGCGCTTAACCATGTCGTTATCCTCCAGCAGATCGACAGAGTCCTGCACGCCAAGGCGGACCACTCCATCCCTGAGGAGTTTTTCTACGATATCCTCGATGAGCACTTCAGCGAGGACGAAGTACGGCGCCAATTCGAAACTGCCATGAACTGGGGCCGCTACGCCGAGATTTTCGACTTCGATCGCGAATCGCACCGGTTGGTTCTCGCCGAACCGGCCGGCGAACCGCACCCGCCAACCACCACCCCGGTGCAGTTGTGAAGCGTCCGCAACGAATCGCCTTCCGTCCACTGGTTCGTATCTGGTCGGTGTTGCCGCGTCCAAGCGCGAGCCTGCCCGATCTCATCATGTTTTCGAGTGGACTGGCGCTCTTCTACTGCATCGTGGAAGTCGGACGCAACTGGCTCGGCCCCTTCACTCCTCAGGTTGAGATCAGCCGCAGTCTCGGAGCCCTTCCCCTCTATGCCGGATACTCGCTACTGCGCATCGCGTTGGCTTATGTGCTGAGCTTGCTCTTCGCGGTCACCTACGGATACATCGCTGCTTACCGTCCGCGCGCCGAACGCTTCATGATTCCGCTGCTCGACGTTCTGCAATCCATCCCAGTATTGAGCTTCCTTCCGGGCGTCATGCTGGCCATGGCCGCGCTTTTTCCGGGACGTCAACTGGGGATCGAGTTGGGCGCGGTCCTGCTCATTTTTACCGGGCAGGTCTGGAACATGGCCTTCAGCTTTTATGCATCGATGAAAAGTATTCCGCGCGAGATGCGTGAAGCGGCCACCATCTACCGCTTCAACTGGTTTCAGCGTTTTATCAAAATCGAACTGCCCTTCGCCACGATCGGCCTGGTCTGGAATTCCATGATGTCGGTCGCTGGGGCATGGTTCTTCCTGATGGCCTGCGAGCAATTTGGCGACTTCCGCCTGCCCGGCCTTGGCTCCTATCTCCAGGCCGCTGCCGACAACGGTGATACTCGCTCGATTCTCCTCGGCATTCTGACCATGGTGGCCGTGATTGTGCTGATCGACCAATTTGTATGGCGTCCCGTAATTGCCTGGGCTGAAAAATTCAAAATGGAGCAAGTCGAGAGCGCCGACGCCCCAACTTCATGGGTCCTCGATATTCTCCAGCGTTCCCGTGGCGTCGCGCTCTTCCGTGAGCGGGCCTTGCGTCCTCTCCACGAACGGATGGTGCGCTACTTTGCCAGTCAGAATGAGATTCGGGCTGAATCACCTAGTGGGAACAAAGAGGCTCTGTGGCTCTGGCGCATCATGGGAGCTGCGGCTCTCGCCGCGATTGGCTACGCCGTGGTACGCGTCGTCATTATCTTGACTGGTTTGCGCGGTTCTGAATTCCGCCAACTCGGCTTAGGCCTGATTGCGACTTTCCTGCGTGTGAATCTCGCTCTTGTGCTCGGTGCGCTCTGGACGATTCCCGTCGGTGTCGCCATCGGATTCAACCCGCGCATAGCACGCATCGCTCAGCCGCTCGCGCAAATTGCCGCCTCGGTTCCCGCGACCGCATTGTTTCCGGTCGTGCTGCTGATCTTGATTCGCCTGGGCGGAGGTCTGGGATTGGGCTCGATCGTTCTTTTGCTTCTCGGCACGCAGTGGTACATCCTGTTCAATGTGATCGCCGGCGCCATTGCCATTCCCACCGACTTGAAAGAAGCCGCCAGCGTTTTTGGCATCCGCGGCTGGGAGCGTTGGCGAAAACTGATCCTGCCCGGAATTTTTCCTTTTCTCGTTACCGGGATGGTTACAGCCTCCGGCGGCGCTTGGAACGCCAGCATTGTTGCTGAATATTTCCACTTCAAAAGCCAGACGTACTCGACTATGGGCGTCGGATCCATGATTTCCGCGGCCACCGATGCCAAGAATTTCGACCTGCTGCTCGCCAGCACAATTGCCTTGGCAGCGGTGGTTGTTACCACCAACCGCCTGGTCTGGCGGCGGCTCTATCGTTTAGCCGAGACGCGCTTCAAACTCGAAGGCTGACTCTCTTCAGTTCCCACGCAGATCAGCGCTTTTACGGGTGATCTCGTCAAAGGCGCGGCTGAGTTCCGCGATCTCCATGATGTTGCTTGCTCCCTCCCGCGCAAGTATAGCGTTGGGGAATCACCCCGAGATGCTTTTCAGAGCCTAGCACCTGGACTGTTGCGGAGCGGCGGCTTTTCACGCGACCTTTATGAACTTTTTATTGCCTTTTCACTACTTCTTCAGTTTTCGACTCAGGAGTCCACGAAAAGCAACTGCAAGAGCCCGATGTGACGCACCTTTATGAAGAATTAATGAACCCCTTATTCGAGATTTACGGGTTTGTGTATCCAATGAACTGGGTGAGGCGATTCCAGGTGAAGTTTCAGCGCTGGGATCGATCCGGCCGGGAGGCTGAAATGTTCGTGATGGCGGCCATGACGGTGCTGTGCACGGCAGGTATCGCGTTTTCCATACGATTCCTAGTCGCGCTTTCTAAGGAATGCAAACCTCGGCGGATTGGTTATTGGCTGCGTATGCGACTTGGTTCAGGCGAAAACGCGATCGCTGAACTGCAGGAGCGGCAAACAGTACTTACTCGCACGGCATGAGAACGATTTGGTTGCAGACTGCTCTCCAATCGGAGCTAGGTTAAATGCAACACTGATTCATCGAGAGAGGATGTCCGATGTCGATCCAAGAAGTACCCGCAGAACAATTGGCAGAACTCTTCCACCACTACCACCAGGCGCTTGGGCCGGATTTTGGTTGCGCGAGCAAGCCAAACGCCGAAGCATGGGAGCAAATACCACACCAGGAAAGAAGTCGTCTGGTGGCTGCTGCCCGTCTAGCATTACTGGAATTGGGCTCAACGACTCGAGAACGGGAAGACTCAAGGCGCTATTTTGCAAGGCCGGGTGAAGCCGAATGGGGCTGCTGATATAGGGATTCGATGCAGTCGCAACTACGAGATGAGAAAGCCCACATGACCAGAAGCTGGAGTTTGCGCCAATTATTTCCCGTGATGTGGAATGGAGGACCCGACCAAGGTGCTGTGAAGAGGAAAGTTTCGGCGACAGGGGTAATCAGATTCGGTGAGTTTACGATTGACATTGACGAGCGAATCGTGACCTTGTGCGGTGAGGAGCTGCTGCTGACCTCGGAGGAATTCGATGTCCTTGTGTTTCTGACTGACCATCCTCAACGCTTGGTTACGCCTCGCACCATGTTGGCGACACCCGGGATGGCAAATGGAGTCCGGAAAACCGAATTCTTAAGAGCCTTGATTTCCCTCCGCAAGAAGCTCGATGCTGCAGGACCTGGCCAGCACTACCTTCGGACTGAACCGTGGGTCATATACCGCTTCGATCCGACCTCTTCGTCTACCGCATAAAAGCTGTAGAAACCGCGACGTTTAGCACTTCCGATAACGTACCGTGCGAGCAAGGTGACAATGAGAAGAGCGGGAGTATGGACGCCAAGGACCTAGCGCAATCGAAATTGTGTGTAGGCCAAGTCACCGCTGTGGGTAAGTAACGTCGGCTTCGCGCTCGACGAGAGCGCAGGGCCCGCTCATCGCCCTTCAGTTTCCGCCGTCGAAGTGCGAATGGGATCGTCAATGCACAAATGGTCGGCGACTCTTATGTAACCGGATTGCGGAAAGTAGGCCCTGAAGCACAATCCCGAGACGCGCTGCTCGTCGGCCCGAAAAGGAGATCACGTGTGCGCGTGACGACTCCTCCGACAACGACAATGTTCTCGCGACGCAACGGTGGGGTGAGGTCGAGCCACGATGCAATTGCGAAAGCCGAGGGAGTATTATGCGGATAACTTTATGGAGTTAGTGAAAACGGAGTGGTGCAATGCCCGAGTTTATTGACTGGCCGCCGACGCAGACGCCGCGGCGTCGCCGACGCATCCTTCTTATTCTTGCTGTCCTTGCCGGCATCGTCTTCAGCGGTCGGACCGCGTTGTCCTATTACGTGGACCTGCTCTGGTTCGGGTCGCTCAGCTACGGCGATGTGTTCTGGAAAACACTGAGTCTTCAGTGGGGAGCCTTTATGGCTTTTGCGGCGGCCACATTTCTGATTCTGTACGGGTCGTTTCTAGCTCTGAAGCGGGCGCATCTCCCCGATTTGCCGAACGGTCACACGATTTTAATCGGCGGACGACCGGTAAAGCTGCCGGTTGAGCCTGTCTTGCGCCTCATCGCGCTTGGCCTTTCGCTCGCCATTGCTGCTGCAACCGGCGCCGGCATGATGGCCGAGTGGCCGACGCTCGCGCTCTTTTGGTACACGCCCCGACCCACTGGCGGCGTCGTGGACCCGATTTTTGGCAAGCCACTGAACTTCTTTCTGTTCACCCTGCCCGCGTGGCAACTCCTTGCCGGCTGGCTGCTTACGCTAGCTGTGATTACCTGTGTACTCGCCGTCTTCTTCATCCTCGTCACGGGCGGCAGCCGTGTGCTCGCCGGGCGTCTCAGCCGCCACGTCACATTACCTTGGCGCGGCCTGTCGATCACGTTTGCGTTTCTATTGTTGATCCTCGCGATGCGAGTGTATATCGGTCGGTTCGAGCAGTTGTTTGAAGATCACACGATCTTCGGGGGTGTGACCTACACTGACGCGCATGTCACGCTGACAGGGATGCTCGTCGTCTGCGCGGCGCTGGTTCTCGGCGCGGTGATCGCGGCTTTCAACGCGGCTAGGGTGCCACGCGGGCGCTGGCTGGTTGCGGCGATCCTGCCGGCCGCGGCCTGTTATATCGCCGCGCAAGCAGTCGGCTGGTACGTCAGCAGCTTGATTGTCAAACCGAACGAGTTGGTTCGCGAACAGCCGTATATCGCCCACAACATCGAGCTGACGCGGCAGGCCTACGGATTCGACCGAGTCGTGCAGCACGAGTTCCCGGCCGAGACCACTGTCGAGGCGGCCGAACCGCAGAACAATCAAGCTACGCTTCAGAACATCCGGCTATGGGACTGGCACGCACTCCAGGACACGCTGCGCCAGATTCAGGAAATCCGCACCTATTACGACTTCCCAGACATCGACATCGATCGCTATGAAATCGACGGGAGGACTCGCGAGGTGATGCTCGCCGCGCGCGAGTTGAACGTCGATAAACTTCCGGAGAGCAGTCGCAATTGGATTAACGAGAAACTGATCTACACTCATGGCTACGGCATCACGATGAACCCGGTCAATGGGTTCACGCCGGAAGGGCTGCCCACGCTGCTTCTGAGCAATATGCCGGTTCAGAGTACAGTGCCAGGTCTAACCGTGACGCGCCCAGAAATTTATTTCGGCGAGTTGACCAATACCGACGTGTATGTGAAAACACGGCAGAAAGAATTCAACTACCCCCAAGGCGCGAGCAACAGCCTTACGTCGTACGAAGGCACCGGCGGCATCCCCCTCGGCGGTTTCCTGCGCCGCATGGTCATCGCACTGGACCAAAGCGACCTTGCGAAATTACCATTCAGCGATGATGTGAACAAGGAGAGCCGACTGCTGATGCGGCGCAACCTGCGCGATCGCGTAACGGCATTAGCGCCGTTCCTCACCTACGAGCCGGATCCGTACATCGTGCTCGGCGACGATGGCCGGCTCTCGTGGATCATGGATGCGTTCACGTCTTCAGACAGCTATCCTTACTCGACACATTACCGTCTCGACCGCGACCAAATCAACTACATGCGGAACAGCGTTAAGGTGGTTATCGACGCCTACGATGGTACAACCACGTTCTACGTGTTTGATACGGAGGATCCGATCATCGCAGCCTATCGCCGGATCTTTCCGAGCCTGTTCAAGGACGCATCCATGATGCCAGCGGGGTTGCGCAAGCACGTGCGCTACCCCGAGTTGTTGCTCAAACTGCAGGCAGAAGTCTACGGCCTCTATCACATGACAAATCCGGAAGCCTTTTACAACCGTGACGATCTGTGGACCGTCGCCACCGAAGTCGGCATGAGCGAGGGAGGTCAGCAAGTAACGCAGGCGATGCAGCCGAACTTCGTACTGATGAAACTGCCGGGCGAAGCCGGCGAGGAGTTCGTGGAGATTCTGCCCTTCACGCCCGCCAACCGGAATAATCTGATTGGCTGGATTGCCGGACGCAGCGACGGCGCACAATACGGTACCTCGGTGGTCTACAATTTTCCTAAGACGAAACTTGTCGATGGACCACTGCAAATCGAGGCCCGAATTGACCAGAATGCGCAGCTCTCCGGACAATTGACGCTGTGGAATCAGCAAGGCTCGCACGTGCGGCGCGGGGCATTGCTGGTGATTCCAACCGGGCGCGCGCTGTTGTATGCGGAACCGATTTACTTGCAGGCCGAGCGGAGTCCGATGCCTGAGTTGCGTCTGGTCGTGCTCGCGCTGCAAGATCGGCTGGCGTATGGACCAACCTTCGAGTCGGCGATGGCGGCCCTTTTTGGCGGAGCGGTCTCGTCGCTGACTGCCGTCGCAGTCCCGGCGGAACCAGTGCGAGGCGCACCACCCTCCGCCGCGCCGCCCCAGCCCGCAGCGGATCTCAACGCGCTCATCGCCAAAGCAGCCAAAGACCTTGCCGACTACCAGCGCCTGACCGCGGAAGGCAAGCTCGGTGAGGCTGGACAGAAGCTTGAGGAGTTGAAGCGTGCACTCGACAAGCTAAACACGCGCCAACGATAGTTTCGCTGCGGTGCTGCGTTCTTGGCTTTCGGAGTCTTCACTAACGACGAACTCGTCCAATGCTCGTTCGTATTTCAACTACTCTCCTGGCATTCATTGGCTGGAATGCTGCCACTACATGGCCAAAATCAGCCCGCGAGCGTTGACGCGGTGCCGATCGCAAACGGATCGACCGGCAGTTGCGAACTCCATCGTTGTACCCGCCCGGTAGCCTTCCGGCGGAGAAGAGCGACGCTCCAGTTGCGTGAGCGACCGTTCGCAGAGCCGGTTATGGTGATGGAAAATGTGCCATTTGGGCATTGGAAGTCGCGGAGAGAACCACATTCGTTTTGCCGTTGGCCCTTCCGCACGGCGGGCCCACACTCCCGCATTTTCGAGACACTGGGAAGCCAGGGCAGGCCCCATTCCTTACGAAGTGTTTACGAACTCTTTGTGCGAGTTTAATGGAGGCTGTCATTCAATAAGAGCAGTTTGGCACTTTTTCATTTTTGGAAGTGCGCTGTCCGAGGAGATGTCGGGATGATTACGGCTTGTGCGCATCCGTCGCCTGGCGATCGGCAATTGCCCGATAGCCGGAGACTATTAGCAGGCATGCGTTCCGCGATGCTTTTATGCTCTGTGTTTGCTGCGGCGGTGTCGACACTGGCCGCATCCAGCTATCTGGTTGCACAGAGCATCAATGAAGTACATATTCTGCCGCGCGCAATGCCCAGTGGCGTTGCTCCCGCGCGTGAAACGGTTCGAGCCAACGTCGACCTGGTACTGGTGAAAGTTACGGTTCTGGACAGGGCCGGACGGGCTGTCACGGGATTAGAACCGGCGCAGTTTGCAGTATTGGACGACAAGAATCCTCAGACGGTCAGGTACCTGTCCAATACCGACGAGCCTATATCCGTGGTTGTGATTCTTGATGCCAGCGCGAGCATGGCCCCGAGAATCCAGGAAGTGCGGGAAGCTTTCCATGAACTCGTTAACGCATCGAACCCACAAGATGATGTCGGCCTGATTATCGTTCGCGATGAGCCCGAGATTGCCCTCTCCCTCAATGACTCTGCAAGCGAGCTTCAAGGGGCGTTGAATGCGCTTGAGCCGAGCGGGGACACTTCGTTGTGGGACTCCATGTACCTCGGGGTAAAGGAACTCAAGAACTCGCACTATCAACGGAAGGCGATGGTCGTAGTCTCCGATGGCGGTGATAACCACAGCCGGTACACAGAACCCCAACTAAAGTCTCTGTTGCGGGAAGCAGACGTGGAGGTATACGCGATCGGACTCTTCGACAAATATGCTACGAGAATCGAGGAGAGGAAGGGTCCGCTTCAGCTGGATGAAGTTACATCGGTTACCGGAGGTCGATTGTTTTCTGTGCATGATTCTGTCGGGCTTTCGCGCTCTGTCATGCAGATCAGCCACGAATTGCGGAATCAATATGTCCTTGGCTATTATCCGAGCAATCGCAGCCGAGACGGCAAATGGCGCAAGCTCAAGATTCAGCTCACAGGATCGGCATCTCACGCGAAATTCCGGTTGTACGCCCGGAAGGGGTACTACGCCGCCACCGAATAGTCACATCTATTTATCTCCGCCCGAGCACGTTGAATTAAGGCGTGCAGTTATCCGCGTCGGTCGCTGAGCACAGTTCGTTCCACTTATAGTGTTCTAGCACAGTCGTGCGCAATGCGCGGCATCTGTAACTCGCCATCAAGACAGTTATCCAAGATCTTTATACATTGCAGTCATAATTTTAATAAGAATCTTTACGCCTTACTTATGAGTGCAGCTCTATAGTCTGGCGCTGTGAGCAACTAAGACAAAGCCGACACAACTTGACTGAGCGCTAAGAGTCGCGGCTGGTTGCTTGCCGGAGGCATTTCGTGCCCAAACTACATCCGCCCGTCACACTGTTGATAGTTTGCGTTGTCCTTCTCTCCGCCGCGCAGGCCCAATCCACTTTCGGCACCATCGTGGGCGTCGTCAAGGATCCTGGCGGTCTTGTAATTCCGGGGGCAAAGGTCACGCTCCTGAGTCTCGAGGACAGATCCACGCGCGACGCGCTGTCCGATCAGGAAGGCTCCGTTCAGTTCATGAACGTGAAACCGGGACAATACGAACTTGATGTCCGTGCTGTCGGCTTCAACATCTTCAAGCTGGAATCTGTCCGGCTCGACGCCCGCCAGACACTGCGCACCGACGTCTCTCTAAAAGTTATTTCGGCAACGGAAACTGTTGAAGTCGGCGACACGGCGCCGATGATCAACACCGAAAGCGCCACGCTCGCGGATACCAAAGACTTCATGCAGGTTTCTCAGCTGCCCGTGAACTACCGCGGCGCCACCACCAGTTCGCTGGCTGTGCTCGCGACCGTTCCTGGAACGCAGCAGGATGCGAACGGCAATGTCGCGGTAGGCGGCGGACTCCCATCCCAGGTGCAGTACTCGGTCGATGGCGCGTCCACCGTGAACATTCGACAGAATGGGGCGCTGGGCAATATGAACCCATCCTCTGAACTGATCAGCGAATTCAGAGTTTCGCAGTTTAACAACAATGCCGAATTCGCGCAGTTGGGCGATATCACGATCGCCACCAAGAGCGGCACTCAGCGCTATCACGGAAGCCTTTTCGAATATTTGCAGAACAGCATGTTCGACGCTACTCCCTTCGGCTTTTCCAGCAAGCCTCATAAGGCCTTCAATACTTTTGGCGGAAGCCTGGGCGGACCCGTCAAGATTCCCGGCCTGATGAAAGGTGCACCGCGTACGTTTTTCTTCGCTACCTACGAAGGCAATCGCCGCCGCCTGGTAACTCCGCTCTTCCTCAACGTACCGACTGCGGCGATGCGCGCGGGCGATCTCAATGAACTCACCGGCCCGGCCGGTAAGGTGATCAATCCTCTTACGGGACAGCCTTTCCCCAACAATACAATTCCGACGTGCGGCCAGCCGGGCTGCGTCAATCCGGTGGCGCAATCGTTGCTCGACAACTACTACACGGCCCTCCCCAACGGCGCCAACGGGGCCGCGAACTACCTGCAACAGACTTCCACTCCAGGCAACACAAACGGATACGATCTCCGCGTTGACCACACCCTTACCGCCAAGCAGTCGCTCTTCGCCCGTTGGAGCTCGAAGAATATTTCGGCCACATTGCCGAACGCGCTATTGCCCAGCGACCAGGACAGCGAAACCGATCGCAACCTGATCTTTTCGCACAACTATGCGATTACTAACACGCTGGTCAATGAAGCCCGCTTTGGCGTTTCCCTCTTTCAGAATACCGTCCGGTTCCCGATCCAAGGCGCTGCCGCCATTCAGAAACTTGGCCTGGTGGGACTCAATCTCAGCGACCATCCGAACGCGGGCGGCTTTCCCACATTCAACTTCAACGACGGTACCGGTTTCACACCGATCGGCCGTGACAAGACTGGAGTCACCAAATCGCAAACCATCCAGTTCACCGACAATTTGAGCTTGTCCCGTGGCAAGCACAGCCTGAAGTTCGGCGTCGACATTCGCCACGTCGCCTACGCGGATATTGAGAGTTTTGGTGGATCCGACGACTTCGGCGCCTTCACTTTTTCTTCTGGAGCCTTCACCGGACTTCCTGCCTGCGATGCCGCAGCGACCCTCGCCTACAGTTGCGAGTCCGCTTTCGCGGACTTTCTGCTGGGATTACCTGCGAAAACTTACGTCGCGCAATCCGGACCTGACGTACGCGCCCACAGCATCCAAACCGGTTTGTACGCGCAGGATGAGTGGCGACTCACCCCGCGCCTCACGCTGAGTTTTGGCCTGCGTTGGCAAGCACTGCCGCCATTCGTCAGCCCGCTCACCAACCTCACAGCGTTCGACGCGCGCAACGGCGGGGTGATCGTTCCGGATCACAATGTTCCCGTGCAAGGCTTTCTGGAATCAATCAACGCCTGCGCGGGACCTTACAACCCATACGGTGTCGCCAACCCGGCTCTGCCCTGCGGCCTGGTGGAGTCCGCCAGTTCGCAAGGACTCGGCGCCGGGGTGCGCGCGTTCTACAAGAAAAACTTCCAGCCGCGCATCGGATTTGCCTATCGTCCATTCAGTGACGAGAAGACTGTGATTCGCGGCGGATTCGGAATTTTCACTATGACCAACCTTGGCCAACTCTCGTTTAACACCACCAACATCAGCGTCGCCACCGTGCGCACGACCTTGAATCCCGACCCCAACACTCAGCGGCCCACCTACCAGTTTCCCAGCGCGCGCACACCCGACGATCCACTCACGATTGCCGGCACAGGAGATTTCTACCAGAACACGCCGGTCAACTATCGCGATCCGCAATCGGCGCAATGGAACCTGACCGTCGAACGCGAACTGTTTCGCGACACTACGCTGCGCGTTAGCTACGTCGGCACTAACTCGTATCGTATGAGCCAGACGATCGATCTCAACCAAGTCCAGCCCAGCGCCATTTCACCCAACCCCAACCCGAAGCCGTATCTCAACTGGGGTCGGATCCTTTCCTCTGAGAACCAGGGGTCGGTTAACTACGAAGGTTTGCAGTCCGAAATCGATCACCGCACGAGCGCCGGTCTAACGCTCCAGGCCAGCCATGTCTGGGCGAAGAGTCTGGGCAACGTCGGCGGCGATGCCCCGACCGCATTCTCTCCTGAAGTCATCTACGGAACGCCCGTCGCCAATCGTTTCGACCTCGCGGCGAATCGCGGCAACATCGCCGCTGTCCGTCGCCATCGCGTGCTCGTTTCCGCTCTCTACGAATTACCTGTCGGCAACGGCCGCCACTTCCTGAACCGCATGGGCGCTATCCAGCAAGCGTTCTTGGGTGGATGGTCTATCAGTACTGTTGCCCTGTGGCAAACGGGTCCCCATCTCACACCGATCACTAGCCCTAGCTACGATCCAGGCAATCTCAACCTCGTCTACCGCGGCGCCTTTCAGCGGCCCGACTGCGTCACGGACGGCAATCTGGCACACCCCACACCGAACAACTACTTCAACCTTGCCGCCTTCAACCCGATCCCTGCCGGACCGGTCGGAAACTGTAGGGTTGGAAGTTTGCTTGGCCCCGGCACCGTTGCAATCGCCGGCGGAGTCTCAAAAACTTTCGCGATCAGTGAGCGAGTCCGCGTGAAGTTCGAAAGCACCTTCACAAACCTGCCCAATCATCTCAACTACGCTCCACCGTCGGTGGACGTTTCTTCGCCCGTCACATTCGGAAAGATCACCAGCGTCCAGAGCTCGGAAAACTCCGGCAACCGGACCGGCCAGCTCGCCCTGCGCGTGGAGTTCTAGAGTGCAACGGCCAGAGGCGCGATTGTGCCCGAGTCATATACCGCAACGACTCGTGGACGACACGGTTCACCAATGTAGCCGGAGGGTCGGAAAGAGCGGCGTAGGCGCAATCGGAATGGTAGTTCTGGGTTAGGTGTCGAAAAATGTGAACCACAGTTATTCCCCAGAGCTAAACCTTAGTCACGGTCTCGGCGGGAATGCCCACAGGCTTCTCATCAACAAAGAAACCGACATGTAACCGATGAGAGAAGTCTGACTGGAAGCGCTGGCTAAATTCAACGGGTTTGGCCGGTGCTGGCTGTAGCAGCTCCGACACACGGACGCTGGTTGAGCCTGACAAGTTCTTCACCACCGCCACCGGTGTCCAGAGGATTCCGAAGGGTATGCCCCACCAACCATAGAAGAGCGTATAAAGACTCGCAGCAAAGGCATTCCAGAGGCGAGGTTCCTTGCCTTTGATGATCCAACGCGTCGGCATACGGCACGACAGAATGAGAGCAGAAAAGACAAGGTGATGACGCACGAGTTCGGTCTCGAGCGAGATCCGCTGGCTGCGATAGTAGGCGAGTTGGTTGTTGCGGATCTTTTCGGCGTTGGCCACAAGCCAAGCAGTGAATCGCTGGTTCTCCTGAGCCCACTTAAACTGGCGGTAGAGGCAATAACCTGTGCTAGCCGCGATGGCCGCGGATATCATGATCAGAACGACGGAAGCGCCCGCTAGCTTCGCCCCCTCGGGGTCGGTGAACGCGAGCCAAGCGCTACTTCCCGCCTCATACGTCCAAAAGCAAACTGCCGCGCCTTGGGCGATAAGGCCGACTATCCCAACGATTTTGCCTCCGAACATGGACGAACCTCGAATTGGTCGGCTTTGTGGCACATCATATTCGGGAACGGGGAGTCTGGCTGCATCACTTTAGTAGCGTGTAAATGCGAAACAGGACAGGTTTCGCATGTGGGCCTAACTGTCGAAATATCGTCATAGCACTTGCGTCCGCACGGTAGAACGTTACGGAAGGACCTGACCGAAGAGCCCTCCGTGCCCGGGCTGGCGAAATATCGCCATTTCATCCACGAGGCGATACAGTAGCCGTTGAGGACGATCCTCTCGCAGAAGCTATGCAATTCCTGCTCGACGCACAGTCGAGCGTTCATGAGGTTTCACTGTGAAGAAGCACCCGATCGCTGTAAAGCTATTCCTGCTGTTGTTCTTGTCCGTGGTCGTCGCGATGGTTTATGGCGCTCGCGGCGTATACGATGCTCGAGCTCACCGAGCCGCGTGCTTTCACGCCAACCTCGAGAAGCTCAACTCCCTCGAACCTTCGACGGCGACGATCAACACCGAGGTCCAGCAGATCCAACTCGACCAAGACGTGATCGATCAGCTCGAGGGTACCGACGACGACACCGTGATCCAACGTCGGAACCGCATGATCGACGGCGTGAAGCTCAAGCTCACCAAGGTCAACAAGGATCGCGCCGATGGTCAGCGTCGCACCGAACAGATCCAGGCCGAGCTCTTGAGCTGCCTCGCAGAGGTGAAGTGATTCAGCCTACCAACAAGCTCGAGTACGATTTCACTTACTGACCGGGTTGTTAGGTAGACTAAGCCGCTGCTGCGGCGGACGCTACGCGTGGGGTGAACCCAAAGAGTTGAGCAGTTTGACATAGTGTGGGTCACAGAGAAAGGAGACTCCTGTGACCCGTTTACGCAAGATGATGCTGAAAGAACTCCAGCGTGGCAACTATTCTCAGATCACCACGCACAATTACCTGCCGGTCGTGGCTGACTTTGCCAAGTATTTTGGCAAGTCTCTCGACAAACTCGGTCCCTACGAACTTCGCACCTATCAAGCCTATCTATTGCGAGAGCGCAAAGTGACTCCCGGTACTGCCGTCAACTGTATGGCAGCCCTGCGATTCTTTTTCGTCAAGACTCTCGAGCGCCATCAGTTCCGGGATTTCTTGCCTACCCTCAGGATCGGCGCCGGCTACCAGCGATGTAGGCGTCATGCACGCGCACTGTCAGGCCGGGCATCATCTCGATACGGCCTTCCCACTCGAAGCCGGGCCGCGGTGCGATGACGCGCTGTGTTGCAACCGGCGAAAAATGGAAAAGGTTCACCTCGAACTCATGTTGATCGTGCCGGAGAGCTCAGCGGAGACGGCCAAGACGATGGGTTGCCCGCCCTTAAGTACCGCCTGAAAGTACTTGTGCACCGGAGCAGGTAAGCCAATCAACCAGGTCGGGCCGCCGCGAGCCCAGCCCGAGCCAACGAGCGAACTGTGTGCACACAGCCGGGACTTCGACTGGTTGATTGACGAAAGCGGCACGCACGCCGAGGGCCGTCGCAGCAAGCGCGAAGCGCTCGTAAGCGCGGCCCGCTTCGAACCAGTTTGCCGGGTCGGCGCGCTCCCCGACAAAGACCGCCACGCCACCCGGTGAGCGCGGTTGCTTGGCGTATTTGTCGTTCTCCGATTTCTCGCTCAAAAGAAATCAACCACCGCCCGACACGAACAATTCCCCAACGGCGAAAAGCGCTCCAAAGATCATCTAGCCGCGTCGAGCCAACCAGATTGGCAGGCAGATGTCAAAGTTGTCCGTGCGATCCTCTGTGTAGCGACCTGCCAGATCAGTCAACGGGCAACGGGCCCGGCTGCGGTGCGAGGAGGAGATTGTTGCCCACTCTTGCCCCCCGAGTCCGTGGAATCGCGCAACACACTCCCGCGAGTCGAGCGTTCTTGTTTCCCAGAAAATTCTCAACTCGCGCCCGGCACATTTAATTATGCAAGGGCCTGTCGGAGATATCCTGCCACGTCGCTAATGAAGCGATGAACCGATACCTCCGCGATGCGGTGACCGACGATCGCGTTCATAGCCTTTCCCACGGTGCCGAATGGCGGTTCGTAAAGACCCAAGAAATCCAACTGCGTTTCGGTAGGGGTCAGCGGATAGATAGAAAGCTCGGCCTTCATAAGCGGGAACAATCCTGGCATGGTCACCGCCTCCCATTCGAGTAGCAACCGGGTGGTGGGAGTCGATATGGCATCAGGGACCTTCTCCTCGACGTTTTTGACGGAAATCTTGATATCGGTTTTGACCCCAATACCGGCAACGTCGACGTGCAGTTCAGCAGCGATCGATCGCGCCCGGTGAGCGGCAGCCTTCGTAGCCGACTGGAAAATGATGAGTGCGTCCTGCCTCAACGCATCGCGGACTTGCTCGTAGGGATGGTTCACGTAGTCGTAGAAGCGTATCTCACACGCTTTACTCATATCAACCCTCTGGTGGTTCCTAATCGCGTCACTTTCATTTGCTTCTGGCGAGATGCGCGTTTAACGGGCAGACCACGTTCGTGCAACACGCGGAGAAATGGGTAAGGGACAGCCGTGTGCCAACATGGCGTGCTCGTTCATTGCCCTAGCCGCTTGGGTGCGGCAGCTACCGTTCCGGCTACTAAACTCCCGTGTGGTGACGGAGTGCTTAGAAAGCGGGCAGTTGAAGATGGCGAAGCCGTTGATCATCTTGATGGTGGAATGTCTCAACAGCTTCAATTGTCGGCGCATCTTTGGTGACTCCGAACTAAAGTTACCCCGGATCGCTCCACCCTATGAAGTCGGAGCGGTGGTGGAGGCAGCCGGAATCGGAATTGGCCGTGTAGCACCCAGATCGTTGCGCCATCCCTCGATTTTATGTCACGATCCGGTCAGCGAGCGCAATCAAGCCCATTGTGGTCTGCTCGCTACTTGCGTTGAATGGACTCCAAGTACTTCGTGATATTTTCTAGCCGCACATTGCCTAAGTCCTGATCAAACTCGATCTCGTGGAAAATTGGTCCCCAAATGGGCATCGTCTTCGAGCCGTGTGTGGGCAGGAGATTGTCCGCGCCAAACATTATGGTAGTCCGCACGTGAACAGCCGGAAATGTGCCGCCATTTCGCTCGGAGAGTCCCGTCAGGTCAGGGACGTTTCGCTTCAGTACCTTGGACACCGGGCCATCCCCTCGTCCTTCAATTCCGTGGCAAGCAGCGCAGTTATTTCGAAAGATCGTGGCTCCGTCCACCGGACGAATAGGCGGTTGTCGTTGGGGCGGGGTCTGTGCTGAGGCAGAGATGACCACGGCAACCAATAAGACCAACATCGGAACTCGTCGTTGCACTGTGGCCTCCGAAGAAGAGGTGATGGGCAGAATGCGACTCGTACCCTTCGGCCCAACCCAAATGTTTTATGCTAACAATCCATCAGAGGGGTTTGGCGAGGATGGTTTCCGCCATTCTTTCACACGCTAGGGACTCTTCGCCCTTTTGCTCTCTGAAGTACTGTTGCGGGAATGCGCAATACTCGAATGCGTGAGTCTTTTTTTGTTGTCACGTGAACTGCAACCCCATTGGCTTCAGGAAATGGGTCTGAGACCACTTGAAACTCCTCGCCATAGAGCCGAATCCGCTGAGAGGTCGCATAGCCAAGATGTTTAACGTGTGTGCAGATTTCCGAAACCGACGGGGAGTCGCTACTATGGCTGATCATGACGGATTTTGTGTGCTAACAAACCGTACTCGTTGCGGGAGATGAGCGTCTGAGCTATAAAGCTCACATCAGTCGTCCGAGCGCGACCTCAAAAGAAACGACCGAAAGGAATTGATCAAACATCCACCCCAATCGACCGCATCAGCGCGAGCCCGTTGCTGAATGAGGAAGCCTACTCGCAGCTTGTCATCGAAGAGGATATTTTCGTTTTCGAGCTCTTCAATTTGGTCAACCCCGAAGGCGAGAGCAGTCACCCCGCGAGGGTCCCCTCTGACAGAAGTTCGAACAACCCACCTCGACCGAACAAATCCAGATCGGCTCCATACAGCATGATGGGGATCGCTGAAGCGCCCGCCGGGTTGTCTCTCTGAGGTTCGGGCGGTTTGACAATAGTTTTCCAGAGGTCTAGTGTTGCAAGCGAGGTGGCTTCCACCTCTTTCAGGTTCCCTGAAACTAAGTCAGCCCATCTGAAGTTCTCTCCTCTTAGCGATAACAACCTGTGGAGGTTGATATGTTTGCACGCAATGTATCTTTTCGCCTGAGATCGAACACGCAGTCTGACTATACGCGCACTTTTGAAAATGAAATTCTACCCTTACTGCGCAAGCAGGCGGGCTTCAAGGAAGAAATCGCGCTGTCGAATCCCGGCAGCCAAGAGGCGGTTGCGATCAGTCTGTGGGACAGCAAAGCCCATGCCGATGCGTTCAACACGAATCATTACCCAGAAGTGTTGCGAACACTTGCAAAAATGATCGATGGCACGCCCAAGGTTCAGACGTTTGAAGCCGTCGCCTCGACCTTCCATAATGCCCTTGTTGCGGTCTAAGGAGTAACCCGTCATACGGGGCGGTCTTGTTGAAGGGCCGTCCTTTTTAGTTGCACGCAGTGATGCTCAGCGAATGGAGTTCGCACTAAGGATGAAAAACATGCATCTGATGCAAAATGCAGAAACTATCAACAGGTTGGTAGCACAAGGCGAATGTCTTTTGAAGTCCTTCCATGCGGAGTACGAAAAAGACCCCGCTGGGTACGAGACGGAATTCCTGCGTGGCGACCTCGCGGGCTGGCGCGATACGTTGCACACGTTGTACCACGATTGCGCTGAAGAGATCGTTGACCGCGTTCTCGCCAACACATGTTTGGCCATGCCCGATAGCTTGATTCACTCGTCCGCGCCGCGAGGATTTCAGAGAGCAGCAATAAGAAATTGATTGTTGCGTAACCAGACGGTTTCAATGTGCCGTGAAGCGCGCTGGACCGCAGCGGGAGGAAGACCCACCCGAGGGACTGAACGGCTCCCCCGATATGGCTGGCATTGAAGCCCACCCAACACCGCCACATTGTTGTTTCTTTCGTAATGACACTTGAAATCTGGCTCATGCTGATTTGATGCATGTGAGCCAGTGGAACGGCAAGCCGATCTGGTTGGCTTAAGTTCAGCAGCAATAGTGGGCTATGTGCTGAAGTTCGGGGGCGCTGGCACATAACGCCCCCAAACCGGGTTGCCAACTATTGCTGAGCAGGGGCGCGCATCGGACCCGAAGGCGCTTGCGGCGTTGGCTTGAACCCGCAGCCATCGGTCCTCAGCGTGACCACGTTGTTGAAACTATTGGCACCGCTGAAACTTGACGGAACACTGTCGAGGCCAGTAGTCGCATCATTGATCGTGTTACTAGTCGCCGTTGGGGGTGTAGCCTCGCAGTTGAACTCAATCCCGATACCGGCCTTCGTGATAGTGTTGCCCTTGTAGGTTGCCCCGCCGCCAAAATCGTCGATTCCAAAGGAAGAGGCGTTTGATATTTTGTTGGATGTGGCAGCAACCGCACCAAACGCCGCTATGCCGATGCTTTGGCTGTCTAAGGTATTGCCGGAAACGGCAACGGCACCGCCGACCCGCACGCCTTCAAAGCCGCCGCTAATGACGTTCGCTGTCAGGCTGCCGGATGAAAACCATTGAACTTGAAAGCCAGCAGCTTGCATGGTATTCCCCTTGGCCGTGGCAAGAAGAAGACCGCTGCCGCCCAAGGTAATAATCGCACTATCGTCGATGTCGTGGAAGCTGCTGTTTTCAATGGTCACCGACTCGTTCGGGCCAGACGCATTCTCAGCCCATACCCCCACCCCCGCACCATTGCCTGCCAGGTTTCGAGCAGTAATCTCGTTGACCGTGCCAGAGGAGCCGGTGTCGAACAAAATCCCGGCGATCCACGGTGGAAATGAGGTGATATTGCTGCCGGTCCCGTCCACCGTGATATCGCTGATGTTGACCGGGCCCGCAGTAACATGCACTAATGGTGCTATGTTGTTCCCCGAGCCACTGGTTACAACCGTTAGCCCGGAACCGGGTACGGCAACTATCGCCTGCCCTGCATTGCCGCTACTAATGCCCTTCAGCGTCAGCGGCTGTGCAATCGTAACCTGCTCCGCATACGTGCCGGGGCAAACCTCAACGGTTGACCCTGACGGGACACTGCTCACGGCAGCGGAAATCGTTGTGAAACTTACAAGGCTGGGCTTGCAAGTTCCCACCGCAACGGTGGAAGCAAACACGGGGACTGCGAGAAGCAGTCCGATAGCAAGCACGGAAAGAACCTTGAGACGTGACATATTGTTTTATCTCCGAATTGTGATTTTGCTAAATATGCCTTGGAATAAGGCCCGGGGGCCGCTACTACAGCAAGCGGATAGATACGACCGCTGCAAGAATGCGCGGCGCTGACACCAAAGTCAAGGACAAACGTTAGGGGTTGTGCTGCTGACGCAGTGCAAGAAATTGCGCACGCGACTGGACGACGCTCTTGGCATTGCGTTTGGGAAGAATTGGCAGCGGCGTACATACCCTGTTCTCATTCAGAATGACCGCGGGGCGTATCACAGGCGATCAGTCTGCGGTGCGAAACGGTTTGGCCAGTCATGGAATCGCGCCATGGTACGCGATGTGAGCGGCAAGTCAACGCACACTCAGGATGGCTACACCATCGGAGCCTATGATAATGACATTCAACGATCCGACTGGGAAAACGGTCTCCGACAAGGGGAAATACGTAACGGTGTGGAAAAAGCAGAAGGACGGTAGTTGGAAGGTTTTACTGGATGTTTTCAACAAGGATTTGCCGCCCACTGGCGCGTCGTAGTCGATCAACTCACTGCCAGTTGCCGACAACTTGCAACCAGGCGGCCCTCAATTTCAAGCACGTGCTCGGCCCAGTATCGAACCTGCTCTCTGGGATGATCGAAGTATTCACCAATGGCTTGCTCGTATTCGGGTGACCCGTCCACCTTTACCAGTGCGCCGCACGCACAGAGATATTGAAAATAAAGGATGGGCCCGAAAACCACATCATCAGGTACACCCACGGCCGTTTCGGTCTCAACTGCCTCCCGGTACTTTTCGTAGTACGGCTTGATCGCCCTCGCCGCACGCGAATCCTTCATGTTTTTGGTAGCAATCTGGTAGCAAATTGCGCCTAGTATTACGGTTCTGCCGGTTCCTCCGGTTATTAACTCCTTTAGAGTCACAGACTTTGCTGCTTGTCAGCCGACTCAGTTCGTTAATGGCGAAAAATCTCTCCACTAACTCCAACGCAACCTATTGAAAACACGGACCAGGTATCCGATGGGAGTTTGTGGCTCTCACAACCACCCCAAAGGGGTGGCCGGTGCTTAGTTGCCTATCGACAAGTGCGCCGGCGCCGTGTAGCCCGTGGACCCGAGCGTTTCACGCCGGGGCACTTGCGATAGGGGGATTTGGACGAAGTCGCTGGCGTTTGCGACGGACGCGGGCCGGTCATATCTTTATTAATGGGTATTCAATGATCGTTTCGCCGTTTGATCGCCTCAGGAGTGGCAGAAGCCGGATCGACGAGAAATTCATGTGCAGCGCAGCGAGCCCGATTATCACCCAAAAGCCAAACTGTAACATCTCACAAAAAAGCTGCGTTAAGAGCGCGCGATGGCGTCCGTCGCGCCGGCGCCTTCGTCCAAATCCCCATTACACCAACAATGCGGTAGAGACGGCGAATTGTACGGTGCAAGACTAGGCGGACGCTAGAGCGAAGCGCCAACGAGACCTTCCCGCGCTTATTACGCCTTGGCAGAAATCATTTTCCGTAGTTCTTGAATCGCCGTCTGAAGAGCGCACTTTTTTCTCTCGTAATTCTCGTCCCCTTGCGACAAACGGGCCATCTCGCGCTGGAGTCTTTGAAGCCCTGATATGGCTTCGACTACGCAGGAGACGCGTGCGGCTGGAGCAGCATTGGGCATGAGATGCCTCGCCAAGATCGAATATGGAAATTGTCTTTCGGGTGGAAATGAGCTTAGCTCGTGGACAAGAGTGGAAGGAATGGCACTCAAGTGGGGGCGCGGAACCCAACACCCAAAGGCCGCCAAGAATCGGGGAAGAAACAAACCCAATCGATTGTTGGCAAAGAATCGCGATTTCAACAGTTACTCTGAATAGAGCACAATGCCGCTCCTACGCACCACCTGAGCACGAAGGGGTTCACTCGTCTAGGGAAATATCATGTTGACCATATTTTCGCGCGGTGTTGTGATGCGGAAGACGATCGACCGACAAATTCAGGAGGACGACGATGATGAGCGATAAAACAAGTCTGGAAGCGCTGGCCAATGGACCCACGCGGCGGCAAGCGATCGTCGGTGTTGCCATTACATTCGGTGGACTTGCTCTGGGCTCAACAGAGGCTTGGGCAGGAGCCGACGATGAGATTTCTCGTACGGCGGAAGCCATTCATCAAGAGGCTGTTTTCAAAGCGAGCCGGAAGCGCGTCTACGACGCGCTCACCGACGCCAAACGGTTCGACAAGGTCATACAACTGAGCGGAGTCATGCAGGCAATGCACCTGCCAGACAAGCCCGCGGAGATCAGCCGTGAAGTCGGAGGCGCGTTCACGCTCTTCGGCGGGCACATCACGGGACGACACGTCGAACTTGTGCCGAACGAGAGAATCGTGCAGGCCTGGCGAACGGGCGGCTGGGCTCCAGGCGTCTACTCGATTGCGAAGTTCGAACTCGTGGAGCAAGACTCCGGGACTAAGATCGTGTTTGACCATACGGGCTTTCCCAAAGGCGAAGCGGAAGTCCTGGCTTCTGGATGGAAAGCGCACTATTGGGAGCCGATCGAGAAACTCCTAGCTTAATGAGTGAAATAGCCTGTGGCTTCCAAGGAACTCAGCCGTAACCTTAAGTAATAACAGCAGTTTATGGAACTGACGTTCCTTTCCAGTTTTGCCCCGGCCAACGGGCCGGGCCCTACGCTGTTGAAAAAGTCTTTTTAGCGAATTTCAACAGCGAAATTCGTTCGTAAGTTGAATGTTCGTCGGCCGTAGACGCTGAAATTCACCGAAATTACCGCTTTGGTTCCTTTTTCAACAGCCACGCCTGAACAGTCACTTCGTGGGCTCGACAAGTGACTTGGCGATTGCGTACTCGGCGATGAAACGCTATCTCGGTGCGGAGTGAGCCTCGTTGAGGTCCTTGTTCCGGGGCGGTGGCAGCAGCGCCCCCACGAGCACCGCCGGAATAATCGTCAGGAGAAATGTCAGGTGATACCACACCGGAAATTTGCTCCAAATGGCGATATGCAAAGGCACGAACATTGCAAACACCACGCTGCCGAGGATCAACGGCGCCCAGCGGCTCGATGGGGATATCCAACCTGCTACGGCACCAGCCACCAGCGAGGTCACGATAGCCATCAAAAGGCGTGCCCACTTCATGCCCAGCGTGAACTGGAGCGTCTGTTCGGCAGCGATGTAGTTCGGCAGGCTCAGGCGAAGCACGCGGTTGATCACCGTGACGACGACAATCCACGTGAGGAGGCCTGCGAGGCAGGCGAGAATGGAACGCTTCATCACACATCTCTCCTTTAATATAAACATTATAGTACAATTAGACTAATGAAAGCCGAACTATATATTTTGGGCGTTCTGCACCGCGGCGACTTTCACCCCTACGAGATCAGGCGGCGTCTGACCCAGGCCATGATCGATTGCTTTACCGATGTGGAGGTCGGCACGCTCTACTACGCCGTGCGCCAGCTTGCCGAACGTGGCCTGTTAACCGCTGTCGCCCACCAGCGCGTGGCTCGGGGCGGCATGCGTACGGTGTACCGCATCACTCGCCGCGGACGCGACCGCTTTCGTGAACTACTGCACGCGCAATTTGCCGCCGAAGGCGACCTTCGGGAGACTCTTTACGGCCCCATGCTCTTCTTGCATCTCGCTGACCTCAACCTGGTCACCGAGGCTCTGCGCACCCAAATCGACAGGCAGAATGCACGACTGGCGGAGATCCGGAAATTGCATCGACAATGGGTAACGATGCTGCCCACCGGTAGCCGCCACCTGATGCAGCACATGGCGGCGCAGTGCCTCCTCGACCTACGCTGGCTCCGCGCAGTGCTTGCCGATGTGGAGGTCGGACGCATTCGCGACACCCCTGACCCAGCTCGCCTCGCAGCCAAGACCTAATTCACAGCCAGTTCCTGGGTGGTCGGCTAACCAGAAACTATTCGGAGCGCTACCCGGTAGGACTCCTTTTTGAGCGTACTGCTCCGTGCACTCCGAAGAGCGCGCCATTTCGCTGTCGTGGAAGCTTTTGCTGTTGCTCTTGCTTTTGCTCTACCAACCAAGGTCCGCTCGTAATCGTTTCAGGTCAGAAACTCAGTTCGACCCATGCATCTCTTCGGTCATACGTTCGATCATGATTACTATTTCGAACTCGCCCCTGAAGGGGAGCGGGATACCCACTCAATTACTCGATGTTTTACTTCACACCATCGGCGATATCCGGGCTTTCCCGCGTACGAACCGGACTTTCTCAACTGCTCGTAATCCCATTCCTTCCGCATCATCCAGTACAAGCGAACCGCCAGCTTTCACGCCATCGCCACCTTGGCGATTTTCCGTCCTCGTCGCAGCGTTAGGTGGCAGTACTTACTCCGCCATTCCGGCAGGCTACGCACTGTCACTTGCGCCGCTTCCACTACAGGAAGCGCAACAGTGAGTTGCCTTGTTTCGTGATATGGCCCAGCCCGACGCTGGTTCCCGCTCGACTTCTCCAACGGCACCAGTCCCAGATAACTCGCGATCTGCTTGCCACACTGAAACCGATCCGCTTTCCCGATGGTGAGCACGAAGGCCAACGCCGTCAGCGGACCCACCCCAGGATGCGTCTGCAAACGCCGCGCCGCCGGAGCGAACCCCTGCAAGGATATCCGTGCAGAAGAGAGCTTTCCTTCCTCCTGCAAAAATCTCAACCAAAACGGATATTGAGGATAACCCACCCTTTTTGTGTCTCCGCTGTAGGGATTGGCCGGTTAAGTCATGGAATCAATTACAACTCGTTGATCAGCTTTCAGGCTTAGAATGCCTTATGCGCTGGGTACTGCTGTTTTTCGGGAGTCTCGCCACTGGAGTGTTGGCGATTGTGCTGTCGCTGGCCTTACTGCTCGTGTCGCTCGCTATGTACGACAGGTATATTCTGGGAATTACCTCAAACGGGGCGGTCGGTTGGGACCCTGTTTCGATTTTCGGACGATGGGTGATCGGCATTCCACTACTCATCTTCGGCCTTGGTTGCAGCTCTGGCTTCCGGTTTCTTAGCAAGCGATTGCATCGCTAGACCAGCGGTCTCTTAGCTTGTGGTTAGCGTTAAATTCCGATTACGCTCGATGACCTGGGTTCTGAGCGCTTAACGCCTTATAGTTAGTCAGGAAGGCCACATCTCCGGTTTGCCGACTTCCACGGCCAAGGGTATGCAGATAGGCTTTCTGCTTCCGTCTTCTGAGACGATGCAATTGCAGCGCGTAATGTTCGCAACTCGGTACTGTCCATTGCGACGAAACGAAACGGCTGCAAACCGACCGGAGCGGACGAACAGGGGCTGAGCAGTTCGGCCATGGCGAGCACGGATCCAATGTGCGTCGAAAAGAGTAGTTCTACAACTGCTCCTGAACTGAACGGTTTTAGCACTTGAAGCAACCCGCCTGTGACGGAAATGGTCTGAAGCCTAGCGGATGAGTGTTGTCCATCTCCAAATCGGATCGTCGCTGAAGGCATGTCTGAAAGTCGTACACGGACGGGACGGCGCGTGCAGGGCGATATGGGGGAGGTCACCACGCAAGGAGATAATGCTACGGAGTCGATGAATCAGGCGAGATTACCAAGGCAGGTGTACGACCCGAACACGGAACCGGACCGTCCGTGTTTACTCGCTCGGACACTATAGCGGTTCAGCCCGCGTAAGCGTATGGAAGTGGCGCGTTCTTGTACTCTTTGTACCCCAGCGCGGTCAGACGAATCACGCCCCGAACTTGTTCTTCCACGAGTCCTTCATTCCCCAACCCCGCGATTGCCAAACGGGCGGATGAGGAATCGACAGTTTGCTTGGACAAGATCACAAACTAATCGCGATCCTCTTCGTAGCGGAGAACGAGCGCGACGAGAAGGCCATCCCGGATGTTTTGCACAGGCATGACGCGATCTTAGGCACTTGAGCGGGGCCCCGGAATGGCACTTCCTTGTCGGGGGGCGGTCACATATGTTCATTCTTGGGTTGTCCTTCTGCATGCCTGGCAATGAACGCTGGTAACCGTGCAGCAAGGTAAGTCGTGGACGCATTTGCAACCCTGCTTCAATCGCTTTGGCGTCACTAGCAAACGACTGACCTGACTGGAAGTGCGTTACGTCGATATGCCCACCTCTATGCGCCTCAATATCGAAGTGGACTGTAAAGTTGGCATCGGCCAATGGAAATGAGGTCACATGGATTACGTGTCGGTTGTACTCATTTCTGGTCCTGCTCATGCGTAGGGAACCAATAGTCGCTTCTTTAGAATTCCGGAAATGGCGTTCTCCAGTGTCTCTGGAGTCATGGAGCCCTTTTCAAAGTACCCAGCCGCTCCTGCTTGGATGAGCTTCTCGCCATTCTTTTCTGACAGGCTGCTAATTATCAACACTGGAATATTAGTCGTGGATGTTGTCTCCTTCAACGTTCGCTTGTAGCACTCCCCCTGCCCCGCAACGGCGGATTCAGTTCTGCAATCGGGGTGCAGAGGTCGCAGCCTTTTGGTTCGCTGCCAGACCTCATCCATGAAACGACCAATCGACTTCGCCTTGGGTACGCATACAGCGCTTAGCGCGCCGCAACTTCGTCCAAGCGCGCTAGAGTATCGGGGTATCTGCGGACAAGAAGAACGAGAGCCGCCGCCTGAGGATTCGGCTTCGCACGGCCTTGTTCCCATTTTTCCAAAGTTCTTTCGTTGATGCGCAGTCTGCGTGCGAACACTGCTCGTGAACAGTGCAGCCGCTTTCGAGTGTCTCGGATAAGCTTGGAATCAACTTTGGGGAGCGGTGCCGCAGCTACCTTGTAGCTGCGCAGTGTAAGCTTGCCCTCGCGATGGCTCTTCATTGCAGCCGCGCCTTCCATCAACTCGCCGAAAACGTCTCTCTTCGCCATCAGCATATCCTCCGTGATCTCCTCGGTCGACCCCGCCCAGCGGCTCGCGCTGCCAATTCGTCCTCAATTGCGGTCGTTAGAGCCTTCTACTCCTTCGGATTCAAGTCTGACGCTTCGTCTTTATCGAAAACCGTCATCAGCCATATCTGATGATCCGACTTGAAGTGGTAATAGATAATTCGCAACCCACCTCGGCGAACCCTTACCGCGCCGCGTATCCGCCCAACGCATCTTTCGGGAGCCCCCGGGGCCGGGCATTAAATCTCCCAGTTCCGGATTCGTTACGAGTTCTTCTTGCACAGCCCGGTATTCATCACTCAGGTAGTCCGACAGATGCCGCGTAAAAGCCGGTGCTGCGATGAACTCCATGCGGGCTCTTATACGCCATTAGCGTATAGTTGAGATGGTCCGCTAATGGCGTATAGCTGTCAACTCTGTCGCGGCCACAAGGTTCTGCTAGTGGTTCCATGGATTGGTCCTTAACCTAGAAAACGAACTTTAGAGCAACTTGCCCGATGCGTGGCGGCGCAGCTTTCAGCACGTGTCCAAAAGTTGGGCTGTTGATGTTTCCGTCGACCGAGCCATTCGGATAGAACTGCGCGTGGTTGAACGTGTTGAAGGTTTCGAAGCGGAATTCGAGCGACTTGGTTTCCGTGAGTTTTGTGCTTTTGTGGAACGCGACATCGAAATTGTTAATGCCGGGCCCGTAGAAGAAGCGCCGCTTGGCATTTCCTTGCGTCCCTAGAGCATTCGGGGTGAACAATGACGTGTCGAAATAGGGAAGCCCGTTGCGCGGGTTGTGATTGATCTGCAGGTCGCCGGGAGTGTAATTCGGCAGATCGATGCTGATGGAGTTCACGCCGTTGTTCTGGACGTAGACTAGGGCGTTGTCACCGAAGCTGACGAACGTTACCGGCAGGCCCGATGCGAAGCGAGTGATCCCGGAGAGCGACCATCCTTCAGTCATGCGGTTCGCTTTCCCGGTGAGCTTCGCGAAGGGAAGTTCGTAGTTGTAGCTGACGACAAAGTTGTGCTTGATGTCGAACGCCGAAGGCGCGTACTCCTCACGGTAATTGTAGGGGTATACCTGTTCCTGAATGCTGGAAGACTGGTCGATGGACTTGCCATAGGTGTAGCTAGCGAGAAGCGTGAGGGGGCCAGTCGTGCGCTTTAACGTCAGCTGCAGGGCATTGTAGTTGGCGTTGCCCATGTTCTTGTACCATGCATCAGTACCGATCGTGTTGGGAAACGGCCCGCGCGTGCCATTGACGACGGTTCCATCTGGTCGCGAGAACACGTTGTTCTCCAGAAACGGCCCGCAGGTTGGAGATCCCAGCGCCACGTCTTGAGGTTGGCTCAACCTCAGGCAGAGAGAAGGGATTCCCGGATTCGCCGCGACTACGGTCAGCAAGTGCCGGCTCTCGGACCCGATGTAGCTCGCGCTGGCGAGCATGTTCGAGCCTATCTGCCGCTCGACGCTGAAATTCAGTGACATTGTGTACGGCGTCTTGTTCTGATACCAGACACTTCCTGCGCCGCTAATTGGCGTGTACCGGTTCCAGTTCACGTTCGTGTCGGGGTGGTTTGGAGAAACGTTGTAAGGGGGAACGTTGACCGGGAATTGTTGAATATAATGCGCCCCGGTAAGCGCACCAACGAAGGGAGTGGCCATCAGAGGAGGTTCGGGGCTGGTGTACGTTAACCCGTAAGGCGGATTGCCAGTGGGATATGCGACCGTCAGTCCCTCGGGTGACGTGAAGAATCGCCCGGCACCAAAATGAATGCTTGTTTTGCCGGGTCCGCCCGTCAACTCGCTCAGGAAACCATCTGACCAATTGGGGAAATAAGCCAGACCGATACGAGGCGAGAAGTCAGCTTTCGGGGTGGGCGCGATCCCAGCCGGGATTGCCTGGCCATTCGGCAAGTGATCGCCCGGCACGAGATATCCGAGCGGTGCACCTGGAAAGGTCTGCGATTCCACGCCAGGGACGAACGTGGTGGTTTGATGATGCATCTCCGCCCAGGGAGTTACGTAGTCCCAGCGCACGCCATAGTTCAAAGTCAGATTCGTCTTAGTACGCCAACTGTCCTGAGCAAAAATACCACCGTCGGCAGCACTCTCGTAAAAGGAAGGGGAAGACTGCTGCGAATAAAAGTCGGGCAATCCCAACAGAAAGTCGGCAAACCCGTTTCCAGTGGACTGAGTTCCGGAGCCAAAAAACGAAAACGTCCCGTTCGCAACCAGATCGGGAAGCTGTTTGACCTTATACCAGATGTACTGTCCGCCGATTTTCAAGGTGTGATTCCCGCCGACCTTCGAGAAATTGTCGGCAACTTGGTACGTGTTATTTATCTGGGCCAAAAAAAACGGATTGGTTCCCACGTTGAACGAATTGAAATAGAGGGTCTCGACGCCGGCATATTGAGGGAACCCTTGCTGAATACCTTGTGGGCCGCTAGAGATGCCCTGATCCGCCAAACTGACTCCAACGCCTCCCTTGGGAACACCAAGAGTGTTGTTCAAGCGCGTGTAACTGAAGTGAGCCTCGTTGACCATACTCGCGCCGAGAGTCTTGGTGTCACGCAGGACGATGACCTGGTCTGTACCGCTTGAAAGAGCATCGTAAGCGCCGGACGGGCCGGGAACGGTGGCGCCGCCAAAGCCGACCGGGTACGGGTCGTCGAGGTTGTAGCGGTCGATGAAGTAGTAGGCCGACAAGTTCCCGTACTTCGTGCTGTCAGCATCGATTCTTGCGGAGCCTTTGTCATCGGTCGTCCGCCGCTTTTGGGCTCCAGATGAGAACTGACTATTCCCTACATTGGGGGAAGGAATGAACTGCAGCATCTTGGTTGCGGGGAGTCCGAATGCTCCTTGGGGAATGATGACATTGGGGAACACACACTGGGTGTTCGAGGTGCAGCCAAGTGTGTAGAACGACTCGCCATTATTTACCTGATATCCCAGACGGCTAGAAAGAGTTTGGGCCAAAGAAGCTCCGTTAACCTTGCCGGTCAGAGAACTTGCCGAATCAGAAAAGTTTCCGGTGCGGTTGAGCAGCGAAGGCACACTCACGAGGCCGGTTTCGATCCCTTCCACCGTACGTTGCCCTTGATAGTCCGCAAAGAAGAAGATCTTGCCTTTCTTAACCGGCCCACCAAACGTTCCCCCGTATTGGTTCTGCTGAAAGGTCGAGCGCTCCGGCGAAAAGTAACCACGGGCGTCTAACTTAGTATTGCGAAGGAATTCAAATACCGACCCGTGGAACTGATCTCCGCCGGACTTCGTTACGACGTTAATCAGCCCACCGCTGTAGCCGCCGTATTCGGCGTCCGCGTTGCTGCTGATGATTCGGAACTCAGAGATCGAATCCAAGTTCGGGATAATTCCGGCCTGTTGCCCGATCGACTCCTGAACACTGGCCCCATTCAGGAAAAAGCCGTTGGCTGACTCACGCTGTCCGTTGATGGAGAATTGACCAGTGTTCTCGTTGCCTGCCACCGGGACCGTCCCGAACCCTCCGCCAGAACTGCTGTTGGAAGCGCCGCTGGTGGTGATAGGCGACACTCCCGCCTGGGTGGCCAGCAGGTCGGTGTAGCTACGGCCATTGAGTGGCGCTTCCGTTACGTGCTGACTGCTGATGGTCTCGCCGATCTCCGTATCGGACATCTGAATCGTGACAATGCTGTCGTTGACCTCCACTGTCTGAGTGTTTTGTCCGATCTGCAAGGTGGCGTCGACTTGCAGTGCGCTGTTTACGTCAATCACCACGCCCACCTTCTTATATGGCTGGAAGCCCGGAGAATTGACCTCAAGTTCGTACCGCCCAATCGGAACGACCGGGAACGAATATTTTCCCTGGTCGCTGGTTATTGTCGTTTGTTTGGTCCCGTTGCCCACGTTGTTGAGAGTAATTGTCGCACCGGCGACGAATGCGCCACTGGGATCACTGACCATCCCGGAGATTCGTCCTGCCACATCGGCCCATGCGATGTTGAGCAAAAAACAGAGCACAACAACAACCAATGAGAGCCTTTTCATCGTTGAGCACGGCTCACCTTTCATTTCTTCCCTCCTGACTGGGGTCATGGACAGCTCCCTGGCGAAGATCCCCTCTTCTGAAAGGGGCTTCGCTGGGACTTCAGGTTCGCATTCGCCATCTGTTGCGCGATGTGGTGCGGCTATCTCCACGTTAACGAAACTGCGGAGTTCGGGATCAATCCAGACGCGATCGAGTGGATGCGCTGGATTTCCCGTCTCGATCCAAACGCAATCCAGTGGTCGACGGCTCAATGTTGGAATAAAAGTGTTCGTCATCGTTCCCTCCCGGCAGAGACACGTATCCTGTGTGAGCGCGCGCTGTTTGTCTGGCGGCGTCCGAAGACGGTCTCAGCAATAAATTTGGTTAGGAGGAGAGAGTCGAGCCGTTCAGATACGGCGGATTCGCTCGCTCGGGTCACAGGTCAAGTGTTGTGACGAGCGAGGAGGAGATGAGCCTACAAAACGCTAGGTGCTTCTTCCACAACGCTCTTCACAGCACAGGTCAACCCTCTACTCGGAGGGTCTTGCGCGCATTCAATGTTCATAGTGCTTCTATAATTCTCCGTTGAGTTCCCTTTGGGAATCTCGACTCAATTCTTATATCATATCCCCCTAGCATATAGGCAAGGACAAAATGTCGCATCTTGAAAAAGAAAAACAGAAGCTGATCGCTCGCATTAAGCGGATTCGGGGGCAGGTTGACTCTATCGAGCGTTCATTGACGACGGATGACGACTGTGCAGACGTCTTGATGCTCCTGGCGAACGTGCGTGGCGGGATCAACAGCCTCATGGCTGAGGTCCTCGAAGACCACATTCGTCTTCACATGTTGGGCAACGAAAAGAGTTCAATGCCCGCCGCAGAGCTGGCAGAAGACCTTATTGGCCTGGTCCGGGCCTACCTCAAGTAGTTTCACGGGACGGCTTGAAAGCGGAAGAAGAGTGATCCGGCATCCAGCATCGGTCACGGCCGTCACTGCACGCTCATTTTGCAGATAAGCAGCCCGCCCGGCTTCGACGCGGAAACCATCTTGAGGAAAAGATTACGGTCCGGGTGATCAAACAGGACGATCAGATCAAACCGTGTGGGTTCAAACTTGTACTCGCCGGCGTCTCCTACAAACAGGTCGAGGTTGACATCAAGTTCAAGAGCGGCCTGACTGAGCTTTCCCATCGCCACATCGGAAAGGTCTCCTCCACTGACCCGCCAGTGCCTACTTGCCAGCCATAGGGCATGTCTCCCGAGGCCGCACGCTAAATCCATCGCCACGCCTGCGTTCGGGAAGGATTGATCAAAACTGCCCGTAAGCTGAGATAAAGAACGGATCTGGTTGTGTTAGGGAAGTCAGGCCTTGCTCGTATTTGAGATCCCAATGCGCCCTTTGTTCTGCTGTAATCCTGGAGTCCCCTTGGTAGGGTGTCCTCGGGTTTCATCTAGTCCGCTCCCGTACCGGAGCGCGACGTTGCGGGAATCGAGCGCGGAAACCATCATTTTAATAATACTATACCCAGTATGGTATAGTCGGAAAGGAAACTTGGACAATGAGCCACACAACAAAGGACAAGCAGAAGCTAATTCTGAGGGCTAAACGCATTCAGGGGCAGGTAGAAGCCCTCGTGCGGGTTCTCACCGAAGAGCGCGATTGCTCCGATGTTCTGCAAGTAATGAGCGCGGCGAGGGGGGCCATGAACAGCTTGATGGCCGAGCTGTTGGAGGGCCACATAAGGAGTCACGTGCTCAGCGGAAAGCAAAAACCCACTTCACAACAGGCGATGGCCGCCGACGAAGTGATCGAGATGGTCAAATCTTATTTGAAATAGCCATCTCTCAGTTACAGAGGGAATGATCATATGAGCGCTCCGCAGTCCGTCGAAAAAATGCGTACAACGGCCTCTCCCTTCTCGGAGAGCGCTGCCTCCCCAGAAATGAAACGGCCTGACAACGGCTCGGATCACGCGGAACAGGAGCACGGATTCGAATGGGTTGAACTCATGCGTATTGCCTTCGTGGCATTCGCTGCTGCTGCGGTCTGGTTTCGCGCGTGGGAGCCATTCCCGCATATCAGCGTAGTCGGCATCGCGGCTACGCTCATCGGCGGGTACCCCATTTTCAAGGAGGCCTTCGAGAACATCGTCGAGCGCAAGATGACAATGGAACTCTCGATGACCATCGCTCTCCTCTCGGCTTTAGCCATCGGAGAGTTCTTCACCGCCTTGGTCATCACCGGCTTCGTACTTGCTGCCGAAGTTCTGGAGGGTCTGACAGTCGGGAGAGGCCGTCGTGCTATCCAAGACCTTCTTGATTTCTTGCCCCGAATAGTCTTAGTCCGACGTAACAGCGACGTGATCGAAATCCTGGCCGAAGACCTTCAACTCAGTGACACGGTAATCGTGAAGCCGGGCGGGCGCGTACCGGTGGATGGCGTTGTGCTGGGCGGACGTTCTTTTGTGGAACAGGCAGCTATCACGGGCGAGGCAATGCCGGTTGAAAAATTGCCCGGTGATCCAGTCTATGCAGGAACCATCAATCAATCGGGAGCCTTGGAGGTCAGGGCGGATAAACTGGGACGCGATACCACGTTCGGGAAGATTATCGAGGCCGTCGAGCGGGCAGAGAAGTCGCGGGCGCCCATTCTGAAAACAGCCGATCGCTTGGCAGGCTACCTCGTGTATTTCGCTTTGGGAGCCGCAGTTCTGACTTTCATCGTTACTCACAATGTCAGGTCAACGATTTCGGTAGTGATCGTTGCTGGAGCTTGCGGTATAGCAGCGGGAACGCCTCTCGCCATTCTAGGAGCAATCGGCCGGGCTGCCCATAAGGGTGCGATCGTGAAAGGTGGTCTCTACCTGGAAGCTCTAGCTGAAGTGGACACTGTGCTGTTGGACAAGACCGGCACACTGACCTTCGGGACACCTCAGATTAGGGACGTAGTCTCAGCCGATGGTTTCACTGAGCGCCAGATCATAGCCGCCGCCGCGATCGCCGAACGTAAATCGGAACATCCTCTCGCCAAAGCAATTATCGCGCGGGCGGGCGAACTCGCTATCCCGGTTGTCGAACCTGACCGGTTCGCTTACACGCCAGGAAAAGGAGTGAGTGCGGATTACCGAGGCGAAGAGATCATTGTCGGCAGCCGGGTGCTCCTCATGGAACGGAGGGTGAAGAGGATTCTGTCTGCCAATGGCCATGGCATCGGCGGGGAATCCGAAGCTTATGTCGCCAGAGGTGGGCAATTGCTGGGGACTATCCGCATCGCCGATGTCCTACGTCCCGAAGCGAAGAGCGCTGTTGCCGCGATGCGAGAGATGGGCCTGAGGACCGTGCTGCTCAGTGGAGACGCGCAAGAAGTAACTACGTTGGTGGGTCGTGATCTTGGCGTCGACGAAGCAGTGGGAGAGCTTTTGCCAGACCAGAAGGCCAAATGGGTCAGCGAGCTTCGCGGAAGAAATCGCAAGGTTGCGATGGTGGGCGACGGCATCAACGACGCTCCAGCGTTAGTAGAGGCCAATGTTGGAATCGCCATGGGGTCAGGAACGGACGTTGCGCGGGAAAGCGCCGATGTCATCTTGATTGGCAGCGATCTCTCTAAGCTGGTCGAGACGTTGCGGATTGCGCGACGCTGTCGCGGCATTATCATGCAGAATTTTATTGGAACATTGGTCGTGGACAGCATAGGGGTGGGAATGGCAGCTTTTGGGTTTCTGAATCCGCTGCTGGCGGCCTTTATTCATGTCACCTCCGAGCTGGCCTTTATCCTAAATTCCACGAGGTTGTTGCCGCGGAGTTCTAAAGTCGGGCAGTAACCATCGCCAGCTTAGGACGGAGCAGTGAACCGGACTTGTTCCAAGCCCTGCAGTTCGACAACACCGGTCCTATTTGTCGCAGCGGGCATCTGCGAGCATCTTTGGTAGCTCACCCAGTGCTTTCGCGATTGCACACTATCGTTGCGCGCTCGCGACCTTGATGCCGTGGGAGCCAGCGGCATACCGCGCAATGCCTTGGTACAGCGCTTCGGCGACCTGTTCGCGGTAGCCATCGCTGCGCAACTTTTGCTCGTCGGTGGGACTGCTGACGAACGAAACTTCCGCCAGGATCCCTGGCATCGCGCTTTCCGTCAGCACCACAAAGCTGGCTTCCCTGACGCCGCGGTCGCGCAGACCGGGATTCTGCGCCGACAGTGTCCCGTACAGGGAACGCTGCACACTCTCCGCCAGCCTTCGCGACTGCTCAACCCGCTCCTGCAAGTCGGCAGGCGAACGGGGTGTTGTCACCGCATTCATGGCGCCGCCTACGCTTGGCCGCATATCCACATCTTTCGAAGCCGGCACAATAAAGAGGTGTGTGTAGTACGTTTCCACTCCGCGCGCCGAAGGAAGATCGCTGTAGTTGGCGTGCACGGAAACGAATAGATCGGCTTGTGCCTGATTGGCGATGCTGGCGCGTTCGTCCAGAGAAATATAGCGGTCATCCTGCCGCGTGTAGACTACTTGCATTCCCAGATCTTCGAGTAACTTGCCCAACCGCTGACCGATCTCGAGCACCAGATCTTTTTCGAGCAGGCCGTCGCGCCCCACCGTGCCTCGGTCCCGACCACCGTGGCCCGCATCGACCACGATGCGCATCTTGGACACTCGCCGCTGCGGTTGCAAATCCTGCTGCGACGGGGGCAGAAGCTGGATTGGCGGCACCACGATTGGTCGTTTGTTTAACTCCGCGATCGCATTCGGAAACCAATTCACCGCACCCTTGGGGCTCGCCCCGGCCTTATGCACTTCGACCACTAGCCGATAGGGATTCGGCTCCAGGCTCACCGAGAAATCTGTTCTGGCCTTCGTCTCCAGCACAATGCGCGTCATGCCGGTCACGGGCTGAGCCACGCGGATGCGTTCGACAAGTGCATCGCCCACCTCGATTGATTTCCATGCAAGGTTGGAAGCCAGTTGCGTATCGTGCAGATCGAAATAGATGCGATCAGGATTGGCCAGGCGGTGCGCTTCATACTGCACCTGATCTTCAAGGTTGAGAGCTACCGTACTCGAATCCGCCGACGACCAGTGCTGGATTCCGGTGACCATGGGAAACTTCGACAATTCCCGCGGCTTGGCAGGTAAATTGGCCGCTTGGCTTCCATTGGAAGTCGCGCCGGGATTAATGTTGGCGGGACTCGCTGCTGTCCCGGCGGATGGAGCAACCGGCGCGCCCTGCGCCGCGGTGCCCATGGGTTTCGACGCCCTATCTTCGGTCCGCACCATCTTGTTGGCCAACTGCGACGGCTTCAGCTTCCGCCAGACTCCTCCCGCTAATGCTGAGGCAATGACAATGGACACAAGCAGAACCAGCATGCCCGTCCGGCGGCTCACGCGATCCGGTTCCTCGGCTGGCATCTCGGGTTCAGCGAAGGGCACGGCTTCTGGCTCGCTTGGAGCCGCTTCCAACTTCGTTGCCGCGACCTGCGCGGACTCTGCCAAGCGGTACTCATCCTCCGGCGTGAGCGCGTCCAGCGCCAATTCGGCCAGCAGGCTCAGTGTGCGGACATCACTGTCGTTGAATCCGAACGGCTGCGCTGAAAACGCCTGCAGCACCCCAATCCCGCGCTTCCGCCCGCGCAGCGGCACCGCAACCATGGAGCGTGCGCCCAATCGTCGGCACGTTTGCCGGTTTACCCGCGCGTCTGTTTCGGTATCGTCGCAGCTCACGATCCGAGCGGTGAGGAAGCAGGCACCGGAGAAGGCCGAATCGCGGTCGATGCGCGCGCCCAAGTCGGGCCGGACCGTGCCCACCGCCGCCCGTAGAACAATCTCGTTGTTGTCCGCCAGCGCAATCGCCAGGCCGTCCGCGCCGGTGATCGCTACTGCTCTGGCTGCGATGAGTTGAAGTACCTCATCCAGAGTGAATTGCTCTCTTTTTTCAAGCTCGGCCTCGGGAACAGCCCCGTCGTCCCCGGTCCGGCGAGTTTCCAGGGTTTTCCTCCGGCGCACCTGCTCGTGCAGCGCCGAGAAAGCCAGTAACGCCTGCAACGTGTTGCGCTGCGATGGTTCTTGCTGGGAATCCGCAGTGGCGGTTTGCCCCGGCGGGCAGAGAGGTACTTCAACCCCGGTAAACGGAATCTTCCCTTCATGGCTCGGGTTGGTCGCTGTCGCCATTCCAAGCCCAAGTACACAGTTCAAGGCGTTACAGTATGTACACCGAGCAAATGATAGTCAACTAGTCACTTAGCCTACTCCATCTGGTGAATTGCACCCCGTCTGGTCTTGATGCTCAAAATCACTCTGATCATTGTGGTGCAGCATCCGCGCTGAATGTGCGCTGGAAGAGGCTTCCGAACCCTGCGGTGTCATAACCTGACTCCAATGGAATGCCGACAGGTTCCGGCCCGAGTCAAGGACTACTCGGAATGTTTGGTCCGCCGTTTCCTTGCGAGCAGAAAGTGAGCGTGACAGGTTGGTCTGCGCAAATGTATACGACACTACCTCGGTGTTGCTTGTCTGGCAATTATTCTCATCGCGCTGATCGTTATATGAACGGGGCACATTAAGCGTGCCCGTTCCGTATGGCTCGTGATGTTTGTCGTTACAGGGGTCTGGGTATTCCCGCTTTTCGTATTGCCGATATTCAAGCGAACTATTGTCCTGACGCTCCCTGAGTGGCTCTACAGTGCGATCCATCAGCCGGGAGCTCCTCGGATTCGGGCGGAGTCGGTTCTGATTTTCTCGTTGATGGTAGTCGCTCTACTCCTGCGTTGGATACATCTTAGTCTCTATGAGATTTCGCCCGCCGAGTTAATCTGTACGGAACTGCCGCGCAAGGAGGAAGTAACGGTGGTGGAACGGTGTGGAAGGTAACTTCGAGCGGCGCATTGACTGTCCTGCACCACTTCGCCGCGGGAACGTATGGAAATAGCATGACGGCAGGAGCGCCGCCCTCCCCCAGGGAAACGCTCCCGCCAGGGCCATCGTTGCACCCCACCTAGGCTGACACGGAAAGCTAGTCGCCACCATGGCTACAGAGTCACAATGAAGCCGTTACCGATGTCCTAGAAGGAAGGTTAACCTCAAGGGTAGTTGGCGAAGAATCGCCATTACACTAAAAATGCCCCAGCAGGGACCTGCCCAAAAACCCTATGCCTCGGACTGCCTCAGACAATCGCAAACCTTTGAATTGTATGGCTCAGGAATTCAGTACGTCGGGTGCCCGCAAACAGATGTTTTTGAGCCGACCTATGCGGGAGTTCCGATAAAATGTCACTGAACGAGGGAATCGGTAGTTGGCATAACATCGCCATCCCGCCGTCGATCCCTGAAGCCTTACCCCTAGGGGGGCGCAGATAGGCTTGGCCGTGCAAACGACCGCGCGGGGTGTGTGATGGATTTGAACGATTTCACTTACAGCTCAGGTAAAATTTAACGTAGAGTTCACTGGATGGCCGGTGCGTGACAACAATGAACGATATATTTCGATTGCTTCTAGCGTCTCGTAAAATCCGGCTTGGTCCACTTGAACAGAGGATTCTGTCCGCCATGTGGCAGCAGCCGGACGGTATCACGATACGCGAACTCCTAGACCGCGCTGACATCGGGCGAGCCTATATAACTATTGTGACCACGCTGAATCGCCTGCGGAAGAAAGGATTGGTAGACCGAATCGCCCTCGAAGGAGCGAAGGTGCTGACCTTCCAATACGTGCCTCTGTACACGATGGCGGAAGCAGAGCGAGATGTCGCGAACAATGCCATCCGTCAGCTTCTGGGTCTGGACGTCGCCGGTCCACTTCTACTTTCACGCATGGTAGAAGAAATCAGCAAACGCGACGCCGAGCTGCTT
>Ga0210384_10000930_pt1 | contig 41953 bp, 36 predicted proteins | sample IncBWH2MmetaG_FD_160574 | JGI IMG/M metagenome (GOLD analysis project Ga0210384, IMG submission 160574) | Forest soil microbial communities from Barre Woods Harvard Forest LTER site, Petersham, Massachusetts, United States - Inc-BW-H-2-M | ecosystem: Environmental > Terrestrial > Soil >... | reverse complement strand
GCAATGTGCCCGTGAGGGCGCTGATGTTACAATTGATATCGTGGCTTTGTCTCGGTGTTACCTATGCTGCTGCTGCTGCTGGGATAGTAGCGATGACTTGGCGTCGAAATTGGGTTCCTGTTGGTGTCATCGTGGGGGTCCTTCTGTATTTTGCAATTCTTATCGGCCCCTTAACGGAAACTCGTTATCGAGTCACGATGCTGCCTGCTCTATCGGTTGCAGCGGCCATCGGCTTTAGTGAGGTGTTAAGGCGCAAAGCTGACCCTGTGGCTGTTTGATTTTAGAGGAGCCTGGGGCATAGGCCGAGGCGTTCAACTCACCGAGATAACAGACCGTGCGCTGTCGCGGACCATGCCCTCCAGCCACCTTCCAAAAACCCCTCAGAATTCGCTCTCGTAAGTGCCTGATTCTACGGCTTCGAATTCGCCACGCTGCGAATTGAGCGCAAACTCATATTCGCCTCCGTATGTGTCCCAAGACGAGATGGCTATCAACTAAATACGACAGTCGGGTTGAAGAACGTGATTCAATCGGCCTCTATGCCAAGACTACCCATAACGCAGATGCTGGAGACAGCTCGGAGCATCAAGACATCGATAACCGGAACTGCAGAGATCCTCCTGCCGAACCCTGCGAATATCCGTTTCCGCTTGGACATTCACGGAGTGCTGCAACCATGATCTGGGACCGGCATCATCCTGGCTATCATTCGGAGGTCAGGGATAGCCAGTTCTTCCGACAGTGGTTCTGTGGCCAACACTCGACCAGTAATAGTGACCAACCCCGGCAATAAAAGAGACGCCGTTGTAGAGATGGTACAACAGATGGAACGGCATGGCGGCCAGCATGAACACCACTCCACGTTTGCCTGCGAGGAAGATGTAGAACTGGCTGTTCATCACGCCCACCGAAATGAGGATCGCGACGCAGGCGAAGATAAGATGTCCTGTGTGCACATACAGCGCGGCCACCAGATACAGCGCAGCCACACAGATGGAAGAAAGAATAAAAACGATTTCCAGGACGCGATACAACTTTGAAAGGGAACGCCGTTCACTGTATCGATGCCTTAAGACCAGAAGTCCCGGAGCGATCATCAGCGGCACTACAAGACCGTACATCCCGTATACGTATGCACCCGCCGAGATCAACCCTACCATGCAGGTCAAAAACGCGAAGGCTCTGCGCGGTCTTTGGTAGCTTCCAAACTCGCCCCACCAGCCCGCCAGCATAAGAAAGAGAATCGCAAACAGGGGAATCAGCAGGTAGGCGCCTCTCATGACTGCCAACGTACCGGATAAGAACACAAGAATGACGGCAAGCGCAACGCTGACGCGCTGACTGAGCTGAAGATTCAAGTCGTTGGGCATGAACCGGTCGCGAAGAATCAGTTCGGTCCACGGAATGCCGCGATCCATAATGTCCGTTTTGACCAGCCCCCAAAACGTCCACCTCTTCAGGTGAGTTACCACAACTGACCGGTCCAGGACGATCTTGCGTCCAGCGCGGATCAGGCGGTAGCCAAGTTCGATGTCTTCGATTGCCGGCCGTGCGTAATCCTCGTTGAAGCCGGAATGCTCCAAGAGAACGTGGCGGCGGATCGCTCCACAGCCGCTCCAGAATGTTGAGGCGCGCTCAGCACCGGTCTGATGAACGTAGGCATGCATCAGGTTGCGGTACTGGGAGATAAAGTCCTTGGAAGTAGGGGCGTCGTCATAGGATCCGATCAACGCATCGAGCTGTGGGTCGGTGTCGAAACACTGGCCGATCTTCGATAATGTTTCGGGTTTGACGCACACATCTGAATCGAGAAATACAAAGACTTCGCCAATGGCGGTCTTTGCGCCGAGATTCCGCGCGAAAGCAGGCCCCTTGCGGCCTCCGGTGCTCAAGACTTTTGCGTCGAACGAACGTGCAATCTCCCTGGTGTCGTCCGTCGATCCGTCGTCGACCACAATGGTTTCGAAAGGTATCTGAACCGTTGTTTGTATCGAGCCTAGGCAGCGTGCCAACTGCGCTCCGCAGTTGTACGCAGGGACGATAACGCTGAGGGTAACGGGCAACGACCAAGGCCTCCAGGCTGCCTGGATGATGGGCAAGGAACCAAGCAGCGCGCAGACAGAACTGCCGAGGTCATACTACCACTTGCTCAAAACTCATGCAGCATATTCGGAAGTGTTCAGAAGATGTACAGTCAAGTCAACGAGGCCGATTCTACGTTATCGAACTACGCAGACCGTTAATGCTGTCGCGATATAGATCTACAGTCTGGTTGGCTATGTGGGTATCCAAATAGTGCTTTTCCACGGTTTGGCGCGCGGCCGTGCCCAGGGCCCGGCGCATCGCGGGGTCGTCTATAAACACCTCCAACTGTGCTGCAAAGGATTCAGGCGAGCCAGCTTTCGCGAGAAGGCCGTTGATTCCGTGTTGTACCAGCTCAGGCATTCCCCCGTGGTCCGTGGCTACAATGGCCCGACCAGCCGCCATCGCCTCGAGGCAGGAATATGGGCAGTTTTCCCAGAGACTGGGCAGTAAGAGAATGTCGACGGAACAGAGGCAGGCGCGCACTTGCTGCAACCCAAGCTTGCCCAGATAGCGGAACGATCCGAGCAACTTCATCTTGTCGAGAAATGGCAGCAATGTGTTTTGCATATAGCCGTACCTGTCTTCGCCAGCAAAAAGGAAGATCACGTCGCGCCTGCGCAGGACGATTTCAGCGATTTCGCCGCACAGCTGTATGCCCTTGCGCCATTCCATCCGGCCTGCGAAGAGGATGGTTACTTTTCCTTCCGGCAGCCCATGCAGCCCGTTGATTTGGGGGATCGGCTCCCGATCGAAGAGCGCCGGATCGATTCCGTTAGGAATGAAAGCAACGTGTTGTTCAACGCCCATCCTGACGCGAACCTCATTAGCGAGAAACCTCGAAGGCGAACTTAGACCCGTCGCCTTGCGGATTGCCAGGTTCTCAATCCAAGGGCATATTAGAAGATCGAGCCACGTAGGGTGGTAATACGGCATGACGAGTCTTGCAGGGCCGTGAAAGCGCACGACCTTTGGTATGTCGACGAGCCAGTTGATCAGCGAACCTTCGGCGCCACATTCCGGCATCTCGATAACATCGAACCGATGCTGCTTCATCAGCAGCTTCAAACCACGGTACATACACCATGCATTCTCAAGACGCTGCTTGGTCCAATAGCAGCCCAGGCCAAGGAAGAGACCTGCGAGTGCCATCCAGACGCCGCGCGGCCGATAGCGGTGAACGAAGACACCGTCCTGTTGAGATGTTTGCAGTTCACGGTGCTGGTTCGATCCAGCGAGAACATGCACTTCGTGGCCCAGCCTGACAAGAGCGCGAGCGTGGTACCAGGTATATGTGCCAATACCGCCGAAGCCGGTCTCGGGAGGATATTCATAAGAGAGCAGAGCGATTTTCATAGAGACGAGGCAGCCTGGCTGGTGTGTTCGGAATCAATGGCGCAACGAACTCGTTGATGAAATATCTCTTCGCAATGACTTACATCAAACTGCTTCCTGACGCGGAGGATGGCGGCGCGGGAGAGGCGATTCAAGAGTGAGTTGTCTTTCGCGAGCTGCGATATGGACTCAGCTATGGCCATCGAGTCGCATTGCGGCACGATGATCCCTTCCACTCCGTTGTCGATCACCTCCAGGATGGAACCGGCGTCCGTTGTGACGACCGCGCATCCTGCTGCCATGGCCTCCAGCAGAGCCGTCGGGATGCCGTCCTTGTCTCCGTTCGGCAGTTCCACGAAGGGAGCCAGAAAGATGTCGGCGACTGCAAGATGCTGTCGCACCTCTCGTGCAGTCCGCCGTCCGCACAATCTCATCAATGATTCAAGATTATGTTCAGTTACGAACTTCATCAGGTGCTTATAGTATGCGAGGGAGTTGGGATCTCGGTTATCAGGCTCACCGAGGATATCCACGACGAAGTAAATACCGCGATCGCGAAGCAGAAGCACTGCCTCTGCGAGATAGGTGAGACCCTTCTTGGGGTGAATGCGATTGACCGCTACGCCCCGCAAGAAGTGGCCCGGACCGGGTGGCGTGCGCTCCGCGGCCGCGAAGAGGCTGGCATTGATCCCGTTGGGCTTTACAATCACAGCCGGCAACGGCTTGCCCGCAATCTCTTCCAACTCGCGTTTGATTCGCGCCGACGTGGCGACAATCACGTCACAAGTTCGCAAATGCAAACCCACTAGCTTCAGTTCGTAATCATTCAGCATATGGTCGGCGTAGCAACTGACGCCTCGCGGAATCCCCAGCAGGAACGAAGCGACATACCCGAACAGTGCTCCCTCGTAGAAGCAGTAAGTGTGAATGTAGTGGGGATTCCAGGCCTCGGCGAACCGGGTAAACGAGAACGCGTATTTGAAATGAGGGTGCGCCATGATCTCTTCCGCGTCCAGGCCGGAGGCTTCACTGATAATGGTTACGATCTGCGCAACCTTGTCCGGCATGATGCGGCGATAGTGCTCCAGATCGGCAGTGGAGGTGACTTCGGAATAACGGATCCAACGTGTCCGATTCCATAGGGAACCAAGATCGTCAGGCAAGAGACTGCGTGGTGCGTGAACGGCATACGTCAGCCTGACATTGAAGCCGTCGTTGAGCAAGGAGTGAATCTCCCTGTAGACAAATGTTAACGAGTAGACGGGAAACTGCCAGTCCGACCTCGCCAAAATGCGCGGTTTGCGCGCCCTGAATATGCGGCTGGACCAAGCCTCAAGGTTCGCCCTCAGAAGCAGAATGCGATGGAGCGTGTTCTCCGCAGCGCACTTAAGCGCACCCGGAAGGGCCCTCAAACGGAGAACATTTCCAACCTGATTGTACGGAAGACGGGGTTCAGGGAGCTGGCTCGTGACGAGCTTGGCCCCTGGCTGCATCACCAGCGGATCCTTGTTGCGCTGCGAAAACAGAAGCAATTTGAGGAGGTATGGAGAGACGGCCAGAGGAAGACGAATGCCCGCCCGGAACCCCCAGCGCCACGCTTGACGAGAATCGCCCAAACGGAAGCACAAGGCTGCCAGATACATGGCGAACTGGTTTGCGGAAACACGAAAGAGCGCGGGCTTAAGTTCTGGTCGCAGCAGCCGAATTCCCCGCATAACCATTTGTCGGGACCGCCACATCGTCTCGCACGCTGCACTCATGGTTCTGGGACGCTGGCGATAGCCCAGCAGCACCTCAGGAACAACCGCGATGCGATACCGCTCAGCGATCCGCAGAACCACCTCCCAGTCCTCACAGCCGCCCGCTTTGGCAGCAGCCAGCTTTTCGTTGTAACCCCCCACTTCATCGAGGCAATGCTTGCGGAACAAAGGGACACTCGCATTCCCGCAGAAGTTGATAGAGATCAACTTCTCTAAGGCCATTCCTTCAATCATCCAGCGTGGAGAACGATCAAGCACAGCGCCATTCCCGTCGATCCAGACCCACCATGAGTAAACAAATCCAGTCGTCTCACCCGCCCTGAGCAAACGACTCATCTGGCGTGCGATTTTTTCAGGCACCCACAAATCATCTGCGTCGATCGGTGCGACGAACTCGCCACGCGCTTCGGCGATGGCCCGGTTTCGTGCGCATGCTACACCGGCGTGGTTCTGACTGATCAAGCGGACGCGGGGATCGCCAGCGGCCTGGGCGTCGAGTACGGCCAGCGTATTGTCGGTCGACCCATCGTCCACGACGACGATTTCGAGATCCCGATATGTCTGGCTCCTCACCGACTGCAGGGTACTGCCGACAAAGTCCGCCCCGTTATAAACGGGAAGAATCACTGTAACCAGCGGATGATCATTCCGTGAAGTCATCGAGATTCGGGCCACTCAGGTATTCGGGAAGCTCTGACCAAATCTTAGTTAGTGCGTGTTTCCAAAATACTTCTGGATGCATGATTCCAAATCCCTCAGGATTCTTCTGACCTTGTTCGGCACGGCTGAAGCCGTGCCCTGACATGACACAGACCGGTTTCTGAAACGCGCTCTAGCGAAGCAAGGAAAAATTCAACGAGTCATCTAGGCCGCAGAGCCAGAATTGTTCGTCGAAGCTGCCAGTCTATCCATTGAGCCAAGAGTTGCGGATTGCTGAGAATGCGGCCTATCCATCGCGCCTTCTCCTGCCATGGCGCGGCGAGAAACCATTGCATTGCGATATGAGCGGAGCCGGATTGTATGAGCGCCATGACGGAATAACGTCGTCTTGCGGGCATTACCCGCACTCCGCGCCCCATAGGTGGAAGAATTGACACGAGGAATCCGGGATAAGTCACCGCGCTCCAGCCACCTTCTGTGAGTGCACTGTACAATACTGCTGCCTCAGATTGCGGCGCATTTTCGTGTCTCGCAGCCCGCGCATCGAGAAGGACCTGTACGCGGATCGCCGAACATTGCGGCGACTCCCATTCGGCAGCTCCTGCGAGCGTGACAGGAGATGGACCTGGATCAAGATACTTATGCGTCCCACCCTGGAAAATCCATGGCGAGACCAGCCCAACGTGGGGCTGACACTCGAAGATAGATTCAAAGGCACTCACATACGACACTTCAAGGCGCACGTGCTCGTCTATCCATGCGATGCTGCGAAGCCCAGGCGTAGCTTCGAGCAGAGCCTTGGCGCCAACGCGTCTCGCCGCCTCCAGGCAGTGGTCCGATGTGTAGAGCACTGACACTTCCTGTGTTAGAGCAGACACTCGCCGATTGATCGAGCCGCAAACCTTCCCGAGCTTTTCATCGACGACCACAACTGTTGCGGCCGAAACGCTCTGCTTGACTATGCTCTCTATGCATCCCTCGAGCCGGGCCAAAGAGTCAAAACAAGTAACAACGATTCCCAGACCGCTGCGGTTCGTGGCCCTGACAGGACCGGAGCGTTTCACGCCGGGCACCTGTTTCGAGATGCCTGCACCTGTTCGGGCAACGCGCTGGCGAAGTTCAATGTGACGCTCGAGAATTACCTCGTTGCAGCAGACTCGCCGGATTGTCTCGGAGGCGCAATTGCCCATCCTCTGACGTTTCTGAGGCGGCGTGGCAAGGACCCGCAGCAAGGCGGACTTCAGGTCGGCGGGTGTTCCACCAGCCGCGATCCAGCCGCTTTCGTCATCGGCGACCAGTTCGGCCATGCCGCCGTTCGGAGATATCAGAACAGGCAGGCCAGTGGCCATGGCTTCGATGCATGCGAAGGGAAGATTCTCCCACCGTGAAGGCACAACCGCGACCGCGACCTGCGCTAAGAATCGGAGCAGGTCACTGCGCGACCGACTGCCGTGAAACCGGAAGCGGTGGTGCAACTGGCGCGGAATGCGACCTCTTAGAAAGCTCCTAACCGACTGTCCAATCCCGCCTCCAAGAGATGTGTCACTGCCCAGGAAGTCAAAGCTGACTGTCGGGTGATCGTTGGCTACGTTAATCGCAGCATCCACCCATTCCACCACTCCCTTGCGAAGTTCGAGCCGCCCGACATAGCAGATGGCATCGCGCGCCCAAACTTCAATTCCGCGATCGATGAACGGCGTGTCTCCCATCGGGTATGGAACGACTTCAATACTGTCGGGATCGAGACGAAAGAGATCACAAACTCTCTTGGCGAGATATCGGCTGGGACACACCAGCGCGTCCGCTGCCTTGATCGTGTATTCCTCAAACCGGCTCAGCGGCAAGAAATCCGTCAAGGTCTTATCCCATTCATTGTGCTCAAAGATCATCTGCGAGGGTGAGTGGAGGTGAACCAGCATGGGAGGTTGCCTGCGTGGCCCCAACCCCAGCGCACGCCGGACCTGCAGATAGTAAAGCGGAGCTTCCCATTCCTGCGCTTCGATGAGATTGATCGGTTCGGCCTCGATGAGATGTTCCGCGTAGTGCGCCGCCTGCCACGCGAAGAGCTGAGATGGGCAGGTGGACGAAGCGAGATGCTTTAAAACCCTGGCGTCCATTCCTTCCCTGAGCGGGTTCATTGGCTCGTCGAGCGAGATGCGATGGACGATCAGTCTTCCGTCGTAGGATGTTGAGATTCTATCCGGCGCACCGGCCCATCGTTGCGCGATCAGATGGACTCGCTCGCCGGCCTCTGCCAGTAGCCGTGTGATGTGCAGGGCATAGGTGCCAATCCCGCCTGCGGCGTAGGGCGCGGGCGGATACTCACGGCAGAGGATTAGATGGATCATGGAGGTCGCCGGGAAGCGGAGCTCAGCGAAATTATCACATAGATTCAAACCAATCCGATATTTCAACGATGATATAGCCGGATGATGCAGCGCATAACAGGAATTGCTTCCAGGGCGCGAATCCCGCCATGTGATTCTGCTTGCCGGCGCGGCGGTCAACTTCGACGTCAAAACATGGTTCACCAAGTGACCGTACGAGCCCGCGCAAACTCCCACGAATGCGATCAGAAGAACGAACCGGGCTGTTGCCCAAGCTGAGACATGGTAGATGAGAGCAGAGCAGTAGGAAATGGCAATAGGTGGTGCGACCTTCAAACACCACCAATGATCGGCGCGTCCCACGGCACGCAGCGAAGAGATCGACACGCTAGCGCCCTCAGTCTGCAGTGCGCGACTCATGGGACAATTTCGATCCTTTCCGCGAGGGCCGCGAAGATGGGCCGCGAAGATGGCGTCGACATAGGCCATCAGCCCTGATACGCTCGATGGTCCGTACGCCACTATAGGGCTTGTTGTTGTGATGAGCGCGGTGTGGGAATTGTGGAAAGCTCAACGACCGCTTTCGCCTTCAGCCTTTACTATGCGCTGTCGTGCAACTACCGGGCCGGTGTTCGCACCCTCAGCGTGCTCGACCCGGAGATTGTGACCAGACTGCGCGGCGCCGTGCACGGCAAACGGCAAATCGGCGAACCCCCTTACAAACGGCCCTCGCCGTGAACACGTTGCTCAATCTCGGCGCCGGCGCCGATGCCTCTCTAACCGACCGCGCGATGGATTGTCTCCTCGACATGCAGTCCCCCGGCGGGAGCTGGCCCAGCGCACCCTACTACTACGGCGGGCCATTGAAGGCCGTCAGTTGGAGGTCGCTGCAGTTGACCACGGGCCTGTGCTTGGAGGCCGTGGCCCGCAACGCCGTCGGAGAGAGGGGACCTTTGCCGTGTGCGGCATAGCCGCGATGGTGACGCCCGAGGCGGGGATCTCCTTGGACGTAATCTCCCGAATGGTCGCCGCTCTGCGCCATCGCGGACCGGACAGCCAGGGCGTCCACCGCTTTAGCCGTTGCACACTCGGCTGCGCGCGCCTAAGCATCGTCGACGTCGAGGGCGGCCGCCAGCCGATCCTCTCTCGCGACTGCGCCTTGGGCGTCACCTTCAACGGCGCCATTTACGGTTTCCGCGAGCTGAAGACGCATCTCGGTGACTATCCTTTCAAGACCGGCACCGACACGGAAGTGATCCTCGCCCTCTACGCGAAGCACGGCGATAGGCTCCTCTCCCATCTGCCCGGCATGTTCGCTTTCGCGCTTTGGGACGACCGCCTGCAGACCCTGACCTGCGCCAGGGACCGTTTCGGCGAGAAGCCCGTGTACTACGCATTCGGTCCGGCGGGTGAGTTCCTGGTTGCATCCGAGATCAAGGCCATTCTCGCCTCGGGCCTCGTGGAGCCGGTCCTGAACCTGGAAGCCGTGAGCCACTACCTCACCCGGGTCCACCTTCATCCATCGCACACCATCTACACCAACGTCCACGTCCTTCCGCCGGCGCACGTGCTGCGATTCCGGGACGGGCGCCTCGGCGTCGAACGCTACTGGCATCCGCCGGAAGTCCTCGAAGGCATCGCCATGGAAGAGGCCGTCGAACGCTTCCGCCATCTCTTCGAAGTGGCCATCCAGAAGCAGCTCGTGGCTGACGTGCCCGTCGGCGTACTGCTGAGCGGCGGCGTCGATTCGAGCACCATCGCCGCGGTCGCCAGTCAGTGTCAACCGGGCGTGCGCACCTTCTCTTTCGGGTTCAGGGAGGGCGTCGAAAACGAACTGCCCTTCGCTCGCGGCATCGCCGAACGCTACCAAACCTCCCATTTCGAGCTCGTCGATGACCACGCGGACATCCCTGCCCTCCTGCTGCGCATGCAGCGGATCTACGACGAACCCTTCGGCGACTCCTCCAACATCCCGACCTTCCTCATCTGCGAATTGGCCCGCCGCCACGTGACCGTCGCCCTCGGAGGCGACGCCGCCGACGAACTGCTCGGCGGGTATCTGTTCTGGGCGCGACAGTTTCTCGACGCTCCCCCATCGACAGTGGCCCCTCATTCGCCCCCCCCGGAGATGAAGTCGTTGATGCAGCGGCTGGCGCGGTGGCTCCGCCGGCGGCCGCAGGCGGAGACCCCGGCGGGCAGCCCGCTGGTTCGGCGCTATTCGGACGGTTTTCGCAATTACTTCACCATCGACGAACTGCATCGCCTCGGACTCTCCGTCGAGAGCGGTCACCTCATGGATTACTCCCGCTACCGGCGGAACTCGGTCGACGACATGCTTCGCTTCGACATGGACCTCTATCTGCCCGGTGACATCCTCGTCAAGACGGATCGCGCCTCCATGGCCAACAGTCTGGAATTGCGCGCGCCGTTCCTGGATGTGGACCTAGCCAGTTTCTGCCTGTCGCTCCCCGACAACCTGAAGGTCGACGCCGATCGGGAGAAGCTCCTGTTGAGGCAAGCCTACGCGCCCATGTGGACGTCTGAAATTCGCGGCCGGTCCAAGCAAGGCTTCGGCGGCCCAATGACCGCATGGCTGCAGACGCCGTCCATGTTCGTTATGAAACGGGACGTCCTCGGCGATCGAAGGCAGAGGATCTTCAGCGTGCTCGATTTCGATGGAGTTCAGACCTTCGCTGAGCGAAACACGCAACAGACCTGGAGCCTGCTGGTCCTGGCGATCTGGATGGAAGAACACGTATGCTCGCTCCCGGCAAAGTACTGAAGGCCGAAAAATGGTGGAATGACAAGGCGCCGCCCGTGTTCGGCCTTGCCTACTACCTGCTTGCCACCGGCGCCAAGGTTGTCCCCCTCGGCCGTTCTCTGCTCGCTATGGCGGCCTTCATGACCGCCTTCATCGGCGTGGCCGGATACGGGTATGTCCTCAATGACCTCGGCGACATCGAGGTCGACCGCGCTGCTGGCAAGGCCAATACGATGCAGGGAAGAAAGGGCCTGCACTCGGCGCTCATCATCGCGGCGCTTCTCGCCATGGCCTGGCTGCCCTGGCTCATCCTACCTGCCAACCGTTGGAACCTCTCATCTATCGGCATTCAGTTGCTGCTCCTCACCTTGTACGCCGCGCCGCCGCTGCGGCTTAAGACTCGCCCCGTTCCCGGCGTCATCACCGATGCCCTCTACGCTTACCCGGTTCCCATGCTCATCACCTGGGCGACCTGGAGTCACCTGGGCGGGCCGGCGAAGCCCCAATCGGTCCTTCTGGCTGCGCTCATCCTGTGGTCGCTCTGCGCCGGCCTAAGGGGCATCCTGGTTCATCAGCACGGCGACGCCGCAACCGACGCCGCCGTGGGGCTCAGCACATTCGTCACACGGTACGGCGACGCGCGGACGCTTTGGCTGCTCAGCCGGATCGTCCTTCCGACCGAAATCGCCTGTTTCGCGCTTATGACCCTGGTGCTCTCGCGCGAACTCCGGTTCTACCTCGCCTTCGTCGTGTTGTTCTTCTGCTGGCGGGTCTTCCAACTCGCCTATCTCTGGGACATTCCGGTCGAGCTCCCGTGGCGTCTGTCGTCCGAACAAGCCGTTATCCTCTACGGCTACCAGTTTCTGGGAGAGTTCTATACCGCCTGGTTTCCCGTCTTCATGCTGGCTGCGCTGTGTTTTCGCAGTCCGGTCTATCTCACCCTGGCGTGCATCCACCTTGCGCTCTTCAGGACAGGTGTCGCTCACTTCTTCCGCCACGATCTCAAGTACATCTCATGGGGAATCTCCAAAATAAGGCAGCGTCATGTCTAGGGAGCGCGCCTTCGTCTACGCCCTCTGTGGCCGCGCATCATACATAAGGATGCTGCACCGGTCGCTCGAGTATCTCCGCCCACGAACTGCTCTCCCGATCATCGTTGTCACGGACACTCGCCGCAACGAAATCGCTATCGATCACCCCACCGTGATCGATGTCGAAACGCCGCGCCACTTCAGCCATCACCAGGCCAGCATCTTCCTGAAGACGGGGCTTCATCGGTTCCTCCCGCTCGATCATGAGTACGCATACCTCGACACCGACGTCATCGCCGTCGCTGACGGGGTCGACCTCATCTTCGGTCACCAGTCGGGCCCCGTGACCTTTGCCCACGACTTCACTTTCGTCGAAGAATGCGTCGCCACCTTCAGCCCTTGGGCCGTTAACTGCTCTTGCCAAAAAGACCGCAGCGCCGCCTGTTCCCACCTCTCGCAGGCCATTGAGCGCAAGTTCGGCGTCTCTGTTCCGGACGACTGGGTTAACTGGAACGGTGGAGTCTTTCTCTTCGGTCCGGACGCGCTCCAGTTCATGGAAACCTGGCAGAACCTGACTCTGCAGATCTTCGAGGACCCGTACTGGAGGATCAGAGACCAGGGGACGCTCATCGCTACGGTCTGGAAACTCGGCCTGCAGCGCCAGCCCTGTCTTCCTCCCGAATACAACTTCATCCTCGAACTAAACAATCAGGATCTACGCTTCGATCGGGCTGCGGGCTACTCGCTGCACGAGTCGCTTTCGGGCATCCACCCCACCTTCCTGCATGTCCTGCATGCCGGTCTCGACCGTCCTGATTGGAGCTTTGCAAGCGACATCGAGGACGTGCTTGAAGAGCGATCCAGGCACGCCGCCGGCCGGCCGACCCCGTCTGAACCGATGCGAACGCTTTCGGTGGTTGCAGACCGTCTTGCCCCCAGGCCTTCGGCACCCTCCCTCGTTGCGCGCTCGCCGGTCGAATACCGCGTGATCGTAGGGCGCCCGCGCTGGTCGTTGAGCGGTGAAAGCGTTCTCGCGGAGACTCTCGTGCGCGGCCTGCAAAAGCGCGGCGTGGACGCACGAGTGCTCCTCACCGAGGAAGATACCGAGCGCGCCTCTTGTAGCGACGCTCTCTTGCCGCGCCCCGCCGACGTGGTCTTTGACGTTCTGCCCGCCTCACCCGAGGCCAGTTGGGGCGCGCGCTGGGGAACGCTGGTTCGCTACCTCGAGGAGCGGGTCCCCTGTGTTTACTTGCCGACTGCCGATTGGCGGAACTCAAACGTGAGCTCGCACCTCTCTAGTCGCGTCGCGGTCGTGGGCATCGTCCAGAATGGCGACCCGCGCCATTACGAACAGGTGGAGCGGCTTGGCCGCTATTGGAATGCCATCGTATCGCCGAGTGCAGAAATCGCGACTCGCTTGGAGGAGCTGCGGCCGGATTTGGCCAGTCGGATCGTGAGGATTGCTCCTGGGGTGGGCGTGCCCAGCGGTCCGTTCGAGGAAATCATTCAAGGCGGCGGGCTACTTCGGATTGTCTATCACGGCCGTCTGACGCATCGCCAGAAGCGCATCTTCGAATTGCAGTCGATCGTCGAGGCCCTGCTCGCTCGCGATGTGCCGGTTCAGTTGACCATTATCGGAGATGGCCCCGACCGGAACCAGCTGATGACTGCATCTCAGTCGCTGGTTGATAAGGGGGTGCTGCGATGGCTCGGCATCCTGCCGCACGACCAGGTTTTGGAAGAACTGCAGCGGCACGATGTTTGCCTCCTGACTTCGGGCTTCGACGGCTTGCCGCAAGCGGTGATCGAAGCGATGGCGCGCGGTTGCGTCCCCGTCGTCGGCAATACTGCCGGGCTTTCCGAACTGGTGTTGGACGATATCAATGGGTATCGCGTGCCCGTGGGCGATCTCGACGGCTTCTGCGGCAGATTGGAAATGCTCCAACGCGAACCCGGCCGCCGGCGCCACTTGTCGCGCGCCGCGCAGCAGACCGTGATCGAGCGCGGATTCCACTCCGATCGCATGGTGGAGAAGTACGCGGCGATCTTCGCAAAGGTCATGGCCGAATCCGCGCAAGGTGGTTTTCATCGCCCGGAGGGACTCTTGCTTAAACCCCCTTACCAAGTGGCGGGTATGGAGGTCTTCCCGGTTCACTACTTCCGGGGCATAAAAAAGGTGGGCGTTTTTCCTTCGTATCGCGAGGACTACGAAGACTACCGGAACGCCGTAGGCGAGCCGCGCACCGGGCAACTGCCCGCATGGCGCCAGGACCTCGTGAACCCGTATCCGGCGATCATCGCCGCCCCGGCCACGGCGAGCGCGACAAGTACCCGCTTCGTCGCGATGCTCGTGGGGGAACTACAACGGAACGGCCAGCCTGTGCAGTTGCTCGTCACGCCGGGCGCATCGCCCGATTCCCTCCCGTGTGGCGAGGGAGTACAAGTGCTTCCAACGCCCATCGGTAAGGTGCCGCGACGCCCACGCTATCGGGCATTGGCCGATTATCTAGAGAACCAATCACCCTGCCTGTATCTGCCGAGCGACGAATGGCTGCACAGATCGGTCTGCCCGCTCCTGTCCGATCGGATCGGCGTGATAGGCCGGGTCGACGACTCCGATCCGCAGAATCTTAGGCGCGCGGCGGAAATGGGTGTTCATTGGAACGCCATCGTGGCGGGCAGTTTAGGAATCGCTGAGCGATTGATCCAGGCGAACCCCGGCCTGTCCCCGCGCGTGGTCACGATCCCACCTCCCATCGACGTTCCGAAGCGCTTGCCCGACCGGCCTCTGGTGTGGGATGCGCCACTCAGAGTGGCCCATTGGAACGCAGCCGGTCCAACTGAGGCGGCCGCAAATCTCGACCGCATCGTCGCGGCCCTGATGGATCACGGTTTGCCCATCGAACGAACGGCCGTTGAAGAGGGCGCAGGCTCAGTCATCTTCGAACGCGCCGACGTGTGCGTGGTCCTGTCCGAGTCTGAGAGTGACAGGATGCGTCTTCTGGAGGCCATGGGACGAGGTTGCATTCCAGTTGTCGCGCGGGGCAGCGGCATCCTGGCGGAATTTGTGAAGGATGGCGAGAACGGGTATGTGCTGCCGGACGACGACATCCGCGGCTTCGCCGCGCGGTTGCGCGTCCTGCAGCGAAACCCTGTCCTACGGCGCGTGATTTCCGTCAAGGCCTTCGTTTCCGCCGAGGCTTGGGAGACCGTTAACGTCTTCGTGGCCAGTTACTCGATGCTGTTCGAACGAGTGCTGCGAGACATCGATCTCGGCGTCCACCGCCAGCGCCCTTCGCCCGCAATCCAACGCATCCAGCGGACCTAACTAAGGCGGTGTCCCAGACTGATATATCCGGATCCGCACCGTTGATTTTTTCGAGCCAGAGCCGGTCGGCGCGAAGCAGTGACGCAAACCTCCCGAGTTCCGCCCCCTGCCGACATGTTTCCGTGTAGCGCGACAGGACCTCATGCAACCTCTCATCCCGCAGTCGATTCGTCAGCGCAAGCAACCGATAATGCGCAAGGACCTTCCGAGACCAGCACTATGGCGCGCACTGGGAATCGCTACATGCTATAGATGATTGGGAGACGGGCTCGAACCGTGATTTGAGAAGGAGTTCGCAAACATCCCGCTTGGAAGGATCTCAAACACTTAACTCCGCCTTCAAGGACAGCTATGAGAATAGGTATTGTAGGACACGGGGTAGTTGGTTCCATAGTCGCACATTTTTTCTCCAGGCACCCCAAGCACGAAGTGATGATTTACGACAAGTTTCAAGCACCTCACAACAGCGCTGATCGCAAGGACGCTGTTAATGCCTCCGACCTGGTATTCCTGTGCGTACCGACGCCGACCGCTACAGACGGTGCTAGTTGTGACGTTTCGTTAGTGGAGGAGTGCATCGATTGGCTACTGCCACCGATCTGTATTAGATCCACGATTGTTCCTGGGACGGTTGACCGCCTCGCCGCGAAGACTCGGAAAGCAATTTCGTTCAGCCCGGAGTACCTTGGCGAGCAAATGAACCATCCCTGGCATGAAGAAGGCGCTTGCGGGTTTGTTATCGTCGGGGGCCCTTCGGAACTCTGTGATTTAGTTTTCTCAGCCTATGCTGGCTTCCCTGGCCGTGAGCTTCAGTACTATCGGACGACGGCACGCGCCGCAGAATTGTGCAAATACATGGAGAATTGTTTCTTAGCCACCAAGGTCGCATTCGTAAATCAGTTCTACGACATCTCCGCAGCATTCGACGTAGATTTCCAAGAGCTACGAACGCTTTGGCTGGCAGACCCTCGAGTCGGAGATTCACACTCGTCCGTCACCGTCGAGCGCGGATTTCGTGGTCGTTGCTTGCCTAAAGACGTTTCAGCGCTTGCGGCTGCTATGAGACCGCATGGCGGCGCGCCATTGTTGGAGGCCGTCTTGGCGTACAACACGGAGTTGTGCCGCAACGCGGATCTCAAGCGGGGACGCGATCAGCTTGACGAATCTGGAACTTGGGGGCGCGACGGTTCACACTTGCTACCAGGATGAAGACCGGTGCCTACGAGACCAAAGTCGAAGGGGCAGGGAGGCCACAGGACACGCGCATGGGCTCGTAGTAGCGATGATGGAGAGTAATGCCTCCGGAGCAAAGGAGCCCTGGGTAGTGGCGGCCGTGCAGCGCACACGAGTCGGCACACTGTGGCCTGCGAAAGTCCGTGTAAACGAGCGCTTCGAGCTTTGGAGCAAACCTGACCTGATAGCCAAAGGATGCGGGCCATCGCAGCCAAGTCCTGGCTACGTGGATAAACCACTCCCGCGAGCATTTTGAACCTCGAGCGCGATGTCGGCGTAGTTGATGACGAACCCACCGACTGGCGGATGTTTCCAGATCGTAGATGGAAATCGCCTTGTCTGTGGCTAGATCAATGTGCTTGGCGATCACAAGAAGTTCCCTGGCAGTTCCCACCGACTCAAGCGAGATCTGACGAGCATGGTGGGACTTCGTTATGTTGTGCTCAGCGACGCATACGCTTTCAAGACACGCATCTTACAGGCCCGACGCCCCATAACTGGGGAGCCCCTCACCGCTCGTCCGGATCCGTGAGGGGGTCATGAGCAATCATGATCCCTACTCCGACTAAACTGGTTGACACAGTCCGGGGTTCGTTGTGAACTCTCGACGTTTTCAGATATTGTCGCCGTCAAGAATTTCTGCGCGATGGACGCGATGGTTGTTCGCCAGTAGCCGGCGACAGACGTCAGGGCTCAATGTGCTCTTGCCAGAGCAACTCAGGCCCGTGAAGCAGACGGCCGAGCCGGTATGTTCAGCCTCGATTGGGGTCAAGCCAACCGGTCTGATTTCACTCATCTCTGAGGCGGAGGCCCAGTTCAGCGGAGCCGGAGCCGGGCGAGCCAACCTCGGTGTTGTGGCGGCTCTGTCGCCACCGCTACCGGGCGGCGCACCATGAGCGGCTCGATCTGATGCGGCGTGAGCGGCTCGAACTCATAGTCCATGAACCCGATGTGGCGCCAATCTTCTGGATACGGGGGCCTGTATCCATTGGCTGATCCCAGATCCACGGTCAGCTGCCCCTCCAACTCCATCAACTCGAATCGATTCGGGTTGGCCGGATCCCACAGGTGGAAGCGAGCGTGTGAGTTGGTGGGGATGTAGGCGGAGGCGATGGCGAGACGCGTTCCATCGGATTGATTCTCGGCCGACCAATGTAGAGTACGTTCATTGTAGAAAAGTGCGGATCCGGCCTTCAGTGGCACGGTAGTCGAGCAATCGCTGCATAGGAGCTCCCTTACCGTGTCCCAAGGCGATGGACTCCAGGGCAAACCGGCGATGTGATCGACGAATGCGTGGCTCCCCGCGATCAGCCTTAGACATCCGTTATGCTCGTCTACATCAACCAACGGGCACCACAGATGCACTGCGGTGTAGATGGTTTGGTCCACAAAAGTGGCATCCTGGTGGAGGCCAACCTCCCCTTTCGAGCTGTTGCCCCGTTTGACGGCGAAGCAGCCGGACATCGGTTGATGGCCTGGTATGATCGGTGCAACGTGGGGCGCGAGAACCTCCAGAATGTTATCAGCGACTAGACGGCGTAAGCGCCGGTCGTCACTGTTGATCGAAAGAAAGAAATCAGCAGGAACTGCGATAGCCAAGCGGTCCCACAACTCCAGAAGGGAGTGGATTTCAGATTCATTCAATATCGGCAGGACTACGTAGCCGTTCTTCCGGAACTCCAAGTCCACATCGGGATCGGCGAATACCTGGCTGGATGGAATCATATTTGTTTCTCCTTGGACTCAATCTTCAGGTTGTTGAACAACAGATCGCGCGCCGGATTAGCTTGCGCCCCCGCACGCAGAGCATTCTCTTGAAACGCGCTTTAGTAATCCCATTCGATTTTTATCGCAACCAGATTATTCCTAACAATATTTTCGTTGCTGGTCCAGTTTATGTCAGATGCAGCGACTGTGAAATAACATGGAGCATCTTCGTAACCGAGCGCGGCAAGCGCGGCTTTGCTCTCAGTCTCTCCGATCCCGCCCCGGATCGCGTAGACTCCAGCCAGCAACGGGAAGTCGGGTATACGGCAGACCAGGTAGTGTTCACCGGCCTTTAGATGGCTGCATCCGTCGTCCAGACCCTTGGAGCAGGAGGCAATGTTGATCTGCAGGTCTTCCGTGGAGAAGGTGAACCCCCAGAGCACCTCTGTCGCTATGTTCGAACGGTAGCGGAGCACGACCTTCGCCGGGCTTCCAGTCCGCAGGTGTTCGCCCTCCTCGGGAAGAACCTCAATCAAATCGATCGCTACAGGGCGGTGCGGCGAAAGTTCGCCCCGCCTTATGTAGTGCGCGGGAGCAGCCTCCTCGTCCATCATCTGCATTCCGTCGCCTGATTGCGGAGTGGCCCAATTTGTTCCCCGCGCGGCGTCCAGGGTGGCCCGGCCAAAAGCCTCGACCGGGTTAGAACTCTGCTTGCGCCCGAGTTGGAAGTGGAAATTAACCCCTTCAACGGCCGTGCCTTCAAAGATAATCCGGCCCGCTTCCAGAACGATGGCCCGATTGCAGATTGACTGAACAAGAAAGGGTTCGTGCGACACCAGCAATATCGATCCGCCTCGCCGCAAGAAAGCTCGAACATGTTGAATGCACTTGAGCTTGAAGCTTAAGTCGCCAACCGCCAGGACCTCGTCCACAATCAGGATGTCCGGACTCAAATGGGTCGCAACGGAGAATCCGAGTCGGGCTTTCATTCCAGAGCTGTAGGTCTGTACAGCCGAATCAATGAACTCACGGATTTCTGAGAAATCGATGACCTCCTCAATCAGAGCATCGAAGGCGCGTCGTGGGATTCCATGTACAGCCGCGTTGACATACGCATTTTCGCGGCCCGTGAGAACGGGATCGAAGCCCAGTCCAAGTTCGGTCATCGCCACGATGCGGCCGCGGGTTGCGATGGAGCCGGCGGTGAGAGAGCGCTGTCCCGTCAACAGCCTCAGCAACGTAGACTTTCCGGCGCCATTACGGCCCAGAAGCGCCAAGCTCTCGCCAGGCCGCAGCCGGAAGGACACATCGTCGACAGCCCAGAACTCATGGTCCCGCAGAACTTCCGGCGCGGTGAGCCGCAAAGTGAGTGCGTCTGCTATATCGCGCAGGCCGTACCAGAGCGAGCGTCGGAGATCCCGGCAATACTTCTTGCGCACACCCTTCGCTTCGATCAACCAGTCCGGCCCAGGCACGGCAGCCGAGGGTGTGGTAAGGTTCATTCTCTCGTTCGACGGCGTTGTTCCGGCGGTCGTCATATTCTTCAGGTGTTTGCCCGATCGATAACGATCGGCATGGCAATGCGATGAAACAATGCAGCGGCTATGAAGAGGCAAATGGTAAAGGTAACCGAAACTTCCAGCCCGGTTAACATGGACAGTCCACCGCCGAAAGCCAGTTCGCGGGCTGCGTTCAGCAGCGGCGTCATGGGATTGAGCCTGTTCATGACGATCGCAATCCAGCCCTGATTTGGCGAAGTAAAGATGATCGGAGTCATGAAAAACCAGAAGGTCGTGATTACAGGAAGCGCCTTTGAAACGTCTTTAAAAAGCAGGTTGACGGGCGCAAGAATCAGCCCGATCGCCGCGCCCAGGGTCACGATCAGCAGCAGTCCAAAGGGCGCGAACAGGATTGTCCACCGAATCTGCACTCGATATGCAAGGGCCGCGGCGGCGATGATGATGGACTTAACGCAGAAGTTGACCAGCACCTGACCGATACGGGAGACAGTAACCGCTTCGGGGGGAACATCCGCTTTAGAAAGCAGGCTTTGTTCGGCTTGGATGCCGCTGATGGGTGCATCGATCGACTCAAGGAACGTTGCCCACAGCATCATTCCGCAGAGCACGAAGAACGGATAGGGCATGCTGACCGAGGCGACATTAATAATATGCGCGTCCCGGAAAAGAATAGCCCACGCGGCGGTGGTGAGCGCCGGCAGAAGCGGGATCAGAGCGCCGAGAACAGAGGTCCGGTATTGGTTGATCAAATCTCGTTTCATCATCTCCCATGCAACGTGGCGCGATCTCACAACATCGCGAGCCAGACCGAACAATACGTCACCCGGCCTCCGCAAACGCATTTCAGCAGTGTGAACCGTCAAATGACGTTCGCGGCCCTGTGTCATACATTCACTCTCTCTCTTGAGTAAGATCGCTGGCAACGAGCATCCGCGGAACTCGACAATAGTGCTTTCACCAACGAGCCAAACTCCGAAGTAGGCCGACGGCTCATTGGCGGAGGCGACAAATCGCTTCTGTACCCTCTGCCAATGCGAGAAGCCCCCCCGGCTCTTCACGATGGCCGACACCGTCCCATGACGCATGGTCCTGTCAGACGCCGAACATGATTCGACCGGCGGCCTGCACCTTCAGCCGGATGAGATACTCTTTTCCCGCACGGATTGTGAAGCCCGTCTGCGCGAACCGGATGTTCCACCGCTCCTGTCCGCTCTGCTGGATATTCCTACAAATGCGATCAGAAGAAAGGATCGGGCTGTTGCCCAAGCTGGGACATGGTAGATGAGAGCAGAGCAGTAGGAAATGACAAAAGGTGGTGCGACCTTCGAACACCACCAATGATCGACGCGTCCGACGGCACGCACCGAAGAGATCGAAGCGCTGGCGCCCTCAGTCTGCAGTGCGCGACTCATGGGACCATTCTCTCCCTGTGCCCGAAGGCCGCGAAGATAGGGTCGACACAGGCCATCAGCTCCGCTACCCTCGATGGTCCGTACGCTTCGTGAAGCGAATGACGCGCGTGCTCGATTAAGCCGTTTATTAGATCGAGAAAAGCTTGTTGGCCGATCGTCCCATGGGTCAACCTGCTATGACGGCCATTTTGCCCTGGAGTCTTGTCTGCGCGGTTTCTCGATTTCCTCGCGTCCAGCAAATCGTCCGCAATCTGATACGCTTCGCCAATCGATTGTCCGGCGGCCCCCAGGGGCGCGACCTCAGCCGCCCTTGTTCCGCATGCCAACGCACCGGCGGTGAGGGCTAGGCGCATCATCGCCGACGTTTTTCTGTTGCGCTCGGCCCGTCTTTTCTGGCGCTCATCCACGGGCTCTTCGCCTCCGTCCTGCGACAAAAGGTCGAGCGCTTGTCCTCCGACCATCCCATCGACACCAATGCATCGGGTTGCTTCGGCAATCAGCTCTGGAGTTTGTCCAAAAATTGCATAGGATTGATTCAGAAGGGCGATCCCTGCGAGCAGAGCCACCTCCTCGCCAAAGACGCGGTGCAGGACGGGAATGCCACGCCGGATCCGAGCATCGTCCATGCAGGGTAGATCGTCGAAGATCAAAGAACTTGTATGAGTAAATTCTACGGCACATGCGGCAGGCACAGCCAGGCGCGGATCGGCGCCGAAAACTTTGGCGCCTAAAATCGACAAGATGGGGCGAATCCTCTTGCCTCCGGGAAACACTGCGTAATGCAAGGCATTGTCCAGTCCCTTGGCGCCGGGATGCCGGCACTGCGGCAGATGGGAGAACAAGGCAGCTTCAATGACTCGCTGTATATCCGCGACAGATTCCAGCATGGCACTCTCTGTTTTCTTCGGCGACACGGTCTGACAGACCTGTTATGATTCGGCAGGGATTTCGCAAGCTCCGATCTTACAATTCGGGAGCTTAGATGAGAAGAATCTTTCACGAAGCTGGCCTGCAGGCCAAATTTCGCGAAGCTGGATACGTTCAGGTTCCGATGCTGTCGACTGAAGAAGTGGCGCACATTCTTTCGCGCCTCCCTACCCTGCATCCCGACGACAACTATACTCCCACCGGGCGAAACGGCTTTGAACACAAATATCATTGCTCCTTTCTGGATGCAAGCACCGAGTACAAGCGTCGCGCTTTCGACCTGATCGGGAGCGTTTTCGCCACGCACGTAGACCGCTATTTGAACGGCTACCGGATCCTCAGCTGCAACTTCTATGTCAAGCCCCCTGGCACGGGTGAGTTCGTAATCCACCAGAACTGGCCGACGATAGCCGACCTGAACGATACCACTGTAACCATCTGGTGCCCTCTGGCCGATGTTGTCGCCTCCAATGGCGCACTCCAGTTTGTGGTGGGCAGTCATAAAATTCTCCCGCATGTGGAGGGGCCGGTCAGTCCCGCTTACTTCAGTAGCTTTCGCAGGGAGTTGATCCAGAAGTACCTCACTCCGAATCCGATGAACGCGGGCGAGGCGATGATTTTTGACGACGGCCTCATTCATTGGTCGGCAAATAACGATTCTGATAAAGCGCGGGTCGCCATTCAGATCGCGTGCATTCCCGCGGAGGTTCAGCCGGTCTTCTTTTTCTTTAACCCTCAACAACCGGACCGTTTTGAGCTGGTCGAGGCCGACCAAGAGTTCTATCTGGCGTCCGACGTTTTTGACCTGACCCAACGTCAACCGCATTGGAAGAGCCTCGGTTTCGTCGAGAACCAGAACCGGTTGATTGACGAAAAGGAGTTTGTCTCGCTTATTGCCAGAGGCCCGGAGATTCGGCAGCAGGTCTACTCGTCCACCGAGCCGGCTCCCAGGCCGTTCTCGGCAGCCACTGCCGATGGTCTGAAGCAGCCGCTGCTGCCCGAGATGGGCTATACCATTAAGCCGTTTCTAGACGTATCGGAAATAGAAGCACTCAAGCTGCTGTACGCGGAAACCACGCCAGCCGTACCCACCGACTTTTATCACAGCGTATTGGGCGCCAACGTCGAGACCAAGCACCGCATCTTTGAGGGCATCGCAGCAATCGTCAAGGACAAGCTTTCGCGAGTGACCCCCGGCTACCGCCTTCTGTTCGCGAGTTTCGTGACCAAGAAAGCGGGCAGCACTCGTGGCCGACTCGGAATTCATCAGGATAATAGTTTCGTGAATCCGGACGAGAGTATCGGCATCAATATCTGGGTTCCGCTGAGTGACGTTGACCGGAGCAACGCCTGCCTGCGCATCATCGCGTACAGTCAACGCTTTGGCCATATCAGTGCAACGCCTACCAATCCTAGTCCGTATAACACCGTGTTCTCCGAGTTGGAATCCAGATATCTCAGGGATCTGCCTATGGAGGCAGGCTCGGCCTGTGTCTTTGATTCCCGTGTCCTGCATGCCACCGAAGAAAATCAGACTGGGCGGGACCGCATAGCTCTCTACCTGAACCTGGTGCCGGAGAATGTCACACCGCTCTTGTATGCCTGGCACCAGGAAAAGCCGGAGAGTCTTGAAGTCTACAAGATCGATACCGAGTTCCTGCTGAACCTTCCCCCAGGCCAGCCCCTGGACGAGTTACTGAGGGCGCGAGGCATTTTTGCGGGCAGTATCGGTTACGCTCCGGCGAAATGGTCTCTGACTGATCTAGAAGAAAGACTGCCGATCCCCAGCCCTTCCGGGACCGCGGCAACGGCTGTTGCTTCATGTCCGGCTCCGGCTGCACGCGCTGGTTTCTGGTCGTCCACTCGCAGTAGCCTCGCCGGTATGTTTATTAGGGGACGCAGAGCATGACTAGCCCTTCTGCCCGAACCGAGCGCATTGACAATGCGGTTACGACGCCGGAAGCAAGCGCCCAGCAGCAGACTGGCGGCCCGATTCGCGATGCGCGGCTCCCGATTTCGTCGCAAAGCGCGGTTGATGTGAAACATTACTACGAGGAACAGACGTCCGCATATATCGAGGGGTTTGGCGATGTCTTCCAGGGAAGCCGCCCGGCTTCGACCACCGATCTTCTTGACTACATTCTGAAGGCGGCCGATATCAATGATGGCATGAAGGTCCTCGACGCAGGCTGCGGAGTCTGTGGCCCGGCGATCTGGTTTGCGCAACACCGCGATGTGTGGATCGAGTCGTTAACCATCTCTCCCGTCCAAGTGCGAGGCGCGCGGGCGCGGGTCGCTGCGCAAGGCCTCGAGAACCGCATTACTGTGCGCGAGGGAGACTTTCACCATCTGACCGATATCTACCCGCAGGATAGCTTTGATCGCGTTCTCTTTCTTGAAACAATATGCCATGCGAGCGACTACCGGCAGGTCCTCGCACAAACGATGAAGGTGCTGAAGCCTGGCGGCTTTCTCTACATTAAGGACTTCTACTGTCAGGACTACCGCTCAAAGCCAGAGATGATTAAGATTCAGCTTGAGGATTTGAAAGCGCTAAACCGCGTGTATCATCTCTCGCTTCCGGATCTCACAACGACTGTGGATCTCATCTGTGAACTTGGATTCAAGTTCAAATATCTGCGAGTGCCTGGCTACGTCGCTGTGTTTGAACCCTGGATGCGGTTTGAGCAGATTGCCGGACTTGCGTGGAACCCCAGGCTATCCCATCTCGACCTCATTGCCTGCATGGAACTCTTTTGCCAAAGGCCATTGGAACACAGCTCGCCTGTGTGAAGGTTCAATCATAGTGTCTATTCTCACCACTGGCGGTGCTGGATTCATTGGGAGCCATACCGCCAAGCTCTTTTACGAATCGGGGTTTGAGGTTGGGGTCCTCGACAACCTTGTCAACGGACGCAGAAAGAATGCAAGCTGGGGAACGTTCATCGAAGGCGACATCTCCGACACAACGCTTGTTCGCCGGATACTCCGCGAGCATGCCCCTTCATAGACTTGAGCCTCCGATGACAAAACCACGAATCCTGATCAGCGAGCCCAGCGCGACGGACTCTGTCTATCTCCCCTACGTCACCTCGATTCTCAAGTCACACTGGGAACATAAGGGCTCGTCGCCCGATGCGTTCTCGTGGCTCGATCCGATATGGCTTCGCGACCGTGCCGAAGGCGATCTCGATGTCTGGTACGATACCGCGCCCGACATCGTCGGACTCAGTTGCTACGTCTGGAACTGGGAACTTCAGCTGAAGGCAGCGCGTTGGGCGAAACAGCGGAACCCCAACTGCCTGGTGGTCGCCGGCGGACCGGACCCCGACTACAAGGATCCGGAATTTTTTCGGAAATATCCCTACATCGACGCGATCGTTGTGAAGGATGGAGAGATTCCCTTTACCCGTATTCTCGAAACCTTTCTGGCAGGCAGCCGTGACTTCCGTCATATTCCAGGGCTGTACCTTCCGTCTCCAACCTCGTCCCTTCAAATGCTGGACGATCCAGCCTCCGCGCACCTCTACACGGGACCTGCTGAAGTCCCCACCGTCTTCGATTACAGTCCGTACGCTGAGCAGGGCAGGATGTACGAGCGCTTCATGCAGGAGCAAAAGGGCCGATGGATCAATGCGACGTTGGAGACCAATCGCGGATGCCCCTACTCGTGTTCCTACTGCGACTGGGGCTCCGCGACCATGGCGAAGGTTCGCAAGTTCGAGATGGTGCGAGTGGAGACGGAAGTCGAGTGGCTGGCACGGATCGGGGTCAATTGCATCATTCTCGCCGATGCCAATTTTGGGATTCTGCCTCGGGATTTGGACATTGCCAAGCGGCTTGCGGAGGCCCGCGAGAAGCATGGATATCCGACCCACATTTACTACAGTTCTGCGAAGAACAACCCCGACCGCACTGTCGAGATCGCCAAGCGAACCTACGACGCCAAGCTGACGCTTGAGCATGTCCTCGCCGTGCAGCATACCGACGGCGAGGTTCTCGCCGGGACGGATCGGGCCAACATTCCGGCCGCCAGATACCGGGAGGTCGTGGCCAAACTTGCGGTCCTCGGCATTTCCTCCGAGGTGCAGGTCATCCTCGGAATCCCCGGGGATACTGTCGATAAGTGGAAGAACTGCCTGGCGGAACTGATGGAGTGGGGAGTCCACGACAACTATCAGGTCTCCCCATATACGTTGCTGCCCAATGCCCCGGCCGCCGAGCCCAAGTTCAAGGCAAAGTGGCAGATGGACACGGTCGACCGCCAGATGGTTCCCTGTGGGGGGATCCGCGAAAAGAATAGCGAATCCCTTCCAAAAAGCAAGATTGTCGTGGGCTGGCGCGGGTTCAGCCGTGAGGACTGGCTCGAGGTAAGTACCTATACCGCATTTGTGCGGGCTTATCACAACCGGGCGCTCACCAGGTTGCCGGCGATATATCTCCACTTCGTCCATGGGGTCTCCTACCGCGAGTACTATGAGGCGGTGGTGGACGAGTTCTGCCGCCATTCGCCCGTAGTTGCTCCCCTCTACCGCCGCGTCCGGAAGGTGTACGAAGAATTTCTTGCCGATCCCGAGGCGTCGGACGTCATGGAACTGGAAGACTTCCCGGATTGCACCTTCATGGTCGACCCCGCCAAATGGGTCTATACCAAGACCAGCCTTCAGTTGGACGGGTTCTACGGTGCCCTCTCCAGCTTCCTGGTAAGGCGCTTTCCCCAGGGGAAGAATCTCAGGAGTGCGATCAAGTACCAGAAGCAGCTCGTCATCTTGCCGGAGTACGATAGCAACTGCGGCAAATCCTTCCTACTCGACCGCGACTGGCCGAGCTTCTTTCAGACCGCGCGGGTACTCATGGACTACAGCCCGCTCGATGAGCCGGCATCCTTCCTCCTCCCGCGGCACGCAAGGCTTGCCGAAGAAGATCGCCAAGGGCGGGATGGTTTCCTGGACTTCGGCAGCGGCAGCCTCGAGGAGCGGCGAAATCGCTGGCTGATCCAAACCATTAGGCGGTCCAACGTCGCAGAGTTCAGCAATCATCGGGATCCCTGCATCTCGACAGCAGGAGCGTCGCTGCTGCGAATTGCCCAGGATTTCACAAGCGAGTGTGCAAAGTTGTGGAGTGGGTTAATCTCTGGGGAACTTCTTTTCTTGCGTTAGGGCCTAAACGCCTAAACGTAGTATCGTCTCCAAAGTTCACAGCTGACAAATCCACTGAACCCGGCGGTTTTTTCTCAACGGATTGATGTTCCCATATGGATTGTTTCCGGATGGCCGCCACGATCGTCGGACCGCCGGCTGCGGTGCGTATCAGGTGTCGCCGACCTTGGTTCTCTACGCAGACCTTAGTGTAGAGCAGGCGCAGGGTGCAGCTGGCGCTCTATCTCGGATCTTGCTAGAACGCCTTGTTACTTCCAGATCAAAGAAGTTTTGGAGGTTTAGCCAGAACTCAACATTCGTATTGGAGTATCGTGCCAGGCGCAGAGCGGTCTCCTCCGAGACATGGCGCCGCTCGCGGATTGACTGGTTTTCGCGGAGCAGGTCACCCGTGCTCGAAAGAACCCGAGTACACTGATGATTAAGTTCCGGAGATAAGGAATGACTTTGAGAGTCGCACATTATTTGCAAAGAGCCGGGCAGGTCCGAATGACCGCCACATCGTTGGACATAGCAGGGCATTCGCGCGGTTTGGGTCCAGGGTAGCGAGGTAATTTGGCACTGGTCCGAAAGCTGCGTCGAAAATAGGTTGAGCATCAGGAAGACAACGAACTCTAGCGAAGAGTTCCTGAAGTCCAAAAATCGAATATCCATTCGACTTTAGATATTTGTGAGTAGGGGCAGGGAACGGAGACTCTTCTTCAAAAATAATATCGCGCACAGCATGCTGTTTGAGAAGCCGTGTCATACCTTGGAAGACGCCCAGCTCATGTCCTTGTACGTCCATTTTCAGAACTCCAATTGACTCGCCCGCGTCCAGAAGGCTATCCAGATTCTGAATCGGTACCTCAATTGCATTGAGGCCTGGACTAGCTTCTTCTTTGTTCGAAATCCACGCAGTACCGCGATTGGTGCGAAACCAGTCATTTGTACGAAGCAACGCCTTCCCATTCTCTGTGCCGAGAGCTGCTTGGTGGAGAACAAAAGATCCACACCTACGGTCTTTCTTCCAAATTTCAACGTTCTTTCTAAGCGACTCAAAAACCTCAGGATGCGGCTCGAAGCAAATGACCTTTCCCTTCGGACCTACTCGTATCCCGAGAATACTAGCCATGTATCCTATATTTGCGCCCGCATCAATTGCCAAATCGCCCGGTTCGGTTAGTCTCCAAAGTGTTTCCGTTACACCAATTTCGTACAACCCCTGGCTCGCAATATCAAACCCTATAGCCTCACGTGGATCGATCTTTATTGGTAACCCCCAAGGAAGAGTTACGAACGCTTCTCGCTTGGAACGCCAAAGGTACTCGAGCCTTAGTCTTCTCAAGACTTGCAGGGGTTGAAAAAAGTATGGAGGTGTGGCGAGCCTCAGAATGCTTTTCGCCGTAAACATATGTGAGGCTCCCCCTCTTAAATTTTAACACCAGGAGCCTCGAAGGTTTGCATAAACTTCGGGCACTGAGAAACGGGTCGCGAGCCGTTCGAGGCCGCGGCCTCGATAAAGATACAATCAATCGCGCTGGGTCACCATCACAAAATGTGATCCACAAAAGACGGTCGGCGTAGTTTGGAAGCACGCACTATGAAAGCGTGCTCCTTTGGAGTCAGGTTGCTTAGGTGAGGATTACGTGTTCGGCCGCTCGTTACAGTTGCGAGATTTCTATTTCTCGCTCGGAAAAAAGGGCAATCCGCGATCATTGCAACTAAAATACGTGCGCGTGTGAACGAGCGGAAGGCAACTTACCCTGGAACTACTTTGTTGTTGAGTTGAGCTTGAGCAACGAAACATCGTCGACCCATGTGGTACCGTGGTGCTGGTCATACGCTCTTGACCGCGCAAGACAAACTTGTGCTAACCGAGATTCGTCAGGCGAGGTCCAAGGCATCGATACTTTAGTCCATTCGTTCGTTCCAAGCAGTTTGGTAGTCTCAAAAACCGGACTCGCCTGAAGGCCCGGCATGGCAAGGCGAAAAAAGATGCCTCCCTCTTTGGCCATGTCTTTGGTGCGGAGCCAAGCCGAAAACTCATAGGCGGTCTTTGGCTCTACAACCACCAGCTGGCAAACGTCGACAAAACCAGAAATGTTCTTCTGATCGAAATCGAGCCTCAGTGCCCGCAATCCGGAATGCCTTACGTTGTGATCGTAGCCAATCACAGAGCTTTGATGCAGCCCGAAGCGCCAAGCCAGCCCACCGCCGGTGACATCCGTTTCAAATCCACCATCCCATATCAGCGATCCCGCTGGATCATCCATTTTCGGCAGGTCCATCAAAGTGACCGCCTGGCTCCACACTCTGGCTGCGTCACTAGTCTGTTGACTGCGGAGCAGCCCATCAACAAATTGAATCACCTCGCGACCGTGCACCTTAGGATGCAGATCAAAAAGTTTCGACCAAACCTTTAGGGCGTCAGTGGTATCGGCTTCCTTAATCAATTCTCCCATCGCATACAGGTATGCATCGGATTTGGGCGGTAAAACCCGGTATAGAATCTGATCAAAATCCGGCTCAACATGTCGGCAGATCCGAACGGCTTCCGCTCCGAGTTGGGGGTTTTCCTCGACAGCGCGGTGAAACTCTGCAAACGCGGATTCCAATTCGTTTTGCCGCAATAAGAAATTCCCGTATCCCCAAAGAACTTCTGCAGACACAGCATAGAGATGCTTCGCTTCAAGAAATGCTTTGCGTGCCGCATCGATCTCACCCTCAGTTTCGTATGCCGAAGCCAAGTCCAGCCAGGTATCGGCTGAAAGAGGGTTCAGGCCCAGTGAAGTCCTATACGCTCTTATGGCCTTCCCTATATTTGTTTCGACTGGGTCGTATTGCCAGTAGCGGCCAAGAAGATACCACGTACCGGGATCATTGGGTTCCAGTCGGACGGCAGTCTCAAAACCTGCTCGGGTATTTAAGCCGACATAATGCGCGGCCAGCGCCGCACGAATCCCGAAGAAAGACAGAGCCACAGCAAACAAGAATGCCATCGCTACCAGGAGGAGCCGGTTCGTTTGGCTTGGCAGTCTGAGGATCACGGATTAGAACTTTGCCGGGACAATTGCCCGGACGCAAGTTCAAAATCTGTGCAACAGAACCTGGCCGGGTATTCCAATCCTAGTTACCCAGATGCCGAACCTTACGTGGGTGGCTTGCCTTCTGGCTGGGCGAAATGTCGCTCCATCACACTAAGTAGGCAAGCGCGCGTGCAAAACAACGCTGCAGAAAATTCAACTATAACTCGGTCCAGAGGGTCGCCCAATACCTTCATTGCAATCGAGCGGCCAGATGGTCGAAGACGCGTCGAGTTGTGAGAAGGTCGAGTTTCAAGCGGGGGCTGTTTCCCTGTAGGTAGGCTTCATGGTGACTAGCCGGGAGTTGCCGACCCGCTCGGTGGTGCGAGTGGGCAATATGGGCGGCACTTCTGTGGAGCAATCGCTCAGTTTGAGTGGAGTGCCCCGACAGCTCACGTCGCGTCTCGAGGCCTACCTCTTCGAGCGCAAAGCCTCATGCAGTAGATCGAAGACCGCGATCTCGGCCAGTTCGAGCAAAATCCCCCGCCTCCCGGATTTCCCTCCGCACCATCTCTGCTACCCTTATCAAGGGCTGGGCTTTTCCATCTCACTCGGAGCTCTTGCTCGATACGCATGGCCTCGCTAACGCAAACCAACGTAGAGTCAAAGAATTGCAAAAACTTGCTGAAGTTTTCGATCACATCGAGGCCGCAAGATAATTCGAGGAGGAAGAACAATCGTGACTCGAGCGGAGACATTCTGGACAGGAAAGACCGTAGTTGTGACGGGAGGAGCTTCGTTGATTGAAGCGCACCATTGACTGGTACTACACACCACGCGGGATCGCGATGAGGTTAAGCGCATCTTTTCTCGCATGCTGACAGAGCGCTGAAGCCCGCGAGTGCGGATCGGCAGGCCGGCGCTCCCAAGCGGCAATCGCGCGCGGTGATTACCTGGATGTTGCGACGCCCAGAAGCAGCTCGAAAGAGATCCTTCCCGGTCTTGACGCCGCCCGCCTGATTCTCTTCTCGCGGCTCCCGCCGCTCCCGCCGCTCGCATCTCTGATACTCTTACCTAGGGTTTTCCATCTTACTCCGAGTTTTTTTCTCGATACGCATGGCTTCGCTCAGTCAATCCGGCCTCCGGCGCCTCCGCCATCATTCGTATTGAGCGTCAGCGCGACCTCTTCGAGCTATGCCTCCGTGAGGTCTGGGTCTAACGCAAGCTCCTGCTCCTCTACGTCGCCGTACTCTTGTCGCTCCCTCATCCAGAATCTCTCTCGCCTCGCCCAGCGCATTAAGGACGAGCAGATCCCCGGTGACGTCGTCGAATGCGGCGTCTGTACAGATTGTCCTGCAAGTCGTGCTGGGTCGGAGCAAGGCTGCATTTTGCTCTGTGATTGAGTTCGACAGAGTGGGCGAAGGGGCAGTAGGTGGGCCGAGGAGGCGCCAAGAGGAGCAAGAGCAGAAGTCTCATTTTGTTAGCGAAAATGGGCCATTGACACCGCACATTTGCCCCTGCTTACAGGCAGGGGAAAACGAATTAAGGTTGTTCGTAATTTCCCATAGTTCATTGTCAGACTTAGTCCCAGCAGGAATCTTAATTAGCACTGGGCCAAAAAACTCCGTGGGGTGAGCAGCGTCTACGATTCCTGCGAAAAGAAGCCCTGCGTTGCTGCGATTTAACAGAATCTTACAGATGCCGGAAAACCATTGCCACTGTCCATCTACAACGTTAACAAGGCCGGGCCACAGCACTTGCCCGCCTTGCGTGCCGTTCGTGCAATAGTCGCCTGAACCGTAACCCAGGGCATTCAACGCGAATTTCATCGGCACGTCATTCATGGCATATCCCCTGCCATTAACCGAGCGCACCCAGCCTCCGAAGATATAAGCATCTCCCACTTTCAGGGCAGCGTCATTGGCGGCGTAGAAGCGTACAAACGATTGCTCAGAATTTGCGGTCGCTCTGCCAGCGCCAGTTGTGAAGTCGGGAGCCGCAATCCCTGTGCTTATCACCCCCCCGCCGCCATCGTATGCCCAGCTCGCGGGATCGGTGATCGCCATGTTCACGCCCGGCGCTGCAATTGGACTGAACCCCCTGCGGGCAACGTCTATTCCCCCTCCGGTCACAAGCCCTCTGGAAAGACCGTACTGTCCTTCGCGTAATGGCGTGATGACGGTGCCGCCAGATCCGGGCCAGCCGCCCCCGCCGCGGGCTATTCCTCGCACTCCTGGCACATGATCAACCCATACGGCATCCATCAAAGCCAAGCTGCTGTTGTCTACTTGCACGGCGGGAATAGCACTCATGGGGTCTGCTATTTCCACGTTGTCTACATGAACGACCGTGGGAGAGTTCGTGCTCATAATCAGAATTGGCGGCATATCAGGATCGGTAAAATCGCCTTCATAACTAACGTTACGGATATACAGACCGCCTCCGTTTGCGCCCGGACGAAATCGGATGCCTCCATTGTTCAGGTTGATGTTATCGATGATGATTAGGCCAGAGCCAGTTCCCGACAGTCCTGGGTCGATGTTGATGGCCGCCGCACCTGCCGTCACCACTTGGCCTGTGCCAGAGGTATTATTCGCGCCAATGTTGTTGTACGTGAAGTGGGTATGGTCTGGAGCCGAAACAACGGTGAACGTGCCGTTGAAAGTGTCATCGGGTGCGTTCGCGATCGTTACCAGCTCTCCAGCGGAGACGTTATTTACTTCTTTCGTGGTGATGGTCGTGACGTTGGATTTCCGAGATGCTCGAGCGATGGAGAATATCCCCCGGACGCAACCGCTGGCTGCGATATCTTTCATCCAAATCCAAAAGGAATTGGAGCCGATGTCCATGCCTGGACCACCCCCGGCTCGGCAGCTCCCGTGGTTCCATGCTACGTTTTCGAGGCTAAGTCCGCTTGATCCTCCGCTTCCGGTTCGGACATTGTTCGAGTCGATTCCATATTTGATGTAAGTGTTGAGATAATCCACGAACATCAGATTCTTTATCTCTACTGGCGTATTGGAAGATGAAATCCACACTGCCGGGTGCACCGAATCCGCTATGCCCCCGCCGTGCATCCCGCAAGTGTTTCTATGCCCATGCGGAGGGGCGATATTCGGGCCAACGCAATCTATCGTTATTGGGCCAGTCAATTTCAGCCAGCCACGTGGAGGATTGCGATAGTTCGGGTCATTCGGCCCCATGAGTCGAATGCTTTCTGCTGGTCCTCCCGCAGCAACAGTTCCGCTAATCAAGATCGTCCCAGTACCTGCATGCGTGCTGTCGCCACCTGGAAGAGACTGCAACGCCTTGTAGCCCGTCAGCTTGGCGCTGTCCCGAGAAAGCCCGTCGTGGGCATCGTTCCCATTCGGAGCAACCATTTGAACAGAATTCTGCGCACTAGCCGATATAGCTAGGGCGAGGGACAGGGCGGTGAAGAGGAGAAGTTTTTTCATTGCGGTATGTAACTTACCAGGCCTTCTAATGTTGGCGGTCCAGTAGTGACGACGTAAATCCCGAGAATCGTCATTTCTGCATCGCCATGCATATAGTGACCAATGGCTGGGGTGATGTCGGCCTGGAATGCGCCCGTCAGAACAACTGGGCTGGCGCAAGCGGCACCGGTTCCATACTCGAACCGAAAAGTAGGTGTGGAGCCGATCATCGAGAATATCAAACCGTAGACAAAAAACTTTCGTAAAGCCACGCATGGCCAGGATACTCGTTGTGGTCGCAGTCGTGATATTCACTGCCACGCTCTGCCTGACCACGCCCAAGAGTCGCAAGTGTCGGTGTTGACCGATACTCCAGCAATCTGCGTGATGCGGGAGTTTATGCCAATACTATTAGCTCCGCCGCCCTGCGCACCCTGGGGGTGTGCGGGCTGTGACCAACACGTCATGGCGGTTAAAGGAGTAAGTGCCGCGAGAACTGCATAGATTCTTTTCACATTGACCTCAGTTGTTGTCCTGTTGTTGTGCATACATTAGGTAGATTGAACTGAACTGCGCCGGCCACCGTAGCCGACGGTCTCGAAGCCCGCAGTTCGATCGGCAAGCTTACCTCCACCTCCGCCGGGTGGCGCGTCTCCTGCGCCTTACTGGCGCGGAGCTCCCTCGCGTCCGCATCGTCCGCAGTCTTCTCCAGGACTCCTTTCCCGCCAACATTTCCCGCAACTCGCCCTTGTGAACGTCGATGCGGACTGGTACGAGTCCGTCAAGAAGCCTCTCGAAAAGTTTTACAGTGCTGTCGTGCCTTGCTGTTTTGTTTCCATTGACGACTATGGCGCTGAGCCTGGTGCCACTACGCCGTCGACCCGTTTTTTCGCATGTCCTTTCCTTCCCCCTCGACGCATCGACCACACCGCCGAGTAGTTCCAGAACGTATGACCGCCGTCATTCACGGTGAAGGCCTCGGCAAGAAGCATCGCCGTGGCTTGAGTTGCAGTCCCGGGCTCCGACATACTCTTGAGCGTTTCGTTCGCTCGTCCTTTTGGGTCTTTCGGAGCTCTCCGCAGGAAGAAATTTCGATGCGCGAATCGAGGTCCGCGAAGGTGAAGTCCTCCGCCTCACCGGCGCGGGTAAGACCACTCTTGTGAAAATACTCTCCCCCATAATCGCCCCACCTAGTCGTGCTTGAAATCATGAATTACGCTGCCTCTCCGCAATTAGAAGTCGCCAAAGTTGGCAAATTGCTCCAGCGCGCAAAACGCGCCGACATGAATCCTTCTCATCAGTCTTCACTATTGAGAGTTTGATTTCCATGCCTGTTCTCAGGTGAGTCTTGAACAGAGCTAATCAAATCCGAACTGTGTCGGGGTTGTTCCGTTCAGCCGGTGTACGTTGTTCTCGTATCGCAAGACGGGTCTGATCACCAGCCTCTCGGCCCCGGCCCTCTTCTCTGGTACTCTAATTACGGTTCAACCTATCTTTTTCTCGGAGTTTTGCTTAGATAATGGGTTCTGTCATTACGCGTCCGCCGGACGACCCCGACCTTGCAAGGGTCGCACCCGAAACCCTAGCGCTTCCTCTGCCCAGAGCTCTCATCACCGTGCGCATTGAGCCGCCCCACGGCTGGATCGAGCTACGCCTCCACGAAGTCTGGCAATACCGCGAGCTACTCTATTTTTTCGTCTGGCGCGACGTCAAGGTCCGCTACAAGCAAACTGTCATCGGCATCGCCTGGGTCGTTCTGCAGCCGCTAATGACCATGGGCGTCTTCACTCTTTTCTTCGGCCGTCTCGCCAAGCTCCCCTCCGATGGCCTTCCCTATCCTGTTTTCTATTTCTCCGCGCTTGTCCCCTGGACCTACTTCTCCAATGCGCTTCAGAGCTGCACCAGCGTTGTCGTGGACAACCAGCGCGTCATCACCAAGGTTTATTTCCCACGCCTCATCCTCCCGATTTCCGCCGTTGTCTCCGGCCTTGTGGACTTCGCCATCGGCTTTGTCGTCCTTCTCGTGGTCACCACCATCTACGGCATCAAGCCCACGCTCGCCGCGCTTTGGCTGCCCGTACTGCTGCTTCTCGCCGTGCTTACTGCCCTCGGCGTTGGCCTCTGGATGTGCGCGCTCAACGCTCTCTATCGCGACGTCCGCTATGTCGTGCCCTTCCTCGTCCAGTTCTGGATGTTCGCCTCCCCTGTTGCCTATCCCAGCTCGCTCGTCCCACAGCGCTGGCGCTGGCTCTACGGCCTCAATCCTATGGCCGGCGTTATTGACGGCTTCCGATGGGCCCTAACGGGCCACGGCGTCGCCCCCGGCTCGCTGATGCTCGTCTCCGCCTTCGCAGTCATGGTCGTCCTCCTCGGCGGCCTCTTATTCTTTCAGCGCATGGAGGGCACCGTTGCCGACCGCGTCTAGCTCCGCCTTGGTACTTTGTCTTTGCAGGAGCGAGGCATACCGTGCCCGTTCGGCTTCCGCTGTTGAGGCCAACGATCGATGACCAACGTCGTCATTCACGGCGAAGGCCTCGGCAAGCGTTACAGTATCGGGCACGCCGAGCGATATAACACGCTGCGGGACGTGCTGGCGCGGTCGCTTCGCGCACCTTGGACTCTCTTCCGTCGCGCGAAGAACGAAACGTTCTGGGCCTTGAAGGATGTGTCACTGGAAGTCCATGAAGCCGTAGTGCTCGGTCTCATCGGGCGCAACGGCGCCGGCAAGACCACGCTTCTGAAAATCCTTTCCCGCATCACGTGCCCCACCACTGGCTGGGCGGAAATTCACGGGCGCGTCGGCTCGCTACTGGAAGTCGGCACGGGTTTTCATCCTGAGCTTACAGGACGGGAGAACACGTTTCTTTCCGGCGCCATTTTGGGGATGAACAAGCGCGAGATCAAGCGGAAATTCGATGAGATTGTCGCGTTCGCGGAACTGGAAAAGTTTATTGACACGACCGTAAAGCACTACTCGAGCGGGATGTACGTGCGGCTGGCGTTCGCGGTGGCGGCGCACTTGGAACCAGAGATTCTGCTGGTTGATGAAGTCCTGGCCGTGGGGGACTTCAACTTTCAAAAAAAATGCCTGGGAAAGATGGGCGACGTGGCGCGGGCGGGGCGTACCGTGATGCTCGTGTCGCATCAGCTCAATCAAATCCGACGCCTGTGCCATCGTGTCGTGTGGATCGATGGCGGCAGTATCCGGCAGGACGGCCCGACGCACGAGGTGGTTTCGGCCTACGAATCAGCGATGGCTCGAGGAGACTCCAACATCCATTCGCAGGTTCGCAGGGAGGGAACCAGAGCGCGCTTCGTGCGATGGGAAATCGACGAGCCGCGCGGCGACAACCCCCACATGCTGACGGAAATTGAATCTACTACTATCCGTTTCACCATTGAAGTCAACGAGGTAATCCACAAGGGCCATCATGGCATCGCCCTCTATGACCAGGATCGCCAGCTCATTTGGGCATACTCGGAGGAGAATGTTCACCTGTCTCCTGGAACACACCATCTTTCTCATACGTTTCCAATGCTTCCGCTTCGTCCCGGACCCTATAGCTGGCTGGTCAGTCTCTATGAGGATGGTGACATGATCGATTTCTGGGAAGGCGTGCCAGGTATGGTTGTAGCTACGGAGAGCCATCAGCACCGGGACGACAGGTGGAATGGCATACTGAATGTACCTTCAAGATTCGAACTCGACGGGAAGGCTGGATGTGACTAAGACGTGGTCTTTTGATAGCGAGCTGACCCAAAGTTACACACGCTTCCGCCAGGCTTTCATTTCTGATTTCTTGGGGGAGATTCGAGGCCAGGTGACTTTGCGCACCGCGATTGATGTCGGATGCGGTGTCGGCTATTTTTCCAAATTTCTTTGCGATCGTGGTCTCCAGGTGGTTGCAGTCGATGGCCGTGATGAGAACTCAAAAGAGGGCCAGCGCCGCCACCCGGAGATCACTTTTCTGACGAGAGACGCGGAAGCCGCTTCTCTTCCTGAAATTGGGATCTTCGATTTTGTCTTATCCGTCGGCCTCCTCTACCACCTGGAAAATCCGTTTCGAGCCATCCGGAATCTCCACGCTCTCACGGGGAAAGTCCTGATTGTCGAATCCATGTGCGTGCCGGGGCCGGAACCAGAACTTCTACTGCTTGAGGAGGTTCAGGAACACGACCAAGGTCTCAACTACGTGGCCTTCTATCCCACCGAAGCGTGCCTCGTTAAAATGCTGTACCGTGCGGGCTTTCCCTTCGTGTACGGCTTCGATCGCCTGCCACCGGACGTGCAATTCAGGACCACGCTCTCTCGGAAGCAGTCGCGTATTTTTCTCGCCGCCTCCAAAGTCGAACTTTCCGGTCGAAATCTTGTTCTCGCGAAGGAGCCGACCAGGCGAACTGTTGGAAGTTCTAACCCCTGGACTACGACTTTCTCAAGGGCGCGCGACTTTTGCTGGGGCAAGCTTTACGCAGTAAGGGCTCGCCTGGCGCGGTTGTTCGACCCTTCGCGCAAAATGACAGCCTCCAGATCCTCCGAGACTGATTCGAAGTTGAAATGAACATCGGAAAATACATCGGGTGACCACAGTGCACAAATCCGAAACCTCCGGCCTGCTCCCGCGCATAGCCCGCTTTCTCCAAAAACCCTGGCACGAAAAGTCCATGTCGTTCTATAGCCGATGGATCCGCTTGTTTCCCGGCGTTCCTCTTCCCGCGCGCTTGCCTTTCGGCGCCTGGTTTCTGGCGAGAAACGACTCTGTGGGCGGGGCCGAAATGCACGGCGGGTTCGAGCTCGCCGAACGCGCATTCGTGAGCCGTTTTCTGCAAGCGGGAATGACCGCGTTGGATATTGGTGCGCATCACGGACTCTACACGCTTCTTGCTTCGAAGCTCGTCGGCCCGAACGGACGAGTCTTCGCGTTCGAACCTTCACCCCGCGAACGAAGAGCATTGAGATGGAACGTGGGGTTTAATCGCTGCAAGAACGTCGTGATTGAAGGCCTGGCGTTGGGGAACGAGGAGGGCGAAGGCAGTCTCTATGTTGTCGATGTTCATGAAACCGGCTGCAACAGCCTGAGGCCCCCTGCTTTGCCGGACGCAACCTCGATCATCCCGGTACACGTCATTTCTCTGGATCAGTGGTTGGCCGTGCACCATCCTGAGTCAGTGGATTTCATCAAACTCGACGTGGAGGGGGGCGAGCTTTCGGTTCTACAGGGAGCAGAAAAACTTCTCGAACGGCGTCCGCGTCCCGTTATTCTGGCGGAGGTGCAGGATATTCGCACCCAGCCATGGGGCTATCGCGCGAAGGAGATCATCAGCTTCCTGTCGGACAAGGGTTACAGATGGTTCTCGATATCCGCGGACGGTTCATTAGCTCCACTTGAAGTCTTCGCGGAACCTTTTGACGGCAACTTTGTAGCGTGCCCTGAGGAGTCCGAGCCAATGCTGGGTCATTGAATGGTCAATCAGACTGGTTTCGAGTTGTAGGGCAATTGCTGGCGGCCTTCTTCTTGGCTAACCTGTGAGCATGAATTTCAGCGATGTGGAAATCTCGCGCGTCAGGGATTACTTGAACGGCCGTCCCTGCAACATTTGCCACTCGAACGCGCCGATTGGCACGAAAGAATAATTTGACCAGGTCGAGGCGCACAAGTACTTCGTCGAATATCACATTCTGGGATTTGCAGAGTTCGAACGCTGGCGCGGGAAGAAAGTTCTGGAAATCGAGTGCGCCATCGGCACGGACACGATTAATTTTGCACGGCGGGCGCGCCAGTTACGACCGTGGACTCTCTGAAAAATCGATGGAGCTGGCGCGTCAGCGCGCAGCGGTTTTTGGGCTGAAGGACCGCATCCGATTTTTCCCGGGGAACGCCGAGCAGTTGTTCACCTTTGTTCCCGTCGAGCCGTACGATTTGAGATCATGGTGTATCACCGAAGGTCGTGGAAGGTGGCGCGGATTCTGCTGACCGAAGGCCGGGGGGAATTCTGGAAGCTGCAGGAACTGGTGGCCAAAAACTCCGAAGCGCAGATGGGCTGCCCGGTGACGTATACGTATACGCGGCGGGAAGGCCGCGAGCTGCTGGAGCGCCACGGATTTCGCGCCACAGACGTGCGGGTGGAGCACATTTTCCGTACCGCACCGCCGACTACGTCAAGTATCAGTACGTCAAAGAGTGGTATTTTCGTTGGATGCCGCAGCCGTTGTTCCGCGCGCTCGAATTGCGATTGGGCTTGCATCTCTGTGTCACGGGTCAGGCGTAGCATTACTTTGTCCACAAGCGCTGCCCTGTAAGATTCTTGCTGCTCGCTCCTCGCTCTTCGGCCGCTATTCTTGATGAGTGTTGACACTTTTTACCATTCCCAAAATATTGACTTGAGCGACTTTCTGCGCGCCGCCGAAGCGCTGCAGAGGAAATTCCCGAAGTCGCTGCTCGTCTCTAAGCGGATTAATCTGGGCATCGCCGAGAAGTTGAATTTCGAGGCGCTGGAAAGAGGCCATCAATCAGCGCGTCAGAACCACCGCGCAAGGATGAGCACTAACTATGTGGGGATTGACGTGTTCGTTTTTCCCCAAGCGGATCTATCTGCAGACTTCCGATTTCACGATCGGCAGTCTGTAGTTTGATCATTGGCTAATCTAGGCCGTGCGCGAGCAGAATCTGCCGGTGGTCGACGCGTCGCTCGTCGCGCCGGTACTTCATCAGAGTCATGATTAGTTAGGGTCGCCTGGCTGGCGGCAAGGAGCAAGTCTGGCGCGGGCTGGACTCGCTGACGCCCGATGGAGCAGTCCGCAGAGTGCGGTCGCGCAAGCTCATGTTGAAGATGAACCAATTCGCGTGGGATATCTTCGTGCGGCGGGCGCCGACGTTGCGGAAAGCGCTTGGCCCGCGCAAAAAGCTCAGGCAGCCGGAGCCGTCAGAGTTCCTGAACACCAGCGAAGCCGTTTGCTTCTTTGTCATCCAGCAACTCTCGCCGCCTGCTTCCCGGAAGTGCTGACTGAGCGCATGCCGCTCCCCTTCGCGGCGTTCTAGATGTACGACGGGAGCGAGTCGCCGCGGAATTCGGGGAAGCTTGCCGGCGGAAACAATTCCTTTGTTCATGCTGCCACCGCGGTCTCCTAAAGCGAACGGCGTGTGGAGGGTCGAATCGCACGAATAGCAAAGAATTCTACGAACTGGCCGACGGTCAGACAAACTTGGAGACGCTAAACCAGCAGTTGCGAAGTTGGGAAAATACCTGCAAGTGTGTGCGCCCTCACTAAGCCCCGGGCTACATTACTCCACAGGAGTCCTTGTTCCAGTTTAAACGCAAATCCAAAAAGGCAAAGTGCCGCTAATCCACTGGGCGAGTTGGACGAGTTGGACGAGTACAAACGCTTTCATTCCCGGGCTGTAACACGCTAAAATATTCGCTGCTCTCAGGAGGCACATGGTTTCGTCATTATCGGTGATAGGTCTGGGAAAACTCGGCGCGGCGATGGCGGTGTGCTTTGCCGCGCGTGGTTTCACCGTTCATGCGGTGGACATCAATGCGCAGAAAGTGGATGCGATTGGCCGCGGCGTGCTGCCCGTCCATGAGCCGGGGCTTGAGGAATTGCTTCGCGAATCCCGTGAATGCATTTTCGCGTCCCGCGACATCGAGGGCGCGGTGCGCGCGTCGGACACGACGTTCATAGTCGTGGCCACCCCGAGCGAACCCGACGGTGGCTTCTCACTGCGCTACGCTCTGCCTGCGTGCGAGGCCATCGGGCGCGCCCTAGCAACGAAGAAGACTTTTCATCTGGTGGTTTTGACGAGCACGGTGATGCCCGGGTCCACCGGTGGGGCGATTAAGGCGGCGCTGGAACGCGCCAGCGGCAAGTGGTGCGGGGTCGGCTTCGGACTTTGTTACAGCCCGGAATTTGTCGCGCTGGGCACGTTGATCCGCGATTTCTACTATCCGGATTTTTTGTTGATTGGGGAGTCAGAACCACGCTCTGGAGAAATTCTTTCGGACATCTACAAGCGCAACTGCAAGAATTCGCCCGCCATTGCGCGGATGAATTGGATCAACGCGGAACTTACCAAGCTAGCGGTGAACACGTACATCACCACCAAGATTAGTTACGCCAATATGCTCGCGCGACTATGCGAGAAATTGCCGGAAGCGGACGTGAATGTCGTCACCGATGCCCTCGGACTCGACACGCGCATCGGGCCTAAATACTTAAAAGGCGCAGTGAATTACGGCGGGCCGTGTTTCCCGCGCGATAACCGCGCGCTTGCCGCTC
>Ga0210384_10000928_pt1 | contig 42013 bp, 37 predicted proteins | sample IncBWH2MmetaG_FD_160574 | JGI IMG/M metagenome (GOLD analysis project Ga0210384, IMG submission 160574) | Forest soil microbial communities from Barre Woods Harvard Forest LTER site, Petersham, Massachusetts, United States - Inc-BW-H-2-M | ecosystem: Environmental > Terrestrial > Soil >... | reverse complement strand
GCACGATTCGCGAACAGATCCGCTCAGAACTGAGCTTGACGGCATCGGCGGGCGTCGCGCCAAACAAATTCCTCGCGAAGATTGCTTCGGACTGGAAAAAACCGGACGGGCTCTTTGTCATACAACCGGAAGAAATAGATTCGTTTTTATTGCCGCTGCCCGTCGACCGTCTACCCGGAGTAGGCAAAGTCACGGAAGAAAAACTGAAGCAGCTTGACGTACAAACGATCGCCGACCTGCGGCGAATGGATTTGCCGACACTCGAGGCCCGCTTTGGCCGGTATGGCATGCGTCTCTACGAGTTGGCTCGGGGAATCGACAACAGCGAGGTAGTCCCTGACAGACCGACACAATCCATATCCGCCGAGGACACCTTTGAACAGGACGTCCTCCTGACCGAGATGGAGCCGATGATCCGAAAACTTGCGGAGCACACATGGGCTGCCTCGCGCAAGGAATCACGAATCGCGCGCACCGTTGTACTGAAACTGAAAACCAGCGAATTCAAGATTCTCACTCGCAGCCACACCCCAGGTTCTCCACCTGCTTCTTGTGAGGAGCTGACAAATATCGCCCTGTCATTGCGGGAACGTGTCGGCCTCAGCCCGCACCAGCGGTTTCGCCTGGTTGGCGTCGGCCTGAGCAACTTTTATAACCCTGAGGATGCGTCCCCTCAGTCGGCTCTTTTTGCCTAACAACAAACCGGTGTAGGCCAGTTCCGGTTAGCCGACCACACGGGAGCCATCACTGACTCATTTTGGCCTAAGCACCGCATTCCTCGAGCACAAGACCAACAATTTTGAGCCGCGTGTCATTGCTACGTAAAGGTTGGGAGCATCCAATTCGCACGCATGCAGCACAACCGAAACCTCAGCTTCGAGGCCCTTTACAAGGAGTGTACTTCCGACCGTTCTCCGCCCTAGACGTCGGCCAATCATTCTGTTGTGTTCCCTCATCCGAATGGCCGCATCGTATAACGTTAGTTGACCACTGCCGCATTCCTTGAATGCCTTTATTGCCGCGCTGAGAATTTCTGGCCGATGCACCCGCACCCCCGGCTGTTTGTTCATCTCCACAAGAACGTCGAGCGCCGAGGCATGGGACGGCGACGCCACGAACTTCAAAGCAGATTGCTCCACCTCCGTTGGAGGTGTGCGGGACGTTTTGTCCTTGTGTGATTTAACTCGCTTGATGAGGTGCTCTGCACCGGTGTTCGTCATTAGCGACTGACCAAAGTATGCCAGACGCGAAACCGCGTTACCGTCGTGGAGGTCGAAAGAGCGAGCGAACTCAATCAGGTCCTTAAAATCGACAGCTTCCACCGTGATAGCGCCTGGGGTCTGGCTGGCAATCAATTGTTGGTTTTTGCGACTGGTACTCTCCCCAATTATGACGACTGATTCATTCTTGCCGGGCGGCTGAACCCTCGCCGCTTCGAGTCGTATCTTGTGGTCGTCAGCGCCACCATCCAACAGGTGGAGAACTACGTTGCTCGGGGCAGTTTTGAGATCTATCGCTTGACGGTTCTTGAGACACTTGCGCACTTCAAGGAGCCAGTGTCCCAGTTCCTCGGCTTTGGCATTTATCCAGCGCCATGGTGTCTTCAGCGTACCTACTTCAGGAAATTCTTTGCAGGTCTCACCATCCCAATCCGCAAGTTTGTCCGAGCCAAAGTTAAATATCGCTTGTAAATCGTCGCCTAGAACAACTGCCGGCAATACGGCCGCAGCGTTCACCACGATGGAGTGCTGAAGCGTAGAACAGTCTTGATATTCGTCCACAACTACGCGCTCGTAACTTGAAGCTAGAACCTCGGAGATACAACCGGATTGAAGTAAATTGGCCGCGGTGATGCGAATCTCTGGATAATCCTTTGCGGGAGTTGCAAGTTCGAGCAATTTCGGTGAGTGGCCACTTCGCAGCGGGAATGTAGAAATTAATCGCATCGCCCAGCCGTCTATGGTCGCCAAGCGATAGTTTTTCGAGGGTACTCCAGCACGGTTGAGGCGACCTCTCAGGGCGGCTACACCTGCATTCGTATGCGTAAGAACGAGTATTGGTTTCGGTCCCTTGTGTCGTGTGAGGGCGCGTGCAATTAATTCTGTCTTGCCGCAACCTGCAGGAGCTGTGACCAAGCCTCGGTCAATCTCTAGGAGGTCAATGTCTTCTTCGCCGCTCATCTATTTCTCTATCCAGGCAAAGACCTTGTTGATTACCGAGGCGAAATCCTCGTCGGATTTTTCGAGCGATGGCGCGACCATGTAGCGTCCAATGAATTCCATCCTTCGCACATTCTTGAACCAGCTGGCTGATTTTGTTCGAGATGCAAGTCCAAGCGATTTGCGAGTGGACGTCGATACCTGGGTCGATGCAGCGAATTCCTTCTCCACCGTCTTCCAATTAATGGAACCAGACGAAGCCGACCTTATGTGCGCGTCCACTAGAGCTTCGCCATGGATTTGAATTGCCAGCTCCAGAAGTTTTTGTATTGCTTCCTTCGGAAGGCTCTGAAAGAGTTCGTCTTCCAAACAAAGTGTTTTCCGCCACTCGAACACGGCTCCGCCAGCTGACCGGTATTCTTTCTCTGTTTTTGTGTCCACTTGTTTATCGTTGTCCCGCAGAATCGCGGTGCGGTATCCCAGAGCCTCAAAAGCAGCTGCACGCGTGAACGGACTTTCGGGCCTTCCTCCGCCGCAATCAACCAAGCACCCTCCAAGGGCGCTCAAGGATTGTCGCCCCTTCACAACTCGAAATTGATCTATCCCTCGAATCAATCCGACTTCACTGGCACCTTCACAGACCAAAATTGAGAGTGCAAGAAACGCTTCCGGATATAGACGCAAGGTGCCTTGAATTTCGTCAGAACAACCGGGAACTCTTACCTCATGTCTATCTGCGAGTGGCTTTAATAGGGCGATTTGGTCACCGGACAATTCGCGCAACACCACAGGGGAGTGAGTCGCCATGAAGACTTGGAGTGGCGGCTTGCTCTCCTTCGCACCGAGAGAATCAATCAAGCGAATTATTCGATGAGGTTCAAGTCCGTGCTCAAGTTCATCGGCGATAAGAATCGCGCTTTCCTTGGAAGCCTTTCGCTGAAGACCTGCCACGAGCAGGCGCGCCGAACCTATACCAAGTTTGCGAAGCGGAACCCCGGCCTCATCGTGAAGGCAGATAGTGTTTCCAGTGAGTGAAGCCGAGTGCACGTCGAGCATTGCTCTCAGGTCACCCATCGAAATACCTAACTCCGTCGCGGTCTCCTCAACAATTGTTAATGCCTTTTCAAGTTGTTTTTCGGCTTTGTCGCCAAATGTTTTGCGGACGTCTCGAGCAGCTTGCGCAAGCGCCGTCGATGCATCTGCCCGTTCTTCGGAAAGGCGATTGAGGACTGACCCTCTTCCCCACCCAAGATGATAATCGGCCATTGTACCGATTCTAGTGGGTGCGATTTTGACGCGGTCGCCCCAACCAAAGTCGCGTCTTAAGTCTTGTGCTTTTGCACGTTCCGACACGAGAGACCATTCTGCTTCGAGGCTGTTTGTCACATTTAGCTCGACAGTAAGGACCGTTTCTAGGTCATTGTCAGGTTCTTCCTCCAGCCTCTTCCGTTTGGGGTCGAAACCGCGCACGTAGAGTCCGTAGCTGTCTAGCGTTTTAAGCGAATCATCAAGGTCGCCCAATGTCACCAGAATCTTTATGGGCTTGCTGACGTCCATCTCGAAGAAGTCCGCATCGTTAAAGGGGATGCTTCTTCTAGCGCCCAAACAACAATCAATGGCGTCGAGTACAGTCGATTTGCCGCAGTCTCCTGGCCCGACCAGACAGTTAATTCCTGGCAAGGGGAACCATTCGAAATTCTTGATGCCTCTGAAGTTCTCGATGAGAATGTGCCTGATTCGCGCCACGGCCCCTCTGCGGTCACAAAGCTAGTAGAAGCTCAGATTCTTTTATTGATTAATGTATCATCCTTAGACAATCGGCACAGTACCGCCTCAAGGGGCCCGACGCGGGTGTGAACCGCCAGACAAGTCGAATACAGATCCGTGAGCGGATGACGGACAAACCGGAGGTAGGCGCCGTAGCTAGTGGAAATCATGCGATTGCGTTTCTACTGCGGTAATCGAAATGGGCAGGACGCGGGAAGCCTTGATGGATATGGTGTGATCCTGATTCTGCAGGACGCCTTCAACCCGAAGGAATTTCTCCCGGTTGATCACCGCGCGGTATTTCTCGTAAAGGTCAGGATTCACAATCACGTTCGAAATTCCTGTCTCATCTTCCAGACTCAAAAAGACGAAGCCCTTCGCTGTTCCCGGCCGCTGCCGAGCGATTACGCATCCGGCCACCCGCGTATATTGCCCGTCCGGCACCCGAGGCAAATCGCACGCTCGTTTTACTTGCAGCTTGGATAGAGCCTCCCGGCAATACGTCATCGGATGCGGGCCAGTGCTCATGCCCGACCCGTGAAAATCCGCAACCAGGCGCTCCTCATCGGTCATTTGTAAAAGCGGGGACAACTCCATTTGTTCGGGAATCGCATCGAGCAACGGGCCCGCGGGCCGCGCCGCGCGCTCCACCTGCCACAGCGCGCTTCGTCGGTGCATCCCTTTTCCGAGCGGGTTGAAGGCCCCGATTTCGCTCAAGGTGACGAGCTCCTGCTTCTGAAGTTCCGGCACGCGGCGAATCAGATCTTCGATTCCGCCAAAAGCACGGAGTTGTCGCTCCGCGACGAGTTTCTCTGCCGTGGTCTGCCGCATGCCTCGAACGTACCGGAATCCGATGCGCAGCGAAGGAACATCCTGTCCGTCCTTCATCGCATGTTCGATGGTGCAATTCCATTCAGAGTGCAGCGCGTTGATCGGTTTCACCCGTAACCCGTGCAGTTGCGCGTCGTGCACCAGCACCGCCGGACTGTAAAAGCCCATCGGCTGGTTGTTGAGCAGCGCCGCCGTGAACGCCGCGAGGTAATACTGCTTCAAATAGGCGCTCGCGTAAGCAATGAGCGCGAAACTCGCTGCGTGTGATTCGGGGAATCCGTAACGGGCGAACGAGGTAATCTGCGTGATGATCTCTTCCTGTGTCTCCGGACTGAATCCGTTTTGCGTCATGCCGCTCCGCAACTTCGCTTCGATCTTGTGCATCCGCTCTTCCGAACGCTTGAAACCCATCGCCCGGCGCAAGTCTTCCGCTTCACCCCCCGTGAAGTTCGCCGCCACCATGGCCATGCGCAACAACTGTTCCTGAAAAAGCGGCACTCCTAACGTCCGCTTCAGAATCGGCTCCAGCGAAGGATGCGCATAGCTCACCGATTCCTTTCCCTGCCGCCGCCGCATGTAGGGATGCATCATTTTTCCGACAATTGGGCCAGGCCGGATGATGGCGACTTGCACGACGAGATCGTAAAACTTGACCGGAGCATTGCGCGGCAGTGAAGCCATCTGCGCCCGGCTTTCAACCTGAAACATTCCCACAGTGTCCGCCTTGCGCAAGGCTTCATAGACCGGAGGGTCGTCGGGAGGAAGTTGCGCCAAATCGACCGGCTTGCGGTAATGTTTGGGAATCAGTTCGAGACACTCTTCGAGCACCGCCATCATGCCGAGCCCCAGCAAATCCACCTTCACGATGCCCATGTCCGCGCAGTCGTCCTTGTCCCACTGCACGACGACGCGCCCTGGCATCGCCGCCGGTTCGAGCGGAACCACCGCGTCGAGCTGCCCCTGGCATACCACCATTCCGCCCGAGTGTTGTCCGAGATGCCGCGGCAAATCCTGAATCCGCTCGCACAGCTCCCAGTATTTCCGGATGCGGGGATGGCTCAGGTCGAGGCCCACCTGCTGAAAATGATGTTCGAACGTGTCGGAAGGGCCGCGCCATTCTCCGCTATTCACGACACTCGCCAGCTGATCCAGAGTGTCCTGATCGAAGCCAAGCGCCTTGCCAACTTCGCGCGCAGCCGAACGATCACGATACGTAATGACGTTTGCCGTCATTGCTGCGCCGAGTTGCCCATACCGATGATAGACGTACTGAATGGCCCTCTCCCGCTGGTCGCCGCTCGGCAAGTCGAGATCGATGTCCGGCCACTCGCCGCGCTCTTCTGAAAGAAACCGCTCGAAGAGCAGTTCCATTCCGACCGGATCGACCGCCGTGATTCCGAGCGAATAGCACACCGCGCTGTTCGCGGCCGAGCCGCGCCCTTGCACGAGAATTTGTTCTTCGCGGCAATACCGGATGATGTCCCAAACGATCAGGAAATAGCCCGCAAGCTTCAGCTTTTCGATGAGCGCCAGTTCCCGCTGTACTTGCTTTTGCGCGCGTCCAAACAGATCCTCGTTTTGCTTCGCGCCGTAGCGGTTCCGAAATCCCTCTTCCGTCCGCTTGCGGAGAAAGGAATCCATCGTTTCTCCCTCGGGAACGGGATAGCGCGGGAATTCGTAGCCGAGATCGGCGAGCGTGTATTCGAGCCTCGCGGAAAGTTCGCCGGTGTTGGCAAACGCTTCCGGCAAGTCGGAGAAGAGTTGCCGCATTTCTTCGGTGGAACGGAGATACCGTTCGTCGTTTCGTTCTAGAAGCCGGCCCGCCGTTTCGAGCTTCGCGTGATTGCGGATGCAGGTGAACACATCCAGAAGTTCTCGCTCCGCAGCCGTCGCGTAGCGAACGCCGTTTGTTGCAAGCAGCGGCAGGTCCAGCGTTTCGGCGAGACGCACCGCCGCTTGGTTGCGGCGTTCTTCGGCGAGATCGCCGTGTCGCTGCAGTTCGACGTAGACATTCTTTTTTCCGAAGAGAACCGTCAGCATTTCCAGATTCTTGCGGGCTTCTTCATAACCGTGGTGGAACAGCGAAGCCGCCAGCACACCTTCCTCGCCGCCTGTCAGACACACCAGCCCCTCCGCGTGTTCCCCGACCTCGTCGAGTGTGGCCGTTCCCGTTCCTTTTTCTTTCTCGCGCAGTTTGTAGCGCGTGATGAGGCGGCAGAGATTCTGATAACCCTTCCGGCTTTCGACGAGAAGAGTCAGCCGGACGGGTCTCGTCGACGTCGAATTCGGTAACCACGTTGGAAGGTTTGCGCGGCTTCCAAAGCCTTCGACCGAAATCTCCGAGCCGACGTGCGGGCGCACACCGACGGACTTCGCGGCCATGTGAAACCGCGGAGCCCCGTACACGCCGTCGCGATCCACCAAGGCAATCGCGGAGAGTTCCAACTCCTTCGCGCGGGAAATCAAATCTTCCGGGCGCGAAGCGCCTTCGAGAAAACTGAACGCCGACGCCGAATGTAGTTCGACATACTTCAATCGTAGATTCCTTCGACGAACCAGCGTTTCGCACGTAAGTCTTTGTAAACGCGATACAACACAATATCTTCCTCACCGCGCGGCGCGGCTTCCGCATGGACTTTCGGGTGCAGCGTCCGCACTTTGACGTCCCATTCCTCACGGGCGAAAGCCGTCTCGGACCACCAGTCGCCTTTTCGTTTCCACGGCCCGGCGAACGCGAGGATTTGCCGGCGAACTCCGCCGCAGCCAAGAAGCACCGGCGTTCCGTCTTGAAACTCAACGCTGGCCGGAAGCGGAGGCCGGTAAATGCGCATCGCAACTGTCGCCTGTTTTTCCGTCCCCGAACGCCTCTCGCGCAGCTCCGGCAGAACGAAGCGGCTCTGCAGAAAGGAATTGGGACTATGCGTATCGAGGAGCACCGGAACGCCCACCCGGCCTTCTCCCACCGTGCCTTGAATTCGTGCCAGCGTGATTTCGAGGCGTCCCGGATCGGGAGAGAGTGGCAGGAACAAACCGAGCTGGCGCGAGCGGGCCTTCACGGGAACCGTCGCCATCCGGACGGTGGTGACAGGCAAGGAAGGAGGATGAGCTTCGAGATCGAGCTGCAACAACTTCAGCAGGAGTTTGCTGTCCCGGCCAGGCACCGGAAGCCGAATGGTGCGGATGTGGAAGAGCGGCTCTTTGTTGCGGGAGTCGTTCCGTTCGAGCGTCAGGGTGACTTGGATTTCTCCGATGGAGAGGACGTGCATCCGCAAACGCGCGCACAACTGTTCGAGAAGCCGGTTCAGCACGAAGAGCAACGGCTCCAGCAATTCCACGGGAGCGTCCAGATCCATGTGCTCTTCGAAATTTGCGGGAAAGTCCTTGGCGATCAGGGGGTGGTTGTCCGCGCCGCGTGCCAGCCGCCACCAGCGCAGCCCCTCCTGTCCGAGCCGCTCGACAATCGCAATTTCGGGAAGGGCTGCGAATTCCGCGCACGTCCGGACCCCCCACCGGTGCAGTGTTTCAACGAACGCGAGAGGGAGGCGTAGGGCTTCGAGCGAAAGCCTTCCGATATGCCCACCTTCTTCCCCGGCGGGAATCACGATGACACCCGGGAAACCGCGTGCTGCGGAGACAGCCGCGAGAGGATTTCCTGCGACCGCGACGTTTGCCACGAAGCCGACTTCCGCGGCGACGCGCCGCAAATCTTGCGCTATTTTGTCAACCGAACCGAACAGCTTTTCACAACCAGTGAGATCGAGCACGACGGTGTCTGAGAAATCCTGCCCTTTGGGTCGCGCTCCGTCTTCGACCCTCGGCGAAACCGCCCACGCGCAGTCGAGAAGCGCGGCGTGCGCGTTCGCTTCCTGCGAAGCGGAGCGCCATCGCCATAGGATGCCTGCGAACGCTTCCGCCTGCCCTTTCGTCATTCCGGTTTCGACGCCGAGGTTGCTTGCTTCGCGATTTACAGCAAACAGTTTCGTAAGCGGAGGAGCACCCGCAAGAATCGCGACTGCTTTGCCCTGTAGTTCCGGCTCCAGCCGGACCACGGCCTGCACGGGAAAATCCGGAACGAATAGACATGCGAAGGCCAACGTGCGTCCCCTGACTTGGTAGAGGGAAGGGAAACCAACAGAACTTCCATTTGCTTACGGTGTGTGCGTTTGCCAGCGAGCCAAATCGGCGGGTTGCGACAGAACTCGCGAACGAGTTACTTCTCCCTGAACTTCAAACCCTTCGAACGTGGAAGCGCCGCCGGGAAGACGCACGGCCGCGCGATTCCACGTATCTGCTTTCCGCTGGCACCGGAGAACCAGCGAAGCGCAGCTCCGCGCGCACGATTCTTCTCCAAGCAGGAGGAGAATCGTCGGCGTGTTTTCGATCGCTCGCCGGAACCGGAACCACATGCTCAAGTTGATGCGGCGCACGTCGACCCAGGAGATTCCTCCGAGATCGACGACAACCACGCCCCACCCGCCGCCATGCAACAGCAAATCGGTGGACTTCAACGCTTGGTCGAGACGTTTCCAAGGTTTCGCGTTTCGGCCTTCGTATTGCAGCGCACGCGCCGGAGCGGTTTCGCGAATTGCCGGCAACGAACGTGGTGCGCGGATGCCCCGACGCGGAAGTTCCCGGTCTCGCTCGACCTGTTCGCCGGCGCATCGCGCCACGACATGAATTTGCGCAGACGCCACTGGAGGTCTTCGCTTTCCGAGCACCGAAGGGATTGCTTGGTCCACGCCGCGCATCAATTCTCGCGGATGACGCCAGCCGTGCGCGGGCGCAGGCTTCTTGCTCATACGCGAATCTCTCGATTCTTTTTCGGAAGAACTGAAGTACGGTGAGGCCTTGAGACCCGGCCCTTGACTCTCGCTCTCTCCGCAACGAATCCACAGCAAGCGCCGAAGCTCGACTCCGGCTGCCGCGAGAGAAACCGGATCGAGCGAATCCGAAACATCGACGAACGCGCAGGCCTCCTGTCTTTCCGTGGCTTGTGCAAGCAACGAGTACGCGAGACTCGTTCGGCCGGAGGATGCCGGACCGCATAACTCGACAAGAGACCCGCGTGGAAAACCGCCGCCAAGCACAGCGTCGAGTTCCGTGACTCCGCATGGCTGGAGTTCGACCGTGGCACGGCTCTGGAATCCATCGAGCCCGCGCCGGATGAAACTTGTTTCGAGTATTGCCTGCTTTTGAGATAGTGCAGCCATTGTGTATATTCGCTTTTTGTTCGCCTATGGCAAGATTCTCGTCCTTCAGGCCATTCTTTGTCAAGGCTTCAGGGAAAGTCCGGTCCTTATTACTAGAATAGGCGGTCCTGGGTGGAGGTTTTTAGCGTGATGCGCGCCGCGGATTCCGCATCGTCGTGTTTCGAGTTGTTCAGTTTCGTGCTGACGGGATACCGGCGCATTAGGGTTGGCTCGTAGGGTTGCAAAATGTCGCGAATCTCGGCGAAGTCCGTTACGTCCGGATCGAGCCAGATTTCGTATTTCTCCGGCGACACAATCACGGGCATTCGGTTGTGCAGATCGGATACGAGAGTATTCGGTTCCGTCGTCAGAATCGTACAGCTTTCAAGGATCACCCCGTCCGGACTCGTCCACTCGTCCCACAATCCGGCGAGGGCGAACACATCGCCTTCTCCGACCTCGAAACAGTAAGGCTGCTTCACGGAACTCATCTTCTGCCATTCATAGAATCCATCTGCAGGAATCAGACAGCGCTTTCTCCGGATCGAGTCGCGAAAGGCCGGAGTCGTCGTGACCGTCTCCGAACGCGCGTTGAGCGTGCGCGTTCCGATGCTCGCGTCCTTCGCCCAGGAAGGAATCAGTCCCCAGCGCATCGTTGTCAACTGGCGCACCTTTTCGCCGTGTTCCTTCCGCACGATAAGCACTTTCTGCGTCGGCGCAATGTTGTAGCGAGGATGGTCTTCCAGTTCTTCATCCGGGGCTTCGGCCTCGAAGCGTTCGGTCAAATACTGTTTCGAATGCGTCAATCGATATCGGTTGCACACCGGTTTATTGTCGCAGATTCGAAAGCCTCAATTCGTAGCTCACTGCCTGATTTCCCCAGAAAATTTCTGTCTGCACTGCCCTTCCTGGCCAAACCCTGCGCCTGATCCGTCCGCTTCTTCTGTCAAGGGTCTTCGCTTCGCTCCGATGAACGCCAAACCCCGGCGCCCTTGACAGCGCGGACGGACAGGCGCCCTCCCCCGCCATGAAGGGCAATTGTTTTTCATGCGCGGCCCAGGCCGCGCCTCTGAGAAACAAAGACCAAATTCAAAAACAGGAGAATCCCATGCAACAAACCGAAAGAAAGCCGTTGTTTAACCCCGGCCAACTCGTTGCCACACCGGGCGCGCTGGCCGCCCTCGCGAAAGCCGGACAGACCCCGCTCGATTTTTTGTCGAGGCATGTGTGCGGCGATTGGGGAGACCTCGACAAAGACGACTGCAAGGAAAACGAACTCGGACTGAAACGCGGGTTTCGGCTCTTGAGCAGCTACCGCACCAATGCGGACGTCAAGGTTTGGATCATCACCGAAGCCGACCGCTCCGTAACAACTGTACTTTTGCCCGAAGAGTACTAATTCAGGAAAAGAGAAAAGGAGAACAGGAAAATGAATAGTGCAGTAGCAGCAAACAGAAGCAACGCGATACCTCCGATAGTGTCCTCCGTTCAGGACATCCCACTCAATCGTATTCAGGAATCAAAGACCAATCCACGCCGCCAGTTTGACGAAACCAAACTGGCAGAACTCGCCGGAAACATCCGTCAGCATGGTGTGTTGCAACCCGTTCTCGTGCGTCCCTTACCGGACGGCGAGGATGGATTCTACGAACTTGTGGCCGGAGCGCGGCGGTACCGCGCTTCGAAGCTGGCCGAGCGGGAAACCATTCCCGCGAGCGTACGCGAACTGACCGACGCGGAATGCCTCGAACTGCAACTCATCGAGAACCTCCAACGCGCCGACGTGCACGAGCTTGACGAGGCCCGGGGTTATGCTGCGCTCATGCAACTGCAACCCGATACGTATACCGTCGAAACGCTCGCCGAGAAAATTGGACGGTCCGAGAAGTATGTCTATGCAAGGCTCCGTCTGATGCATCTGGTCGAGGAGGTTCAACAGGCCTTCTACGTCGGCAAGCTGACCGTCGCTCATGCGTTTGAAATCGCGCGATTACAGCCGGACGACCAGCGACGTGCTCTCGCCGGATGCTTCCCGAATCACCGGACGGCGGCAGCTCTCCTGAAAGACAAGAAAGCCGAAGCCGTAGTCACCGTGCGGGAACTTCGCGAGTGGATTGAATCCGAAATCCATCTGGACCTCACGAACGCCCCTTTTGACCCGCAAGACGAAACGTTGCTGCCAGCGGCAGGAAGTTGCGCTCGCTGCCCCAAGCGCACCGGAAACAACCCGCTGCTCTTCCCGGAAGTGCGGCAGAAGTCCATCTGCACCGACCGCGCGTGCTATCGCGCAAAGGTCGAAGCGCTCGTGCATCTACGGATGAAACCGCTTGAAGAATCCGGCGAGAACCCGCTACGCGTTTCGAACGCGCCCGCGTGGCAGACGAAGAGGCCGCAGCCGGATGTTCTGTATGAAGGACAATACCGGCACATTACCAAGAAGGGCGAATGCCCGCACACGAAGCCAGCCGTGGTCGTGGACGGACCGAATGCTGGAACCGTGCTCCATGTATGCCCGCACGAGAAGTGCTCCGTGCATGCTGGCGAGACACGCTATCAACCGTCGCCACAGGAACGTGCAGCGCGAGCGAAAGAACTGCTTGCCGAGCGAATCGAAAAACAATCCCGCGTCCACATCCTCGACGCCATCCTCAAAAAGCTGCCGGGGACGTTCTTCCGGCCTGACCATGAAATGGCCGCCCTCGACTATTTCCGCAGGCTTGGCCACGACAATCATCGCCGCCTATGCCGTGTGTACGGTTGGGAAGAAAAAAAGACGAAGGCGGCTTGGGGCGGGACAACCGTCGACTACGAGGCTATCGCCGGGAAAGCCGTTCGCGAAATGAGTGCGCAAGACCTCCAGCGATTCGTCGTCGTGTCCGCTCTGGTTTCCGACCTGTATTGCCCCGGGTTCAATCCGCGTCAGTCGCTCGCCAAGGACTCCAACCTTGCACGTACCGCAACGCGATACAAAATCGATCCGGCGAAAATCACTGCCGACGTTCGCTCGGAACTCTCGAAAAGAGCAAACAAGAAGGGCAACGGCAAGCCGAAACCTAAAGGGCCAGTCAAACCAAGCTAACTCCGTACCTCCGGGGCCGCGTTCTCGAACGCGGCCCTTTTCACTTCTTAGGCTTCCCCCGCCGCGCGACGGCCGCGGCCAGCAGCCATTTTCTGGGCCATGACCATGATGAGCTTCCGGTCCGGCTCCGCCGCTTTGCTCAGGCATTTCCGCAATTTGTGGAGGTAGGTCGCCTGTTTGCCGCTGCTGCCAAACGCGATGTCGTCCGACGTCTTCCTCTTGAGCAGGTTCGGCAGCTTGGGTGGTTCGTTGCCGTCGTAGAACAGCTGATAGAGCGGAATCTCCAGAGCCCGCGCCAGTTTCTCGAGAGTCTCAATCGCGGGCACAGTGTGGCCGTTTTCGACTCGCGAAATGTAGCACCGCAGCAGTCCCGTCCTCTTCTCGATATCGCCCTGGGAGAGCTTCTTGGTCTCCCGTAGCTCCCGTAAACGATCTCCGATCACCATGATGGCCTCTTTTCTAGGATTGCAAAGTATCGGGGACGGACGAACAGAATATTCGTCCAAGCCCGTTTTTCCAAACGAAACCGGATTAGATTTCCCTAATCCTCGTCTACTTCTCGGCTTCCACCAGTCGCATCGTAACGCCGATGACCCGCCCCACAATGTCCGCGTCTCGCGGATACGCGAATCGCCGCACTTTGCATTTCGACTTTGGGTGAGGAACCGCGTTCAGATCGCCGTCGAGCATCTCGCACCAACTGCAAATGAATTCTCCGCGCAATTCCACGAAGTAGATTGGCCTGTGGTCTTCGTCCTCCCATTTGCCTTGCACGACCTTACGTTGATTCTGATCGATCTGCACGATCGAACCGGGCCGGATAATAGGGAACATGGTTCTGTCGGAAAGGCCCACGAACCCGTAAACGCCATGGCGAAGGTCGAGGTGCTGGAGCAGGCGAATCGGAACCTCACCCCATATCTTGCCCAGTTTGGCCAGCAGATTGGTGCGATCCAGCTTGAACTGCTTGTCTGACTTCATCGGAAGCACGATTGTGTCGTCCGCGTCCGACACTCGCGTTGCCAGCTGCGTCTTCGAGGGCGCGAACATCGCTTGGTCGCGCCCGAAGTCACTAATGTTGCAACCGAACGCGGAAAAGATACTAGACCAATGCACGTTGTAGATCGCCCCGAGGAAATCTTCTGGATGATGGACGCAGAAACGCAAGAGATCACATACATCAACCCTGCGTACGCCACAATCACAGGACACAGCGTCGAGAGCCTTCAAGACAATCCATCCTCATACCGTGAATTAATCCACGCCGAAGATCGAATTCGCGTCCTATCTAGACTTCAGGACTTGGGAGTTTCTGGGATTCTCGATGAGGAATTTCGTTTCATTCGCGCCGACGGAGAAGTCCGCTGGGCCTGGGCCAAAGGAGTTCCTGTCCCCGCAGACGGCGAAACTCACTGGATTGTCGGCACTGTACAGGACATCACTTCCCGCAAACAAGCCGAGATGAAGATTACCGAACAACTCGATGCAGTGGAGGCCGCCCGAGCAGAAGCTGAAGCACTTCGCAAGGCGACCTTAGCCCTCAGTCAGAACCTGGCGATGGACTCGGTGCTTGATACACTTCTGCATTGCATCTCGGAATTAGTCCCCTTCGAAAAAGCCACCATTCTTTTCGTGGAGGACGCAGCGAATCTCATGATTGCCCGTGAAGCTCCTCGTAACGTATCCAAGAGAATTGGCATGACCGTGAACGCAACTGAAAGTGTATTTCTTCAGCGTATCCTGTTCGAAAAACAGGCCATCCTCTTGGTAGACGTAACCAAGCAGTCTGAATGGCGGGAGATACAGCCCCTCGATGGCATCCACTCCTGGTTGGGTGTCCCGTTGGTTGCCGGTGGTCGCGTCCTCGGAATCCTTTCTCTGGGAGCGAAGGCACCGTCTGTCTTTACACCTGAACATCTTCGCCTTGCGAAATCACTGGCTGTTCCGGCCGCTGTCGCTATTCAAAATGCACGTACTCACGAACGAGCCGAAATCTACGCGTCCGAATTAGAGCTACGTCTCAGCGAACTCCAAGCGACAAAGCGAGCTCTCGGTCGTGCTGAACATACCCCGACAGGTTCGGCTGGCATGTGAAACTCTTCGCTTTCGCTAAAGGAGTATCACTCTTAAATCATGAGCGACAGCAAATAGCCGAAAGGCGGCCTTAATGCGGGCCCGTTTCCTGCAGCTCGGACTAAGCCGCAGAAGAATCAACGAACTGTGAATCAGTGATTTATAATCTCTTCAACAACCGGTCGAATCCATTTTTCGTGAAGCCGGACAATCCACGTTGCGACACTTGCGCAGAGGTCAAGCCGAAGAAGCGTTTGTAGCGCTTGGCAGCTAAGGAGTCCCGCAACAGGACAACGAGCTTACGAAGTTCACCTTTGCGCTGATTTGTGAGTTCCGCAGATTTCAATATCTGCTTAAATTCGAAGTCAGCCTCGGGCATTGAATAGCCTATGAAAAGCCACGCAGCACTCTCACGCAAGGAATCAAACGCTTCGTGCCAAATGGTCTGAAACTGCTGAATTGCATAGTCCTTTCTGTAACTGAATGTTCCAACGCGGGCTGTCATTCGACACCCGCATAGATGGCAGACGTCGTGTGAGCGATCCAGGGTGCGAACTGCGTCTACCACGTATTGAGGGCTGTCAAAAATCTGAAAGTCCTCGGGCTCCAAAAACGTGCCTTGATGGAGAGCAGCCTTCCCGGCCGACGGAGGCGATGAAAATAATGTGCGGCAGGAGTCGCAATACACCCAATTTGCCGATCCATGTAACTTGAGCAGGGGCACTCCAGCAGTGTCTTGTGACGGGTTTCCCAAGCTCTTTACTGTGCTTCCGTAGTGATAAGCAATCCCGAGTTCCCGGAAATGATTTTCCACAACGATGTCCCAGTTTACGGAGACGACCGACAATTCCGTGGTTTCGTTAAGGCGGCTCAGGATAGTGCGGATGGGATCACTCGACCTGTAGCGCATGTCGAGAATTTGGAATGCTCGATGGATGCTGAACCGCCGTATCGCCCGTAACTTTCGAGGGCCGTAATCGGTGCCGAGATGGTGACCTGAATTGGCCGCGAGATCGATCGCCGTGAAGTGGTCCTCCAGAGCGGGTTTTACTGCGGGGTTGCGATAAAAGAATACGTCCTGCCAAAACGCAGTCAGTCTTTCAGTAATTTCTTGCTCAATGGCAGGATGCGCGGTATCAGTCGTCGATATAGAGATGAATTGTTCTGACAACTGTGCCGTTGAGGGCAGACTTGCTTCACAAGAAAAGCCTGCGCCGAGAATCAGTGACAATTTAGGTTTTGGCACTTGAGTTTACGTCCGGACCGAGTCTCTGACTGGTTCGATCAGTGCTCTGAGGAGGTCTGGCTTGTGAAGAGCCAGATCGGCTTGGCTGATCTCGTCACTATCGCGTTGAGTATAGCGGGCAAGCCTATGTTTTTGGCTTAGGCTGAAATCAATGAACTCGTCGATCGTTCCTTCACCGGTAAGGAGAATGATTTCGCAGGACCTCGTCTGCGATAGGCGGTGAATACGATCCTGTGATTGCAGAAAATCGACAAGGTTAAACGTTCGATCTACATAAATTGCTGTTCGCGCCTGCGTGAGCGTGAGACCTTCTCTCGCCGCGGCCGGATTCGCAATTAGAAGACGCACACGCGGATCATGCTTAAACGCCGAAATGGCAATATCTCTGGACTTTCCGTCCATTTCACCGTAGAGAGTCACGGGTCTCAATTCTGCGAAGCGGGCTTGCAACGCTGGAATATTCCCAACGAACGATGTCCAGACGATGGCTTTGTCGGAAGCGTCTCTCAAGTAGGCTGGCAGTAGCTGATCGAGCGCTCTGAATTTTGCGGGTACTTCGTCGTATCGGGAGTCAATGAGGGCCGGATTGGAGGCAAGCTGCGCCAGCCGAATCAGTCGCGTCAGGATATTGTCGGCGGATGCTAGGATTTCCTCCCCCGACAGATCGCGAATCCAGAGAGCTAGGTTGTTTCGCATTTCCTCGTACATGCGAAACTGTTCGCCCACCAAAGCAACGGAGACCCTTGTGATATTTTTCGCCGGTAGTTGGACCGTGCCTTCTTTCTCCCTCCGAAGCGAAAGCGAAGCAAGGCGCTGCCGGAGTTCGTCGACGCGAGTGTAGCCTCCGTCAGCAGTGCAAAACTGCGTTCGAAAAGCTTCAAAACTTCGCCCCAGGATGTCGCCATCGTCCAGGAAGAAATATTGGCTCCACAGGTCTTCCGGTTTATTTGCCACGGGCGTGCCCGTCATGATGTACCGCTTGGCGGCATCGGAGCGGAGTGAGTGGACCGCTCGAGTAACGCGGGCTGTAGGCGTTTTGATCCGGTGACTTTCGTCGAGGACCAAAGCCATCCTCTTAAACCGAAGGAGAGCCCGGAGGGAGGGGAGTTCGGAAGCGACAGCCTCATAGTTAATCACGTAAAAGATTGCACGCAGGCTCCGGAAGGCCACTCGCCGAGCTTTTTTACCGGCGCCAAACACAGCGTATCTGAAATTTGAGTGCTGTTCGATCTCTTCTCCCCAGGTCGTCTTGAGAGTGTTGGGGCAAATAATTAGCGCGCCATCCAGAACTCCGTCTAGGATGTTCTGGGCAATAGCATCAATTAGCTGCTTAGTTTTCCCGAGGCCCTGCTCGTCAAAGAGTGCCGCAACTTCGCGGTCACGCAGGAAGCGAGTTCCCTCTTTCTGATGAGGGAGCGGCGCGGGAATTTTCTTAGTCGCACTCATTGCGATTGTCTGTGACGAAGCAATCTGGAATATGCAACCTCACTAAGTGTCTTGCTCCTAGCAATCCGACCTGACCGAGCACGCGGTCGAGAACACCAGAAGCAGATCTCGGGACAGCAATATACAGACGACAGGCTGTTTTTCCACCCAGACTCACTAGGCGTCCAAACACACGCAACTGCTTTCGAGTGTGAGCAGTGTCAATGTCCTGGGAGGTTTTAGCTTCGCCGAATGCGAATTGACCGGTTGCCGGCGCAATGCCACACGCATCCGGTCGTACCCCATCAAGTTCGGGTGGGGAAGGTAGGGCATTCCAGAGTCCGCCCTGGGGCATAGAACCGTCGCAAGCGGCTACGAGAAACCCATCGGCTGTCATCTTGCGACTAATCCAAAGAAGCAGGGACTGGTGCGAATTCGAGGGCATCGGCGTCACGACTCCCGGCGTACTCGTGCCATTGCGTCAAGGACTCCGGACAGTTCTTCCTGCAGGGCCTTGAGAATTTCCTGGCGCTCATCGCTACCACTCAGTTCCATCAATTCCGTTACCGTCATAACTGAGAGTCGGGCTCTGGTACGCTCAAGAAGTGCGTATATCTCCTGTTCCTCGGGGTGCTGTTTTGCGAGGTACTCGTCCGCAGCATCGAATCCGATCACGTCGAGCAAGCGGGTCGCTTCCGTCGAATCCAAGATTCGTGGCAAACGCCGCACTTTTGCGCCCGTGTCTATACGACCGTCCCTAACCCAACGGGAAAATTGTTCGGGTAAGTTTGGCATCGACTGGCTGTGCGCTTGAATGCGGCCATTCTTGTGGAATTCCAAAAAGTACGAAAATTTAGTCCTATGCTCGGGGTCCGAGGAGTCGGAAGTCATTGGGAAGTAAAGACGATCCATAAATTCGACCGCAGCTAGGTGTTGCTTAACCTCGCGAGTTGTCATCCTGTATCTCTCAGCGATCTCATCTTCGATAAGACCTCCGTCCACAAGTGACTGCATCTGAAGTGCGCGCTCGTACGGCGCCCACCCGCGCACCGAGCCCAAGTGAATTTCGTTCAAGAGATCTTGAACGATATGTTCTGGAGTATTCTCGGGTATAAGCCAAGCTGGCATCTTCGAGAATCGCTCTTCGTTGGGAAACTCCTCTTGGGCCGCCCGCAAGGCCACAACTCTCCGGTTTCCTTCCGCCACGCTGCCATCGGCGCGAACATAAATTGGTTCTTGGATTCCGTTCGATGCCACAATTGAACGTCGAAGCGCTTCAGTATCTTCTTGGCTGGTCAGTAACAGAACACAAGCCCCATCGTTTCTTTCGGCTTCAGCGAGTTGTCGCATCGAAAACCCAACTCTCGGGTTCGTCGTATCAAGCTTGACTTCGTTTGGGTCAACCTCTATCAACGTCAACTCAACCGAATGGCCCTGGATGTTTCGAACGTAGCTCGCCATTTTTCTCTCCTACTTCTCGATGCCGCAAAGCTCGAGAAAATGCATAAGTGACTCACTAAGGTCATCGACGATCCGTCGCGCCTTCGAGTTTCCTGACTTTCGGACTCGCTGGATATCGTCCAACTGCGCCTTTTTCAGGGATTCAGTCATATCGACCATTCGACGAAATAATTTTGATGTGATGGCTGGGTTGTCCTCTGCAATCAGTCTTTGAGCGGCGGCGAACCCCTCAGACGTTAGAGCCTTCACCGCATCTTCATCCTCGAGAATTGTTGACAGCTCGCGAACTTGTACGCCTTGGTCCAGTTTGCTTGTGCCAACCCACTCCACAAATGTGTCCTCGGCTCCCGGAGTTGAGGCGACCCATTCGCGCAGAAAAGGATTCTTGAATAGTTCCTCGAAGTAGCTGAACTTTCGACTGCTAGATGGCCCAGGGTACTTAGGCAAATACTTGTTTTTCATCATGTCGAAGGCCCTGATTAGCTGGTTCACCTTCGATTTTGACATCCGCAGTCGCAGCGCAATTTCGTCCTGAACGAGCGCGAAGTCGTTATGCATTCGATATACGTGACCAGCCTTTTCGAAAGGGGTCCAGGTATTCTTGCCAGCAACATGCATCTCGCCCAGGAGAATTGCAACGTCACGATCACCTATGTCGGCTGGCAATATCCGCGCAGGGATGTTCTGCCACCTTCGCTCGGATGGTTGCTTTTCGCGAAGCTTACGATAAACGACCGTTCGACAATTTCCCTCGACGACTTTCCCATCTTGTCGGACAATGATTCGCTCGACTAGGCCCTGATTAATCAAAACTTGGCGGTATAAGTCACGAACGTCTGAGTCCTCCCAGAGTAAGGCCTCAAGTTTCTTTTGTAGTGCTTCTCCTTCGACGGAGATCGAAATCGACACCGTGTTCGCGATTCTCGGATTACGTGGATCTAGTGTTACTTGGTCGAGCGGCAGATCCACGCTCTGAACCTGGACTCGCTTGCCATCGAGCGTTATTTCGTCGACAACGAGCGGCACAGCTGAAATGGCAGGTTTCGGCATAAGAGTTCCTATGACAACTTCACTGCGGCCGCCTTTGCGACATCTTTTATGGCGGCGAAAAGTTCTTGTAAAATGACTCGTGACTTCTCACTGTTGCGAAGCCGCTGTAGCTCATGATTTGGCAAACGCTGCAGGAGGGTTGTTGTTTGCTTCAGCTTCCTAAATGCCCGGGAATCCGCCGTTGGGTCGGCCTTTCCCACAACGGACATTGCGGTGTCGATATCCTGTTTTTTCAGAACCTTAACAGCACTAGGATGTTTCAGTATCTTGGCCAATTTTCGTACATCGGCGCCCCGCTTTAGCTTTTTATTGGCGACCATACTCACAAACTCGTCGACGTTGGCCGGCTTGGACCGATATTCTTCCAGATCTTTGCTCTTGTAGAACTCTTGAACGAAGCTCCATTTTTCTAGGCCGCTGCCGCCCTTCACTCTGGGCAATACTTTCTCGGTCATGGTTTCGTAAGACTTGAGGTCTCGAATCACATCACGTTCGTGCATGCCGAGAGTTCGAGCGATAGTCTTTTCATCCATTCCCAGCTTGACCTTCATGTTGTGCAGATGACCGGCCTTCTCATATGCCAGCCATTTGTTTTTTCCAGCCACATGGTATTGGCCTTGAAGAATCGCCACTTGCCGATCTGAAATCTCCGGTACAAACACAGCTCGAATTGTCTGCCACCTCTTGTCCTTCTCATTTATGCTATGAAGCTTCATGTACGAGGCTGCGCGGCAGTTGCCCTCGATGATTCGGCCATCCGGTCGGACATAAATCGGCTCAAGCAATCCTCCGTTGTCGCGGATGGACTTGAACAACTCTGGAACTCCCGGCCGATCCAAAATTAACTTTCGAAGATCCTCTTGGCTGATCACACCGTTCCCGCGAATTTGCTTAACGGCATGCTGGATTCGTGGATTGCTTGGATCTAGGAGGACCTTCTCCAGCGGCAACTTGCGGTGTTCGACAGAGATCTCTTCTCCCTCGATGATGAGGGTCTCGCCGTCTAAATGCGCTTGCGGCACAGGATCGATAGAGGTCATTCGAGTCATCCCCGGCTCCAGTCAGTATCCTAGAAATCTGTAGTACTGTACAATACTTCGAGAACCATAGTGTACTGATGTAGTCTCATCGAGTCAAGGCATATTTTCTCAGACTGGGTCCTGTCTTGGTCTTGACAACTGCAAGGGGGATAGAGAATAATTGCAGCCGATGGCTGCAATTCTGCACGTGTGGTGGTGCTGATTTGTCCAAAGACATTAAGATCACCGGCCAAATAGGTGCATCCGCCGACAGGACGGTTTTTCTCGGCTTTGCCCCTGCCAGCCTCCTCTACAGCCTTAGTTTTGCCGACGTTCTCAATGAGGACACTGGAAAGGGCTACCAGCGCCGCTTTAATCCCAAGCACAGCTTAGATTTTCGAATGTACATCCAGCAGCCACAGAGTTCGACGATTCCTCTTACTTTCAACCTACGCCCTCGATCAGATGGCGCATGGAAAATTCAGAAAACGACCTCACCAGCAGCCGTCCTTGAAATTGCTGAAGGCACTGGCAAAGTTCTAACGCAAGTCGATTGCCAGCACCGGCTCGGATACCTTAGTGACGTCAATACCGAGCTACCGTTCATGTGTTTTATTGGGCTTACAGAACGCGAAGAAATGGAAGTGTTCAACGTTATCAACAGCAAAGCGAAGGGACTGAGCACGAGTCTCCTGGATTTTCACGATGCTACTCTCGCAAGTGACCTTGCGAACGAGAGGCCCGAGCTCTTTATCGCTCTTCATCTCAACAACAATAGCGAGTCGCCTTGGTATAGGCAGCTCGACCTTGGCGGCACAAGCACCTCAGGTCTTATGCGCCGAGCTTCTTTGCGCACAATGCAGAAAGCAGTGAAAAGGTTTCTTAGTCAAGGTAGAGTTCTGCGCTTTCATTCACCCGATGCTGCTGCTCAGATAGTTCTAGATTTTTGGTCAGCAATTGCGATTGTGCTTCGGGAAGCCTGGGACAGCCCGCGTCGCCATCTTATTAACAAAGGCGTAGGTGTTTACGCGCTGATGGCGATAGCCGGCGATCTTTATGGGGAGAACCCGGGCCAAGTTTGCGACAAACGCTATTTTGTCACGAAGCTCGCCGAGTTTATTACCGATCTTGACTGGAGCAGCCATGGTCCGCTTAAGGGTTTTGGCGGAGAAGGCGGGGTTAATTCGGTTGTAGCTCTGATTCGGGAGAAACGTAAGAGACCCCAACTGAAGGTGGTCTCCAATGGCTGACAAAAATATTCTCCTCATAGAACCTGGTTACAAGAACAAATACCCTCCCCTCGGACTGATGAAAATCGCGCAGTATCATGGGCCTCGCGGCAAGCGGGATTACGTTCGATTTATCAAAGGTGAAGACGATCCAGTTGCGGACAGAGCCTGGGACCGTGTGTATGTGACCACCTTGTTTTCATTCGAATTCCCTCGAATCGCAAGAAGCATCGATTTCGCAGTGCAAGCTGCAAACGGACACAAGGACAAGGTCTTCGTTGGCGGCATCGCAGCCTCACTAATGCACGATCGCTTTCTATCGGAATCCCGGTGGCGAGGTATCAGATTCATTAAAGGTCTGCTTAGCGCTGCCCCTTCCGCATCGTTACAACTCGATGACTTCTCGGAAGAACTCTATTCAGACGACTTTTCCGGCACCCCGATCGAAGATCTGATTCCGGACTACAGCATCTTGGATCAGATCCCGTATAAATACCCCGTGCGGGACGCGTACTTCACCTACGCCTCCCGCGGGTGCATTAGGAAATGCAGCTTTTGTGGTGTACCCAAATTGGAAGGCGATCAACGAGACACAGAATCCATAAGTGCGGTCGTGAAAGGCGTTGATGCACTCTACGGCGCGAAGAAAGACCTAACCTTGATGGATAACAATGTCGTTGCCTCGGGTCGCTTCAAAGAGATCATTGCCGAGATTCGCGACCTGGGTTTCATTCCCGGGGCGAAACTTGATCGCGGTCGAACTCAAGTTCAAAGGCGAGTAGATTTCAATCAGGGCGTTGACGCGCGAATACTCTGTAAGGATAAGATGTTCTTGCGTGAACTCTCAACAATTTGCCTCAAACCGCTAAGAATTGCATTCGACCATATCGGATTGAAAAAACCGTACGAGCAAGCAATCCGCTTCGCACATGAGTTCGGACTAACAGAGCTGTCCAACTATATGCTTTACAACTTCCATGACTCTCCTGCTGACCTCTTCGAGCGAATGCGCCTAAACGTCACGCTCAACGAAGAGTTGGGCATTCGAATTTGGTCGTTCCCGATGCGTTTTCAACCGACTGACCTTCCTAATCGCTCCCACGTGGGAGAGAAATGGTCAAGATATCAGTTGCGCTCGATGCAACTCATCTTGCAAGCGACTCATGGCGTCGTTAGTGGAGCTCCCACCTTTTTCAAGAGAGCATTTGGTGATTCCTATCAGGACTTTGAGAGCATACTTCTACGGCCGCACCATTTTATTTTCAACCGGGATTGGTTCGAACACTTGGGCGGCAAACCTGAATTCGACGAGTTTACAAGCGCGTTCGCACAGCTTTCCGCATCTGACAAGCATGAACTGATTGAACTTCTCTCGTCAGTTGAACCTAGGGAGATTGGCCGACTCTTCAAGCGTGCGGCGAATTCTCGAGTGCGCTCGATCTTGCGTTTCTACAAACCCCTTGCTAAGGAATCAGAAGAAAAAATATGGAATCTCCAAAAGTCTATTGATTACTCGCCTATGCCAGAGGACGAACGCGTAGAAGATGCCGGTCTCTCCGACGTTCAAGAGGAGGAAGTGTCGCAAAACAAAAGCTTGGAGCCGGTAAAGGTGGCCATCGCATGAGCACAGCCTTGGTGACAATTCCCCAGCTGGAAGTTAAGTGGTCACGTCCAGAGCAGCCACTCATCGTGGGCAAGGACATTCTCGAACTTCTAAGCACGTCGATGTACGTCGACCCGATGTCCCTGTATCGGGAATACATTCAAAACTCCGCCGATGCGATCGACTTGGTTAAGTCCGCCGGACTCTTCCGTGGGCCAGGACACGTTGAGATTCGAATGGAGCAATCAACGCGAACGGTTTTCATCCGAGATAATGGCTCCGGCCTAGGAAAAGACAACTTCGTCCAGCAACTCACTGCGCTCGGTGGGAGTAAGAAGCGGGGGACCAGTGCAAGAGGGTTTCGAGGTGTCGGGAGATTGGCAGGCCTTGCCTTCTGTCAGGAGCTGATATTCAGATCTAGGCAAGACGGCGAGAGTACAGTTCACGAACTAAGATGGGATTCTCGAGAGGTCAGATCGTTACTCCGTTCCGCTGACAATTCTTCTGACCTTCGCGAAATTGTCGCAAAGACTATTCAGACGCGCGAGGTCCCTGGCAGAAATTGGCCAGAACGATTTTTCGAGATCGAGTTGCGTGGCATGGTTCGGCATCGAGACGATCGGCTGTTGAATGAAGAGTTGGTTGCGCACTACGTAGCGCAGGTAGCTCCGCTGCCATTTTCGCCCGACTTCCAGTTCGGAGATCAGATTCGCTCCTTCTTGGAAACTCATGGCGTCCGGTTGGGCACTCTTAACCTGGAAATCGCCGGTCGTGGATCAATTCACCGCCCTCATCGGAATTCAATGACGATGGGCAAGTCTGGCGAGACCAGCTTCCAAGAACTCTCGACTATTTACACTCCAGGTCGCGATGGCGGTGTGGCTGCGGCAACTTGGATTCTGCACCATGACTACCGGGGAGCTCTTCCCTCCAATTCTTTGGTTGAAGGGTGGCGGCTTCGTTGTGGGGACATTCAAGTCGGAGACAACACACCATTACAATCGTTGTTCCCCGAATCTAGATTCAACAGTTGGTGCGTCGCCGAGACCCACGTTCTCGATCCCCGCATATTGCCAAATGGCCGGCGGGACCATTTTGAGCAGAACTCATTCTATTTCGACCTCATAAATCACCTGACACCTCACGCGCGAGACATTGCGCAACGCTGTAGAACCAGCTCGATCGCCCGAAATCTGGTGCGATCGATCGAGGAAACTTTAAATGAATGTCAACAGAATTTGAGGGTCATTGAAAAGGGCGCGATTGCTGACTCTGCCGCATCCAGATTGTTGGCAAAATTGAAAGGAGCCCTCGACAACCTGCAACGACAATCGTCTCGCTCGGGCATTGGGGCGGATCAACAGCTTCGCTATCAAAAGCAAATTAAGCGCCTCCGACAACGCATGCTACGGGTCAATGTGGCTCAACGCGGGGGCGCTATTTTTGCAAATTTTACGACCGTACAGCGCACGATATTGACTGAGGTGTTTAACGCGATATACCAATCGGCTGACGACCTCCAGGAAGCTCAAGGGCTGGTGGATAAGATTGTTTCTCGATTCAACCGGAAACGCTCCTCCTTGAAGAGAGATGCGAAGAAACGCGTGCGACGTTAATGAACCCGACTAAGGCGAGGCTCCCGGTACTCTGCGAAGGGGCATGTCGTGATGCGCACCAAAGCATGCCAGCGAACTAAAGCGTTACATTCTACGCAAGTCTCCTTCACTATATACCCGAAGTAGGAGATAATTCACCGCATCTCAACGAACCGAGATCGTAACCAGGCAGCGATATGGAGTCCATCCCGTGCCCATTCGCATCGTCTCCCCCAAGGACCCGGCAGTAGATTTGATCCGAATACTTAGTGAAGGAACGTATACATCGTTTCCGCAAGCCCTGAAAGAGTTCATCTCGAATTCCTACGACGCATCCGCCACGGAAGTCGCCCTTCGCTTCGACGATGACTTTTCGACTCTATCAATCCGCGACAATGGCGAAGGGATGACGGCTGACGACTTCGTCCAAGTCTTTGCAAGCATCGCAAGAAGCGGCCGAAAACCACATGTACCGAAATCTCCCGTCGTGGGAAGAGAAAGAATCGGACGTTTTGGAATAGGCGCGCTAGCCGTGGTCGGCACCGCAGACAGATTCACGATTCAATCCGTAAAGAAGGGGAGCCGTGCAGGCTTTGAAGCTTCAATAGATCTCAAGGACCTCCGTGGACACTACGAAAAAGGAGAGAGCCTCAAGGACGTGTGGCGCTTTGCGTTGTCCGAGTGGGCGGACGAGAAGGCATCAACTCACTTCACCGAGATTAGAGTTGAAGGAATACGGGATGACATCAAGAAGTTCTTACAACGCACCGGAAAACAGCTGACCGACCACTTTGAATCAACGGAGGAGCTAAGCGGCATTGAAGAATTGCGATGGGAGCTTGGAATCATTTCACCAGTTCAGTACGCCCACAGCTATCCGATTCCTGCCAAAGCTTTAGATCCAAGGAAAGACAAGACTCTCACAGAGATCGCTACTGGCCTTAAGAAGAACCGATTTGAGGTAACTCTCAATCAGCTACCGGTATTAAATCCCACGTTTCTGCCGAGCTACGCACCGGATAAGCTGAGCGGCACAGAAGGGAAGCTCCTCGCCAAACGTGGCCTGGGGTACGATGTAGCTTACCTTCAGTCGACTAGCAATTCAAAAGTAACATTCAAAGGCTACCTGTGTGCGCAAGCCCATCAGATTTATCCTCAAGAATTACGCGGCATACTAATTCGTCTTCGCGGGGTCGCAGTGGGGTGGCACAGGACTCTTCACCTGGGCGCATCGGTAGCGACAATGCTCACCTCGATGTCAGGCGAAGTATGGGTCGATGGACTCGACGAGGCCCTACAATTTGACCGTGAGTCTTTCCGAGAAGATCATCCTTTATTCATATGGCTCAAAGATAGGATTCAAGAGACCGTTGACTCGGAAACAACAAAGTTTCGCAATCGCTCTGCAAAGCGGATGAAGACTGTTAGGAAAAAACGCAAGACCGGACGATTAAACCCTCATCCGAGTACACCGAAAAATCCAATCCCCGCCAAAAATTCTAGCATTTTTCTACAACCTGAAATTGTGGAAAAAATGCCCCCATACGTTACGCGGTTGGTTCCGCAAATCAACGGTACATATCAAGGTGAATGGTTCGAAGCTACCGCTATGCTACTGAGACGCCTCATGGAGACTCTGATTATTGAACTGTATACTCGCCGCGGATGGGTTCAGGATGTTCAGGACCCAGGGACGAACGAACACCACATGTTGAAAGCGTTGATCGGGAAACTCAATGCTGACCCGAGGCTACACATGCAGCGAAGAACCATAGACGGACTAAGCAAGGTAAAAGAATTGGGTGACACTGCCGCTCACGATTTCAAGATTTGGATTAGAAAGTCCGATTTGGATAGGATTCAGTCGCCCGTCAGGCTGACCTGCGAACGTCTTGTCTTCACGATCGGGGAGTCCGCTCCTACTCCATGAGAACGTTGCTGTCTATCCTTTAAACGAGGACTCCAACTCTCCCGGTCCGCGCATTTCCCCTCAGGATCAAGTCGAGAATTGGCCCTATGATTTCGTTCATTTCCGCGCTCCTTTCCTTGGGCACGGCTTCGGGATAATTCCTGCGCCCGGCAGCTTCGCGTCTTCTGCTTTCCCGGTTCCTCCCTATGAACCCTTTGGGTCCCTCCCAGAATGCAGCCGCTCGCCTTGGGAGCAGTATCCACTCCGCCCTCGGGTGCCCCAAGGAAATGGGGCAGAAATGGAGAAACAAATCATGTATCTCAATCACGTCCAACTCATCGGCTTCCTCGGGAAAGACCCGGAGAAGCGGCAGGTCCGCGGCAACGGCGCGAATTTCACCGTGCTGTCCGTCGCCACCCAACAGTCGTGGAAAGACTCGAACGACGAGTGGCAGTCCAAAACCGAGTGGCACCGCGTCGTGGCCTTCAACCGGATCGGCGAGTCCATCGCGGACACGCTCCACAAAGGTGACCATGTCCTTGTTGACGGACAACTCGTCAGCTCGAAGTACGAGCGCGAGAACGGCAAGTCCAAGAAAGCGAAGGCCGCGAAGTTCGCGATCTTCTGGAGCGTTCGCGCCAACTCAGTGCGGCGGTTGAGCCGTGCGGAAGCAGAAGTGCCCGCGCAGGCGCCTGCTCCGGAGCCTGCTTCGGAAGACGCTCCGTTTTGAATTGGCGGAACAGAAGGCCCTCCGGCTCAGGCCGGAGGGCCTTTTTTGTTTGTCCTGCATTCCTGCCAATTCGAACAAAGATTCGTCGCGCTCAGCCTGAGGCGCGGAGCATACGCCTCCTCCGCGGATTCTGTCCGCGGCCATCAACGGCGGTTCCGTCCCCGAAACCGACGACAAGACCTTGCTGCCCTTCAGGGGCGGGGCACCTCCACCGCTCTCCCGCACGGGAACTGTGTGCGGCCTGAAGAGAAGGGACGTGCCTGTGACTTCGGGACCAACCTGCCGTTGTCTGCTTTGCCGTGTCGAAAAGCAACTCGCCGACGAACTTACGTCATCAATCGCAACCTACGACGCCATTCGCGGTTCTGCCACAAATGGTTTGCGCGGGTTCGCTTCGCCTTTTCACCTTTTGTCCCATCTGAAGGCCACCCAAGCTGGTCCTTCCTCGGATGAACTGTTCCGTGAATTGCTGTCGGCTCGTGCCGTTGAGCCGCAATTTGTCGAGACCCTGATGATCGTGGCCTTCGTCCCCGTGCTCCACGGCACGGTTCGCCGCATCGCCAAGCAGCAGTTGCACCTTACGCGCGCTGACATTACCCAACAGGCCTTGAGTGTTTTTCTGCAGGTGTTGCGCTCCGAGCAGATCGAAAACCGTCAATCGCATTTTGCGTTTGCAATTTCTCGCGCCGTGAAGCGCCAACTCTTTGAATGGGCTGGCCGGGAGGGAGCGGTTCATGGACCCGGCCACGGAGAAGAGCAAGTAGAGCCACTGCCGCTGACGGACGACGAACTCATGGAACGCCATGCAGTGCTGCGGCACTTTTTGCATCGATGCATCACCAAAGGACTACTCGGCGACGCGGAGCTCGACCTTCTGATTCAAATCAAGCTCGATGGGAACACTGGTGAGGAGATTGCTGAATCGAATTCGGTCACGCCGAATGCCGTTCGGCAAAGGATGAAACGTCTTCTCGCGAAACTCCGGCGGCTGGCCGGCACGGCGCATCTCCGAAACTGCGGAGTCGAGGATTCTGGCCATCAGAAAACTGGTTAGGTTCGACGCGACACATTTTTCCTGACTTCCACTGAATGGATAGATAGAGGGGAGTTCACGCCGAAAGAGTCATGCGGCGGGAACGTGCACGACGGCACGAACCGAGAGGCTACTTGCCGTTTTGTACTTCCGCTACGGCTAAAAGTACCGCTGCGGATGGCGTGATCCTCCCCGAAACTTTGCTCAACGAAACTAGCGAGGATCCCATGAGGAAACTGTATAGAAAGCTTTGCCAACGCTATTCCGTCGCGCGCTATATCGCCATCTCGCTGATCGGCCTCGCGCTCGCGGGTCCGGTCTTTGCCCAAGCGAACTCTCCGTGGGAAAACGCCGTAGGTGTTCTCCAGCAGGCGTTCACGAGCACTATCGCGCGCGGGCTTTCGCTCGTCGCGATTGTCGTATCCGGCCTCACCTTCGCCTTCGGCGAGGGCGGCTCAAAACGCGTTCTTGCCGGTGTGCTTTTTGGCGTTGGCATGGCCATCGCCGCCGTGAAGTTCAATATTCGTCATTTTGAGGTCGACGACCTCATCGCAAGCCGCACTCTCACGCATGCACTCGCGAACCGGTTTGAAGATTACATTCTGCAGCGGCGCAACATCCTGATATGCGGTGGAACCGGAACGGGTAAGACGACGCTATTAAATGCTCTTGGAAAGTTCATTCCCCCGGACGAACGCATTCTGCTGATCGAAGACACCGCGGAGATACAGCTTGCCCAGTTGAATCTCGTTCGCTTCGAAGCCCGCAGGGAACAGAACGGAGTACCCGCGGTCTCTATTCGCGACCTTCTCAAAGCCTCATTGCGGCATCGGCCCGATCGTATTCTGCTCGGAGAAATTAGAGGAAGTGAGGCGTTCGACCTGCTCCAGCTTCTGAACACGGGCCATGCCGGCACGCTTAGCACTATCCATGCGAGTTCCGCGAAGCAGGGACTGGCTCGCTTTACCAGCTGCGTTTTACAGAGCGGGATTGAATTGCCGTACCGTTCGATCAAGACAAATATTGCCGATTCGCTTAATGTCGTCGTCCATATCGAACGAAGACCCGGCCGGCGATTCATCTCCGAAGTTCTGGAGATCAACAGCTATAACCCGGACTCCGACCTCTTCGACTTCTGTTCCATGTATGTCGCTCCCAAGGAGCACCCATGAGCGGTATTTCCTCGTTCACCCCAAGATTCCTGACGGCGCCGGAATACGTGTTCGCTCTTCACGAGCCAAGCGATCAAGTCGCGGTACTGGTTCGGAATCGAACTCGGCACCAAACGACGCAACGAATTCTTCCTGCCGAAGCAATCGCAAGTGCGCCGTTTCAGTCCTGGCTTCACGAGCAGAACCAGTCTGGAGCCGACATTTTCATCGGAATGAATCCCGTACGAGAAGGGTCGCGAAACCGGACCAAAGAACAAATCCGCGAAGTACGCCATGTGTATCTCGACCTCGACGAGGAAGCAGGCGCTTCGCTTCAGGCCATCCGTACTTCCGGCGACGTGCCGCCACCGAACTTCGTTCTCGACACTTCGCCCGGAAAACATCAGGTGGTCTGGCGCGTCGAAGGCTTCGACACAACTCATGCGGAATCGCTGTTGCGTGCCCTGGCCTCGCAGTATGGCGGCGATCCGGCGGCCACCGACATTTCCCGGCTCCTTCGTTTTCCTGGCTTCACGAACAGGAAGTACAACGAGGCCTTTGTTGTGCGGGTCCATCACGAATCCGACTCCGTTCACCATCAGCAAGACTTTCACATCCACGAAGATTCGCCGGAATCTCCGAAAGATTTCACGGAATCGCTGGGCCGCACGCGCCGGATGCCCTCCGGTCACCGCAGCCAGTCGGAAGCAGACTGGGCTTACGCGAAGCGCGCCTTGGCCCGCGGGGATGATCCTGAAATCATCATTCAACGCATCGCCGACTATCGCGCCGACGAAAAAAGCGACCCGATTTACTACGCTCGGCACACCGTCACAAAGGCACAGGCTGAACTCGTGCGACAGAGCCCTGCCGGGAGGTCTGCCGAAGGGCATGAAGCACCCGAGAGGGAATCCAGCCTGAACCACTGACGTTCAGACAACGAACGGGGAAGGGACTGATGCCGTCTTCGCCTGCTGCTATCGCCTCAATAACCACGACGCTGGAACCGTTTGTGTCGGCGGACCAGGCGGCGCAATTTCTCTGTGTCAAACGCCGCTTTCTGCTGGAGCTCGCCCGCAGAGGCATATCCGGGGCGTATGCACTTGGCACCGGAACCAAACGCAAAGTCTGGGTGTTCCGACTCTCTGAACTCGCCGCTTCTATCGAGCGGAACGACACCCAAACACCAAATCTGCCAAAACCGTGTACGATCACATCTGGCAGTCCCCGCTGAAAAGAGGAGCTATGTCCTATCAGCGAGGATCACTCAAGAAAGTAAAACGCAGGGAAGGAGAGACCTGGGTGCTCAGATACCGGGTCACGAACGTGGAAGGAAAAAGAGTCGAGCACAACGCAATCATCGGACTTGTCCGGCAGCTTCCAAAAGACAGGGACGCATGGCGCGAAGTGGATCGTCTCGGGCTCGGGGTGCGAATCAACGACGCCCCTGCCATCGGCCGCGTGTCATTCCATTTTCTTGCGGAGCATTACCTTAAAGCCGATTTCGGGGCGGACGCCGTGCGCCCGAAATCGGTGAACACCATCAGCCACGTCGAAACCGTCGTGCGAGCCTACCTGACACCGCGATTCGGGAACGAAATCGCGGAAGACATCAAGCCGCTCGATATTCAGCGTTGGCTGAAATCGCTTCACGACGACACCGGTCTTGCCTGGACGACGATCTCGAAAATGCGGGGCGTCATGCGCCGCATCTACAAAATCGGAATCCTGCACGAGCACGTCTCGAAAAATCCTGTGCTTCACGTCGAAACGCGCTCCAAGACTGACTACAAACCCATCACCATCACGCCCGCGCAGACGCTTGCGATCCTGAAGGCCCTCCCCTCGCCTCTCCACTTTGGATTGGTTCTTACCTGTGCAGCTACCGCGCTCCGCGCTTCGGAGATGCTCTCACTGCGCTGGTCGGACGTAATGTGGAACGAGGGAAGAATTCGGATTTCAAAGCGCTGGGCGAAGGGTAAGGACGGCGAGACCAAGACGGAGGCGTCGGACGGATACGTACCGATGCACCCGGTCCTGTCTTCCCGCCTGCTCTCATGGCGGGAGCAAAGCCCTTACGCGAAAGACGGAGACTTTGTGTTTCCGTCGCTTCGGGCAGAGGGCCGCGTTCCACTCTCCGCTTCGATCTTCGTCGCTGATTATCTGCGCCCGGCCGCAAAGAAAGCCGGGGTGCAGATCGAGGACGGACAACGGTTCGGGCTTCACAATCTTCGCCACTCACTCAGCAACTGGCTGGTGAACAAGGCGAAAATCGAACCGAAAACCGTTCAGGGAATTCTGCGTCACGCGAAAGTCCAGACGACGCTCGATCTGTACACGCAGGAAGACAGCGATGAAACGCTCGCGGCGCAGGGAGAATATCTTGCGGCGCTGGGCGTGGGGAGTCCGATGGTGCAGTAAATTGTGGGTTGGATTGTGGGTTGAGGCTTTTGGTGCAACACCCGGTAACCTACTGAAAAGAATGGTGGGCCTGGGTGGACTTGAACCACCGACCTCGCCCTTATCAGGGGCGCGCTCTAGCCACCTGAGCTACAGGCCCAAATCGAGGGACAACCCTAAAATTCTAGCAGGCGGATGAGGCCCGGCACAACTCCAAGCTGGCCGCTATGTACTCCGGTGTCCAGGTGAAAACTGTGCCTCTACTGCACGAAACCCACATTCGGAGCCGGAGTGCTGCCTTCCGGCGATTCCTTGATGTTCCCAAACTGCGCTTCGTACCGCGCGAGATTCTCTCCGAGCGCCCGCCAGATGCGTTTGGCGTGGCCCGGGCTGACGATCGTGCTGGTCAGCAACTTGCCCTGCGCGCCGTTGGGAAAAATGTAGATAAAATTCAGCGTGAACTCTTCCAGATTGTGATGAATCATCACCAGGTTGCTGTATTGCCCCTGCAGTTCCTTTTCGTCCGCTTTGATCTGTACCTGGCCCTGCGCTGGCTGCTGTTGGTCCATCTCGTTCCTCTCCCGGAATCCCGCATCGAACTTACCACAAGCACCCGCGGTTCGCTTGCTCCCCTTGCTCGGCACTGACCCACATTGGCTCTCTTGCCAAAGGATAATCCGAGTCCTATTGACATCCTGTTGTATTAAATGTAGTTTAGGATTTGTATTCAGCATAGTTAACTCAATCCATGGCACGCACGGTCCCGCCACAAATCGAACTCGATCCACCCGCCACGGGCGAAACTTCCGACGCTTTCTACTCTCCAGCAGAGACAAGCGCGCGGGTCCTGTCGCCCTCTTTGCCCGAAGCGCATCGCACCATTGCTTTCTCCGCTGGCGCCTCCTGGTTTCGCAAGATACTGGCCTTCGCCGGGCCCGGCTATCTCGTCGCCGTCGGCTACATGGACCCCGGCAATTGGGCCACGGACATCGGCGGCGGCTCAAAATTTGGCTACACGCTTCTGAGCGTCGTGCTCATCAGCAACCTGATGGCCATGTTTCTGCAAGCGCTTTCCGCGAAGCTCGGCATCGCCTCCGGACGCGACCTGGCCCAGGCCTGCCGCGAGCACTATTCTCCGCGCACCGGAATATTTCTCTGGGTTGTTTGCGAGATTGCCATCGCGGCTTGTGACCTCGCCGAGGTTTTGGGCTCCGCCGTTGCTCTCAAGCTGCTCTTCGGGCTGCCGTTGCTCGCGGGAGTCCTGATTACCGCCTTCGATGTGCTCATTGTCCTGGCGCTTCAGGGCCGTGGTTTTCGTCTCATCGAAGCTTTCGTCGTGACGCTCATCGCCACCATCGCCGCCTGCTTCGCCTACGAGATTTTCTTCGCCCAACCGCTTTGGCGCGAAGCCGCTATTGGATTCATTCCACGCGCGGAAATCCTGCGCAATCGCGAGATGCTGTACATCGCCATCGGCATCCTGGGCGCCACGGTAATGCCTCACAATCTCTATCTTCACTCCAGCATCGTGCAGACGCGCGCGTTCGGAGCGTCCATACGCGATCGGCGTGAGGCCGTGCGTTACGCCGTCTTCGATTCCACGCTCGCCTTAGGCTTTGCCCTTTTTATCAATGCCGCAATCCTGGTCCTCGGCGCCGCCGCATTTCACACCCGCGGGCTGAACGATGTCGGTGAAATCGCCGATGCTTACAAACTCCTCAGCCCCGTCCTCGGCGTTAGCCTCGCCAGCACCGTCTTCGCTGTGGCGTTGCTCGCCTCGGGGCAGAATTCCACACTCACGGGGACGCTCGCGGGCCAGATCGTTATGGAAGGATTTCTGAATATCCGTCTGAAGCCCTGGCTCCGCCGCCTCATCACCCGTTCCATCGCCATCATTCCGGCTGCGCTGGTTATCGGCATCGCCGGCGAGGGCAAAGTCACTTCGCTGCTCATTCTCAGCCAGGTCATTCTCAGTTTTCAGCTGCCGTTTGCCGTGATTCCGCTGATCCAGTTCACCAGCAGCCGCGCCAAAATGGGCGAGCTGGTCAACTCGCGCCTCACCATCGTTGTTGCCTGGATCGTGGCCGCCGCCATCCTTTTCTTCAACGGCGAACTGCTCTGGCTCATCTTCCGCTCCGCCTGACCTTTCGTTGTAGCCCCGGCTGTGCGAAGATTTCTCGGTCCCTATGCCCACAAACACGCCCCAAGATCTCAAATCACGCAAAACCCTTTTTGCCTTGCTTCTGGCCCTAATTGTCGTCGTGGTTGCTTACACCGTCTTTCAAGAAAACAAGCCGTGGGTCATCCCCGAAGAAGCCAAGAACCGAAAAAATCCCGTTCTACCCTCCGAGGCCGCGATCATTGCAGCCAAGCCTTTGTACAAGGAGAACTGCACGCAGTGTCACGGCGAGACCGGGAAGGGAGATGGCTCCGAAGCCCTGCGTTACGACCCTAAACCCGCCGACTTCACCGACGCCCCGCACATGAACACCGTCAGCGATGGCGCTCTCTTCTACCAGATCAGCCAGGGCAGAAAGCCTATGCCTTCCTTCAAGCGGCGCATGACCGAGGACCAGCGCTGGCAGCTTGTACTCCTCATCCGCTCCTTCGCCCCGCCCCCTGCGAAACAGCCCGAAGCGCCAGCCGCTAACCCCTCGAAGTGATTTCTCAGCTGCTCCCACATTCCTGAAGGAGAATGACCATGCGCAAGATCTCGGCATCCATTTTGGGCATTTTTTTCGGAGTAAACGCCTTATGGATGCTCGCGGCTCCCTTGCAGTGGTACGCCACTATTCCGGGAGTGATGGACACCGGACCCGCCAACGAGCATCTGATTCGAGACGTTGGCTGCGCCTTCCTCGTCGCGGCGCTCGCGCTTCTTTGGTTCGTCGTAAATCCAAAGCGCGCCTGGCCCGCGGTTCTCGCCGGTGCTGCGTTTCTCCTTTTGCATTTGTCTATTCATGTTTGGGACACCCTGGCCGGCCGCGAGCCTCCCCATCGTCTGCTGGCCGAAATTCCCACGATCCTCGTGCCCGCTCTTCTGACCCTTTGGATCGGGTGGCCCTTCCATTTTGTTTCCGGAAGCGAGCCTTAAGATGGTTCGCCGCGCCATATCGCGCCCAAAAAAAAGCGAGCCGGTTGTTGTCGGCCCGTTTTCTTTTCCTTGCTTCAGTACTTTCTCTTTACGCGGTCGCTGCCTTTACCTGTGATAGCGCCGCCGCCACTTCCTTCAAGTCCGGCACCACCGGAATGTCATAGTTCTTGAACCATGCCACCTTGCCCGCTTTGTTGACGATAGCGATTGAGCGGCCGGTGATCCCTTTATCAGCGAGATACACCCCGTACTTCTCACTCATCGCTCCCCGTGGATGAAAATCCGCCAGCAGCGAATACTTGATCCCCATCTTCTCCGCATACGCCTTGTGGGACCACACGCTGTCCACGCTCACGCCGAGCACTTCCGCGTCCAGCGTTTCGAACGACCGCATGTCATTCACGAAGCACGCATGCTCGTTGGTGCACGTCGGGCTCCAGTCCAGCGGATACCACACCAGCACCACATTCTTCTTTCCCGCAAAATCCGACAGCTTCACTTCCTTCTTTTCTTGATTCATCAACGTGAAATCCGGCGCCGTTTGTCCCACCGCAATACTCATAATCGTTCCTCCAATCGAGATCGTTTCCGCCCAAGCATCTTACCAACCCCTGCTGCGAAGCGCCAAATCCCGCGCCGCTGGTTTCTCTGCGTCCTCTGTGTCGGCGTTTACCCCGACCGGGTCGGGGCGTTAAGCTCTTTTCTTCCGTTCCGGCTCAAAGTACACTCTGCCCAGGAGAATTCCATGAGCGCCGAAGCTGCTCGCCGCGCTCCTTTCATGTCCTTGAGCGAACTTGTCCGCTTGTACCGCATTCACGCCGCTAATTTCGGCGAGCCCGTCTCTCTCTCCGCCTTTGGTCTCACCCCCCAGGAAACCGAGCGCCTCTTCTCCAGCTACGACGAGGACTACCACATCAGCCGCTTCTTCCATTTCTCCGAATCCTCCGGAGAAAAATTCTCCATCAACGGCTTCGTCGCCACCCACGTCTCCCTCGACCCCGAAATCGAATCGATCCTCTAGCAGCTTCGATCGGCGGGAACTTATCGCTCGTTGCCACCGTCAATAGTATTCGAGTAGTATCGAGGCCCTTGATGCGCCGGCGCGCCTTATCGCTTTTGTTCCTGCTCGCTGCGGTTGCACCCGCATTGCGGGCCGCTGACCCGATTTCCCTGAAAATCCGGCAAGTTGGGCTCGAAAACGTCTACGCCACCGATAACAGCCCGACGCTCATCTCCTTCGACGCCCGCAACACCACGATGCGGACCATGCCCATCTCGCTGCTTGTAGATGAAGTGACTCTGGCGAGCGACTCGAATTCCGTTACGACCTCGATCACTTTGCCGCTAATTCTTTCCCCGGGGGAGGAGCGCACATTCCGCCTCCCTCTGCACATCATTCCGCAAAACAACAACAAGCTGGTCATTTACCTGGAAGCAAGAGACGCCGGCAACCTCATCGTCGGGCGCGCGGCTCGTCTGGTTGGCCCTAAAACGGACGGCCAGGTCCTCGGCTTGATTTGCTCCACTCCTGAGCTTTGCCGCAACATTCAACAATCCATCCTTCTTAGCGGCAGCCCCGACGAGCAGACATATAAATCGCAGATCCTGCGCATGATTCAATTGTCCGACCCGCCGTCCGAAGGATGGGCTTACGCACCCGCGAACACCGTGATTCTTGCGGCTCCCATCGCGCGTCTGTCGGAAGACCAGCGCCAGGCGCTGGAGCTGTTTGCCCGCAATGGCGGCAAGCTGGTCTTGATCGAGGATCAGATCGCCGATGGCGTTTCGTCCAACCCCGGGACCAATCCCGCCGCTACCAAGCTTTCTCTTGCGGATTTCAATCGCATGTGCCGAAACGCTTTTTTTCTTGAGCTCTATCGGGTGAGACTCTCGTTCGGGCAGTCCCTGCGCGTAGGTTCCGGCTATCTTGTTCGCCTGCCCTCCATCACCAGCAAGGAGTTCTCCACCTATTTTCGGCCTGTCGGTTTCTCCCAGAGCACGCCGGAAGACACGCGTCGTCTTTTCCCACACAGTGCCGGCGACTGGGCGCCAGGAGACTACGGCCAACCGGCGTGGCTCATGAAGCGTCTCGGTACCAGTTTTCGATTTCCGACTTTTCTGGAGATTCTGCTTTGGATGATCGGCTATGTTCTCGTTGTCGGTGTTTTTAATTTCATCATTTTGCGGAGGATGGGCCGCCCGGAGTGGGCGTGGTTCACCATTCCGGCGATTGCGATTCTCACTTCCGTCTTGCTCTATGGCACCAGCGCTCGCCATCGGCCGCGCAATTTCAATCTCGATGACATGGTCGTCTATCGCATGGACAGTCTCAGTTCCCTTGCCACCGCGGATGCCAAAGTTCGTATTTCTTCCCCGCGAAGATCGACCGTAGAGCCCGTCATCCCTGCGGACTGGATCTATTCGCCGCCGCGTAACCTTGCGACGGACATGTTCGAGGGGTCTCTTACCCCCAACTTCAGCAATGCGGCCCATGTGAGTGGATTTGTTCTCGACAAAGCTTGGGAAACCAGCCTGGCCCTTCGCAAATGGTCCTTTGCGGAACTCAACTTTGCGGGCTCTCATCGCTTTGCCGGAACGATTTCCCGCGACGCGCTGGGTCGCATCCACAACGACACCGGCATCTCCTTCAAGCAAGCCATTGTTGTTGACCATAACGATGTTTTTCTGATTGGTCCGTTTCCCAACGGCGAGAGCATGGATATCACCAAGGTTCCACGCCGGGAATTCCAGAAGGAATCCGGCCGCTCGGTCTCCCGCTTGCCCGGCTACCCTGGTCCGCCCTTTCAGTTCCGCAAGCCCACCGACAGCGGGAATCGCGCGCTCACCGAGGCCGAGTCGCAGCAAATGAACGAAGAGTGGGACAATCTTGGTGCGCAGCCTTTTTCGCTTCTGGAGCTGCTTCGCGGTTGGTCTACCAACGGTGAGGTCGTGTTTGCCGAAAACAAGGCCGTCTTCTTTGGTCTCAGCGATCAAGCGAGCCTCGTCCCTGTTCTTCAAGGTCAATCTCCTGACCGGAAATCCGCTTCGCTGACGATTGTCACTTTCGGAGCGTGGCCATGATTGAAATCGACGCGCTTCGCAAGTCCTATCGAAAATCCCGTGGCTTGGACGGCTTCTCTTTGCACATGGAGAGTAATGAGCTTGTCGGACTGGTCGGCCCCAACGGGGCAGGGAAGACCACACTCATCAAGATTCTTGCCACACTCCTCCCAGCGGACTCAGGTTCCGTCCGTGTGTCGGGTCATGATGTTTCGTTGGATGCTGCTTACGTCCGTACGTCTCTCGGATACTTACCCGATGTTGGAGGCATCTACCAGGACATGCGCATTGGTGAGTTTCTCGAATTCTTTGCCGATGCTTTCCGGCTCAAGGAGCCCAAGCGCACCGCAGCCATTGAGCGCGCGCTCGAGCGTGCCGGCCTTGCCGATCGCCGCGAGGACTTCGTCGAACATCTTTCCCTCGGTTGGAAACAGCGCCTGCTTCTGGCAAAAATTCTGCTCCACGAACCCAGGCTGCTGCTCCTCGATGAGCCTGCCACTGGCTTGGATCCGTTGGCACGCATTCATCTTCGCGAGCAATTGAAGCGCCTGCATGCGGAGGGAGTGGCTATCCTGATCTCCTCGCATATTCTCAGCGACCTCGAGGACATCTGTACGCGTATTGTCTTTATCGCCGATGGAAAAAATGTCGAGGAAGCACAAATTGCCCCGGCCGACACCAAAAACCACTCCCCGGTCATTCGTTGCGAACTCGAGTTTGTAGGAACCAATGAGGTTGTGGATCGTGCGATCGCCGGCCAATCAGGCGCGCGCGTCCTCGAGCGAAAGGACGGCTTCCTGCTCGTTGAGCTGCCCGGCAGCTCCAAAGAGGCTTCCGCTTTCCTTCAAACGCTCCTCACGGCGGGGATCACCATTCTTCATTTCGACGCGCGCGGGCCGGGCCTTGAAGAGCGTTACCGCCGCGCTTTCGGAGAGCACACTCGATGAAGCGTTACGTCACCAATCCCATGATTATCAAGGAGCTTCGCCAGCGCCTCCGCGAGCGCCGTGCATGGCTCCTACCCACGCTCTATCTCTTTGTCCTCTCCGGCGTCGTCATCTGCGCCTACTACTTTACGACCGACACCGGTCACCGCCTTCGCGGCGCGGAGGTCCAGGGCGCGGACATTGGCCAATCCATCTTTATCGGTGTGGTCTTCACCCAAATCACCGTACTCCTGCTCATGGCCCCCGTTTTCAGCAGCGGAGCCATCACCATCGAACGAGAACAGCGCACCCTTGCGGGGCTCTTGACCAGCCTGCTCACCGCTCCTCAAATTTGGTGGGGAAAATTCGTCGCCGCGCTTCTATACCTCCTGCTTCTGGTCGCCAGTGCGCTTCCCCTGCTGGCCCTTCCGTTTGCTTTCGGAGGTGTTGAGCCTCTCGACATGCTCAAAGTACTTGGCTCGACCATCCTCACGCTTGCCTGTATCTGCGCTATCGGCCTTTGGTGCTCGGCGCTATTTCGCCGCAGCGTCCATGCCACGGCGTCTTGTTATGCCATCGTCCTGGTTCTCACCGTGGTGACGGCTATCGCGTATGGCATGTTGTATGCGCACTGGCAGCAGAGCCACCCGGGGGTTCCCGGTCCGCCCGCGCACATCCAGGCGCCTCTCTTCCTAAATCCTTACTACCCGCTGCTGACGTTCATGGAAGACAACGATTTCGGCATGCACGCCTATCCCCTCTCCTCTTGGCTTTTGTTTGCGGCGGTCGGCTGCCTCGCCGCGGCTTTCTCCATGAGGAGCCTGCAGCGCTCCGGCGAGCAATTGTGAGGCCTACTGAGAGTGACCATTTCATTTTGAAGCGCACGCCGTACCATCCTCGGATCCGCGTTTTTCCCCGGCTCTCATAAAATTCATTTGAAAAAAACTGTAATTTGACTACGCTACACCACGCCGGAGGTCTTTCGATGGCTGGTACGCCGACTCTTTTGCCCGAGTCCCGACTCGGCAGCACTTTGCGCCGCGATCCCTGGTGGTTGGAAATCCTACCTGTTGTCATTGTGCTCGGAGGTTTTGGCTTGTATGCCACTCTGCGCGCTTTCGAAGGCAACTATTATTCCTGGGGGCCCTATCTCTCGCCTTTCTATTCACCGCTCATCGATCCGCAGCACCATTGGTGGCCGCGGCGGCTCTCACCTGCACTCTTGATTCTTGCGGGTCCCCTAGGTTTCCGTGCTACTTGTTACTACTACCGCAAAGCCTATTACCGCGCGTTTTTCCTCGATCCGCCCGCTTGCGCCGTGGGTGAATCTCCCCGCCGCAAATACAGTGGCGAAACGAAGTTTCCTTTCATCTTGCAAAATCTTCACCGTTATTTTTTCTATGTTGCGGTTCTCTTTATCTGCTTTCTTTGGTACGACGCTGTCCGCTCTTTCTTTTTCGACGGCCACTTCGGCATTGGCGTCGGCACATTGATCCTCACTGCCAACGTCTCTCTCCTTTCGCTCTACACTTTTTCCTGCCACTCCCTCCGCCATCTCGCCGGAGGCAAGCTCGATTGCTTCTCTTGCGCCTCGTTCGGCCGCTCCCGTTTCGCCGCCTGGCGCTTCTCCACCTTCCTGAACGAGCGCCATATGCTCTTCGCCTGGTGCAGCCTCTTCTCCGTCGGCCTCGCCGATTTCTACATTCGCCTGGTCGCTACCGGCGCCATCCATGACCTGAGGCTCTTGTGACCGCAAACTACGAGACCCACGAGCACGACGTTCTCATCATCGGCGCCGGCGGCGCGGGGTTGCGAGCATCGCTCGAAGCCCTCGCGCAGGGCGCCTCCGTCGGCGTGGTTTGCAAGTCGCTACTCGGAAAAGCACACACCGTCATGGCCGAAGGCGGCATCGCCGCGGCCATGGCTAACGTCGACACCGCCGACGATTGGAAAACTCATTTTCGCGACACCATGCGTGGCGGGA
>Ga0210384_10000925_pt1 | contig 42071 bp, 31 predicted proteins | sample IncBWH2MmetaG_FD_160574 | JGI IMG/M metagenome (GOLD analysis project Ga0210384, IMG submission 160574) | Forest soil microbial communities from Barre Woods Harvard Forest LTER site, Petersham, Massachusetts, United States - Inc-BW-H-2-M | ecosystem: Environmental > Terrestrial > Soil >... | reverse complement strand
CACGGCGAGGCGGGGGAGCTTGTTTTGTGAGGTTAAGGAGGAGGAGGCCGCAGGCCGACGGGGGACACGAACAAAACAAGCTCCCCCGGTGAGTCGTGCCTGACCCGGCGCGCCCCGCAAACCAACGCGCCCCGCACATCGACGATGTGGCGCGATCAGAACCGCGACGACACGCTGAGCCCGCCGCGCACCTCCTGCGAGGCGCTGCCCGAGAGGCTGCGCGACACGATCACGTCCACCTCCAGCGTCTTCGAGGCGGTGAAGGCGACGCCGGTATCCACGTTCAGCAGCGACGAGTCGCTCTGCGTCCGGGACAGGGCCTGGCCCGCCAGCTCCACGAAGCTCTGCAGCCGCGGCGTCCACGACTTGCCCAGCGTCACCGCCAGCACGCCGGCGGCGTAGTGCCTGCCGTCATCGCCGCGGTCGCGGTAGACGCCCTGCATCACGCCCAGCGACAGCTGGCTCGGCAGCTCCCATTGGGCCGTGGCGCGCAGCGACGGGCGCACGTTGCCGTCGCGAAACGCCGGCGAACCCATCGTCGTCTCGACGTCGGCCAGCCACGCCACGCCGGGCATCCAGCCGGCATCGCCGCCGCGGACGCGCCAGCGCGCGCCCAGCGACACGTCGCTGAAGCCGCGCAGGCGGCGCATGCGGTCGTTGGCCGATTCCAGCGGCGGCGCGTCGGCGTTGCCGGTGGCCGCGGCGCGCAGCTCCATCGTCTGGCCGGGATGGCCGGGGACGTCCAGGGACGCGAAGCGCGACGTGACGTGCGAGGCGGCGTGCTCGTGCGGTCCGGGCAGCAGCGGGAAGACGGGGTCGAACTGCCATTGGCCGAGGCCGACAACGGCGGGCGAATCGAGGAAGTCGGCGTGCGCGGCCGACGCCTCGCCGAGCGCATCGGCGCGCGCGGCGGCCATCAGCAGCGCCGTGGCGACGGCGCGGGGAGCTGCGGAGAAGGAGGGCATGGCGAACGACCAACCATAGGAGCGGATGGCTCATCTTGAGGCGGCCGTTGCGCGGCGAAGGGCGCATGAGCCGCGCGATTGCGGCCCAGTTCTCAGCCCATGATGACCTGGAAGCTGTGCTCGTAGGCCGCGGTGAGCGAGTCCAGCCGCTGCACCAACGTCTCGCTCGCCTGCACCAGCGTGCGCCGGCCCGCGCCCGTGCCGCTGGCGCCGACGCCGCCCAGCAGGCGCAGCCATTCGTCGCGCACCTGCGCCAGGGTCGTGCGGATCTCGGGCGAGGTCAGCGGCGCCTGCTCCAGCTCGCGCTGCGCCTGCTCGAAGGCATCGAGGGCCGCCTCGTGGCGCCGCAGCAGGGCCTGCGGGACGTCGTCGCCCGCCAGGGCCGCCGCGGCGAGCAGGCTCTCCTTGGCGATGCGCTGCACCCGCATGCGCTGGCGGCCGCACTGGTTGACGATGTGCAGCGCGCGCCGGCCGGCGGCCTCCTGCAAGGCCTCGGTGAGGCGCTCGGCGGCGTCCAGCATGGCCGCGGCGAGGGCATCCACGTGGCGCAGCGTGGCCGCGTCCATGCGCGGCAGGTCCAGCGCCTGGGCCAGCGCGTGCCAGCACGACCGCGTGTGTGCGAAGGCCGGCTGCGCGGCGGTGTCCGCGCACTGCTGCATCAGCATCTCGAGGTTGTCGCGCACGCGCTGCGTCGACTGCGCCTTCAGCGCGGCGGTGTCGCGCGTGGCGATGCGCAGCAGCTGTTGCGCGGCCAGGCGCACGAGGCGTTGCGACAGCATGCGCAGCTGGCCGGCGCGGTTCATCGCGTCGGCCCAGCGCGCGGCCTCGCACACCGCGCGCGAGAGCTCGCCCAGGCGCAGGTTGACGCTCATCGCCGCGCCGCGCAGCAGGCGGAACGCCTCGTCCTCGCCGAGGCCGCGCGCGGACATCAGCACGCCCTTGGCGCGATCCACCCACTTGCGTTCGTCGAGCTGCTCGTGCGCGCGCGCGGTCGCGTGACGCAGCGCCTGGTCGTGTTGCTGGCGCGCGCGCGCCAGCGCGAGCGCGGAGGCCACGTCGACCGGGGCGATGCGGCCATCGTCGTCCATGCGCAGCATCTGCCAGTGGTGGACGCCGCACGCCACGGCGAGCTCGGCGTCCTCCTGCGCGACCGGCCGCGGCGGCGTGAGGAGCAGCACGCTCAGAGGCGGTTCGCCGCCCCAGCTCGACAGCGTCGCCACCAGCCCGGGCGTCACGCCGGCGGCCAGGCAGACGAGCTGCGTCGCCGATCCATCGTTGGTGCATTGCACCAATCTGTTGCCCTCGCATGGGGCGCCCAGGTGCACGCCGGTGCGCGCCAGCGCGTCGCGCCACGCCGCCTCGGCGGCGGTGGTGAGATCGAGCAGGAGGGCGGAATTCATGGGTGTTCGCAGGGTGGCGCCATGGCGGAATGGCTTGCCTGACGTCCTTTCCGCTTGCACGGTCCGTGCCGCGAAATTTCCGGCATGGAGCTTGCATGAGAAGACACGCGGTGCAACGACGCACCGCCCGTGAAGTGCATGCGGCCCCCGGGCCGCCGATCGCCACGCGAGCGCCCTGCTCGACGTCGCGGCCCGCACGATGCCTCGTCGCATCGGCCTTCGCCGGTTCTCATTCGCTGCCGTCCGGATCCGCTTCCGCGCACGCCAGCCCCCAGCCCCTATTTCCCACGTCCATCGTCCCGCAGGCGCGCGCAGCGCCGGTGCGGCCGTTGCCTTCCCACTCCACAGGATGAAGCCCGCCATGACCCACTTCAGGAAATTCCTCCGGACCGGCCACGCGCCCACGCTGTTCGCCGCGTTCCTGTACTTCGCGTTCTCGTGCTGCACGTGGGTGCTCAACGGCGCGATGGCGCCGTTCATCAGCGAGTCCTTCCACCTGAGTCCCGCGCAGAAGGGGCTGATGCTGTCGGTGCCCATCATCGCGGGCGCGCTGTTCCGCTTCCCGCTGGGCGTGCTGTCGCAATACATCGGCCGCAAGCGCGCGACGCTGGTGGAGATGAGCCTCATCTCCGTCGCGATGCTGCTGGGCTTCTTCTTCGTGGACAGCTTCAACGCGCTGCTCGCGATGGGCGTGCTGCTGGGCGTGGCCGGCGCGAGCTTCGGCGTCGCGATGTCTCTGGGCTCGGGCTCGTTCCCCGCGGAACACAAGGGCCTGGCGATGGGCATCGTGGGCGCGGGCAACGTGGGCACCGCGGTGGCCGTGCTGATCGCGCCGCCGCTGGCGCAGTGGCTGGGCTGGCAGACGGTGTATGCCGTGGCGGCCGTCGCGATGGCCATCCCGATGGCCGCGGTGATCTTCATGGCCAGGGAGCCCACCGACATCGACCCGCACGCCGGCCTGCGCGAGCAGCTGGCCTGCCTCGTCGAGCGCGACGGCTGGGCGTTCAGCCTGATCTACGCCGTCACCTTCGGCGGCTTCATCGGCTTCATCAGTTTCCTGCCTTCCTACTACCACGACCAGTTCGGCGTCAGCAAGGTGCAGGCGGGCCAGCTCACGATGCTGACGGCCTTCATGGGCGCGGCGATGCGCATCGTCGGCGGCTGGCTGTCCGACCGCTTCGGCGGCATCAACACGCTCACCGTGGTGCTCGCGACCGTGGCCGTGGGCCTGGCGTGCTGCGGCCTGGCCACCGGTTCGCTGGTGCTCACCACCGTGCTGCTGGTCGGCTGCTTCGCGGCGCTGGGCGCGGGCAACGGCGCCACCTACCAGCTGGTGCCGCTGCGCTGGCCGCTGACCACGGCCGTCGCCGGCTCGATGATCGGCGAGCTCGGCGCGCTGGGCGGCGGCCTCGTGCCGAGCACGATGGGCCTCGCCCGCCAATACCTGGGCACCTATGCCTGGGGCTTCGCGTTCTTCGCCAGCTTCGCGCTCGGCACGCTGGTGCTGCTGCGCACCCTGCAGTCGTCCTGGACGGGCAAGTGGGTCGCGGCCGGCGGCCGCGCCCATGCCGCCGTCGCGCTCGCGCCCGCGCACGCCGAACCGCGGGGCGTCGCCCCGGCCGAACTTGCCGAGGCGGCCTGAATCATGAAGAAGATGAAACTGGTGATGATCGGCAACGGCATGGCCGGCGTGCGAACGCTGGAAGAGTTGCTGAAGATCGCGCCCGACCTGTACGACATCACGGTGTTCGGCGCCGAGCCGCACCCGAACTACAACCGCATCCTGCTGTCGCCGGTGCTCGCGGGCGAGCAGACGATCCCCGAGATCGTGCTCAACCCGCTCGCCTGGTACGCGGACATGGGCATCACGCTGCACCTGGGCAAGACGGTGGCGCAGATCGACCGCGTGCGCCGCGTGGTGCGCGCGGCCGACGGCACCGAGGCCGCGTACGACCGCCTGCTCGTCGCCACCGGCTCGACGCCGTTCATCCTGCCGGTGCCCGGCAAGTCGCTGGACGGCGTGATCGGCTATCGCGACATCGCCGACACCGAGGCCATGATCGCCGCCGCGACCAAGTACCGGCACGCGGTGGTGATCGGCGGCGGCCTGCTGGGCCTGGAGGCCGCCAACGGCCTGATGCTGCGCGGCATGAAGGTGACCGTGGTGCACATCGCGCCGTGGCTGATGGAGCGCCAGCTCGACGACGTGGCCGGCGGCCTGCTGCGCAAGTCGCTGGCCGATCGCGGGCTCGATTTCCTGATCGGCGCGCAGACCGAATCGCTGGTGGGGGACTCCGATGACGGCAGCGCCGGCCGCGTGAAGGCCGTGCGCTTCAAGGACGGCACCGAAGTGCCGGCCGATCTCGTGGTGATGGCCGCGGGCATCCGCCCCAACACGGCGCTCGCCGAGTCGGCGGGCCTGCATTGCCAGCGCGGCATTGCCGTCACCGATACGCTGCAGACGGTGACCGACGCGCGCATCTGGGCGGTGGGCGAGTGCGCGGCGCACCGTGGCATCGCCTACGGCCTGGTGGCGCCGCTGTTCGAGCAGGCCAAGGTGTGCGCCACGCACCTGGCCGAGTTCGGCATCGGGCGCTACCTCGGCAGCCAGGTATCCACCAAGCTGAAGGTGACTGGCATCGACCTGTTCTCCGCCGGCGACTTCATGGGCGGCGAGGGCTGCGACGAGATCGTGCTGTCCGACCCGCAGGGCGGCGTCTACAAGAAGCTGGTCATCAAGGACGACAAGCTGGTGGGCGCCTGCCTGTACGGCGACACGGTGGACGGCAGCTGGTACTTCAAGCTGCTGCGCGAGGGCCGCTCGGTCAGCGACATCCGCGACCGCCTGATGTTCGGCGAATCCAGCCTCGGCGACGCCGGCCACCAGGGCCAGAACAAGGCCGCTGCGATGGCCGACGCCGACGAGGTGTGCGGCTGCAACGGCGTCACCAAGGGCACGATCTGCAAGGCGATCAAGGACAAGGGCCTGTTCACGCTGGACGACGTGCGCAAGCACACCAAGGCCAGTGCGTCGTGCGGCTCGTGCACGGGCCTCGTCGAGCAGATCATCATGGCCACCGCGGGCGGCGACTACTCCACCACGCCGAAGAAGAAAGGCCTGTGCGGCTGCACCGACCACTCGCACGGCGACGTGCGCGAGGCCATCCGCCAGCTGCACCTGCTGACCATCGCCGACATCCAGCGCGCGCTGTCCTGGCGCACCCCGAACGGCTGCTCGTCGTGCCGGCCCGCGCTGAACTACTACCTGATCAGCACCTGGCCCAAGGAGGCCAGGGACGATCCGCAGAGCCGCTACATCAACGAGCGCTCGCACGCCAACATCCAGAAGGACGGCACCTACTCGGTGATCCCGCGCATGTGGGGCGGCGAGACGACGGCGGCCGAGCTGCGCCGCATCGCCGACGTGGTGGACAAGTACAAGATCCCCACGGTGAAGGTCACCGGCGGCCAGCGCATCGACCTGCTGGGCGTGAAGAAGGAAGACCTGCAGGACGTGTGGAAGGACATCGGCATGCCCTCGGGCCATGCGTACGCGAAGGCCTTGCGCACCGTCAAGACCTGCGTGGGCAGCGAGTGGTGCCGCTTCGGTACGCAGGACTCGACGCAGATGGGCAAGGATCTCGAGCGCGGCCTGTGGCGCATGTACGCGCCGCACAAGGTGAAGCTGGCCGTGTCGGGCTGCCCGCGCAACTGCGCGGAGTCGGGCATCAAGGACGTCGGGATCATCGGCGTGGACTCCGGCTGGGAGCTCTACGTGGGCGGCAACGGCGGCATCAAGACCGAGGCCGGCCAGTTCTTCTGCAAGGTGCGCACGTCCGACGAGGTGATGGAGGTCAGCGGCGCGTTCCTGCAGCTCTATCGCGAGGAGGGCTGGTACCTGGAGCGCACCGTGCACTGGATCGCGCGCGTGGGCCTGGACAGCATCAAGCAGCGCGTGCTCGACGACGTGGCCAACCGCAAGGCGCTGTGGGAGCGCCTGCAGTTCGCGCTCGACGGCGAGCCCGATCCGTGGTCCGAGCATGACAAGGCGGCGGTGGACGCGCGGCAGTTCATCCCCCTGGTGCCGGCGTGAGGAGACAAGAATGAGCGACTGGAAAGCAATCTGCCGCGTCGACGACATCCCCCAGTTGGGCGCGCGCCGCGTGCGCCGGCCGGCCGGGGGCGATGTCGCGGTGTTCCGCACCGCCGACGACCGCGTGTTCGCGCTGCTCGATCGCTGCCCGCACAAGGGCGGCCCGCTGAGCCAGGGCATCGTGTTCGGCGAGCACGTGGCGTGTCCGCTGCACAACTGGGCCATCTCGCTGGTGGACGGCGAGGCGCGCGCGCCCGACGTCGGCTGCGCCACGCGCTTCGCGGTGCGCGTCGACAACGGCGAGGTGAGCCTGCTGGCCGGCGAGCTCGCCACGCTGGCGCTGGAGGGGGCTGCCGCCGGTACGCACGATTGCGACAGCGAGCGCGCCGCGCGCGATGCGATGCGCAAGGTGATCGCCATCGTGAGCGCCTGACCCACGCGTATGGCCGCGCCCCGGATCATCCCCATCGCGCCGGACGTCGGGTCGCGCGAGACGCGCTCCACCTGCCCGTACTGCGGCGTGGGCTGCGGCGTGCTGATCCGCACCGAGGGCGCGCAGATCGTGGACGTGCGCGGCGACCCGGATCATCCGGCCAACTTCGGCCGCCTGTGCACCAAGGGCAGCACGCTGCACCTGACGGCCGCGCCGCACGTGACGGCGCAGGCGCGGCTGCTGCAGCCGATGCAGCGCGCGCGGCGTGGCGCGGCGCCCGTCGCGATCGGCTGGGACGATGCGCTGGCGACGCTGTCCGACCGCATCGTCGAGACGGTGCAGGCGCACGGGCCGGACGCGGTCGGCCTGTACATCTCGGGCCAGCTGCTGACCGAGGACTACTACGTGTTCAACAAGCTCGCCAAGGGCCTGCTGGGCACCAACAACGTGGACACGAACTCGCGGCTGTGCATGTCCAGCGCGGTCGCCGGCTACAAGGCCACGCTGGGCATGGACGCACCGCCCACCTGCTACGAGGACTTCGCCGACGCCGACCTCGTCTTCATCACCGGCAGCAACCTGGCCTGGGCCCATCCCATCCTGTGCCGCCGGCTGGAGGACGCCAAGGCCGCGCGGCCCGGGCAGAAGTGGATCGTCGTCGACCCGCGCAGGACCGAGACGGCGGCGATGGCCGACCTGCACCTGCAGATCCTGCCCGGCAGCGACGTGGCGCTGGCCAACGGCCTGCTGCACCTGATGCTGTGGGAAGGCTTCACCGACAACGCGTACATCCGCGCGCACACCTCCGGCTTCGAGGCCTTGCGCGAGCGCGTGCGCGAATGCACGCCGCGCGAGACCGCGCGCGCCACGGGCCTGCGCGAGGACGACCTGCTCACCGCGGCGCGCTGGTGGGGCGCGTCGGGCGCGGTGCTGTCGCTCTATTGCATGGGCCTCAACCAGAGCGCGCAAGGGACCGCCAACAACGGCGCGCTGATCAACCTGCACCTGGCCACGGGCCAGATCGGGCGCCCCGGCGCCGGCCCGTTCTCGCTCACCGGCCAGCCCAACGCGATGGGCGGGCGCGAGGTGGGCGGACTCGCGAACCTGCTGTCGGCGCACCGCGACCTGGCCAACCCGGCGCATCGCGCGGAGGTGGCCGCGCTGTGGGGCGTGGACGACGTGCCGGCCGCGCCGGGCAAGACGGCCATCGAGATGTTCGAGGCCGCGGCCGACGGCGAGATCAAGCTGCTGTGGATCGCCTGCACGAATCCGGCGCAGTCGATGCCCGACCAGGCCACGGTGCGGCGCGCGTTCGAGCGCGCCGAGTACGTGGTGCTGCAGGAGGCCTTCGCCACCACGGCCACCGCGGCCTTCGCCGACCTGCTGCTGCCGGCGTCGACGTGGGGCGAGAAGAACGGCACGGTCACCAACAGCGAGCGCCGCATCAGCCGCGTGCGCCCCGCGGTGCCGCCACCCGGCGCGGCGCGCGACGACTGGCGCATCGTGGTGGACGTCGCGCGCCGCGTGGAGCAGCGCCTGCGCCCGGGGCGCGGCTCGCTGTTCCCGTTCGACGACGCCGAGTCGGTGTGGAACGAGCACCGCGGGACCACGCGCGGCCGCGACCTCGACATCACGGGCCTGAGCTACGCGCTGATCGAGCGCGACGGCCCGCAGCAATGGCCCTTCCCCGAAGGCGCGACGCGCGGCCTGGCGCGGCTCTACACCGACGGCCGCTTCCCCACGGCCGACGGCCGCGCGCGCTTCTTCGACGCCGAGGCGAAGCCGCCGGCCGAGCCGCGCGACGCCCGCTTCCCGTTCTCGCTGACCAGCGGGCGACTGCGCGACCAGTGGCACGGCATGAGCCGCACCGGCACGCTGGGACGCCTGTTCGGCCACGCGGCCGAGCCGTCCGTCGACCTGTGCGCGCAGGACATGGCGCGCCTGAACCTCGCCGACGGCGACCTGGTGCGCGTGGTCTCGCGGCGCGGCGAGCTGGTGCTGCCCGCGCGGCGCAGCGCGGCCCAGGCGTCGGCGCAGGCCTTCATCGCGATGCACTGGGGCGAGGAGGTGCTGACGGGCCGCGGCGCGTCGGCGGATGCCTTCGCCGGCGTCAATGCGCTCACCACGCCCGCGTCCTGCCCGCAGGCCAGGCAGCCGGAGCTGAAGCACTGCGCGGTGCGCATCACGCGCGCCGGCCTCGGCTGGCGCCTGCGCGCGATGGCGTGGCTGCCGCAGGCCGAGGCGCTCGCGCGCCGCGAACGCCTGCGGCCGCTGCTGGCGCAGTTCGGCTACGCGGCCTGCGTGCCCTTCGGCCGCGAGCCCGACACGCGGGGCCGCCTGGGCCTGTGGCTGGACGTGGCCGACCTCCAGGCGCCCGACGAGCTGGCGCTGGCTGGCCTGCGGGCCGAGCTCGATCTCGCCGCCGAAGCGATGCTGGATTATCGCGACCCGCGCACCGGCATGCAGCGCGGGCTGCGCGTGGCGCGGGATGCCGAAGGCGCCGAGCGCTTGCAGGGTTTCTGGATCTGCGGCACCGACGCGGCCGACAACGCGGTGTCGCAATGGTGGCGCGAGACGCTGGAGGCCGACGCCCCGCTGGAGATGCCCGCGCGCCGCATGCTGGCCCCGGGCGCGCGCGAGCGTGGCGGCGGCGCCGCCGCGCCGGCCAGCCCGCAGATGTGCACCTGCTTCAACGTCAGCGTGGCGCAGGCCGAGTCCGCGCTGGCCGCGGCCACCGGCGACGCCGCGCAACGCATCGCGCAGACGCAGGCCCAGCTGCGCTGCGGCACCAACTGCGGCTCCTGCCTGCCGCACCTGCGCCGGCTGGCGCAGGAGCAGATCACCCTTGCCGTCGAGGCCTGACATGACTCTTGTCCATCATCCCGTCCATCTCGTCGGCGCCGGCCCCGGCGACCCCGAACTGCTCACGCTCAAGGCGCTGCGCGTGCTGCGCGAGGCCACGGTCGTGCTGGTCGACGACCTCGTGGGCGACGGCGTGCTCGAGCTCGCGTTCGACGGCCTGGCCGCGCGGCCGCGCCTCGTGCACGTGGGCAAGCGCGGCGGCTGCGCGTCGACCCCGCAGGAGTTCATCGAGAAGCTGATGGTGCGCGAGGCGCTGGCCGGCGAGAAGGTGGTGCGGCTGAAGGGCGGCGACCCGCTGGTGTTCGGCCGCGCCGGCGAGGAGATCGCCGCGCTGCGCGCCGCCGGGCTCGAGGCGGTGGTCGTCAACGGCATCACGTCGGGCCTGGGCGCCGCGGCCGCGCTGGGCATCGGGTGGACGGATCGCCGCGTGGACGCGCGTGGCGTGCTGCTGGTCACCGGCCACACGCGCGAGGACTCCGACGGCCAGGACTGGGAGGCCATCGGCCGGGCCGCGGCCGCGGGCGTGACGCTGGTGGTCTACATGGGCATCTCGCAGATCCGGGGCATCGTCGAGCGGCTGCTGCGCGTGTTGCCCGCCGACCTGCCCGCGGCCGTCGTGCAGCACGTGGGCAGCGAACGCGAGCGCTCGGCGCGGGCGACGCTGGGCGGGCTGGTGGACGTCGTCGCCGCGCACGGCTTCGGGAGTCCGGCCATCCTGCTCATCGGGCGGGTCGCGGAAGAGGCGCGGACGGCCGCCGCTTCGCGGATGACATCAATGTATATCACGTCATGATATAAATCGGGCTCCGATTTTCCGAGCCCGCCCATGACGAAGTCCGCGCAGAAGCCCCTGGCCAAGGGAGAGTTCGAGGCGCTTTCCGATTTCCGCTTCCAGCTCCGCCGCTTCGAACGCTTCACCGAAGACGCCGTGCAGGCCTTCGGCATCACGCCGCTGCAGTACCTGCTGCTGCTGCACGTGAAGGGCTTTCCGGGCCGCACCTACGCCACCGTGGGCGAGCTGGCGCATCGGCTGCAGGCCAAGCCGCATGGCGTCGTCGCGCTGGTCACGCGCTGCGAGGAGCACGGTTTCGTCGAGCGCCGGCCCAGCCTGGTCGACCGGCGCCAGGTGGAGATCCACCTGCTGGCCGAGGGCGAGCGCGTGCTGGCCCATCTCGCCGCGCTGCACCGCACCGAGCTGCAGACGCTGGGCGACGTGTTCAAGGTGCCGCGCATCAATGACTGAGGCATGACTGTTCTGCGCCTGGCGCAATGGCTGCGCACGTTCGTGCCCGCGCCGGTGAACGTCTCGCGGCGCGAGATCGCGCTCGGCTGCCTGGGCGCGCTGTTCGGCGTGTCCTGCGCCGCCTTGCTCAGCCACCACATGCTGGCCGGCTTCAACCCGTGGTTCATCGCGCCGATGGGCGCCTCGGCGGTGCTGCTGTTCGCGGTGCCGGCCAGCCCGCTGGCGCAGCCCTGGTCCATCATCGGCGGCAATGTCTGCGCCGCGCTGATCGGCGTCACCTGCGCGGCCCACGTCGACGACGTCGCGCTGGCCTCCGGGCTGGCCGCGTCGCTGGCCATCGCCGCGATGTTCGCGCTGCGCTGCCTGCATCCGCCCAGCGGCGCCGTGGCGCTGACGGCCGTGCTGGGCGGGCCGGCCGTCCGTTCGCTGGGCTACGCGTTCGTGCTGTGGCCGGTGGCCATCGATTCGTTGCTGCTGCTGATGGCGGCCCTCGTGTTCAACGTGTCCGCGCGCCGCCGCTATCCGCACCAGGCCGCGCCGCCGCCGCCGGCCCACCTCACGCGCGACGCCACGCCCACGGCCCGCATCGGGCTGACGGTGCAGGACCTGGACGCGGCGCTGCGCGCTCGCGGCGAACTGCTGGACGTGAGCCAGGAAGACCTGGAGGAACTGTTCATCGAGGCCGAGACGCTGGCCTGGAAGCGCCGCTTCGGCAGCATCCGCTGCGAGGACGTGATGTCGCGCGACGTCGTCTCGGTGCAGCCTTCCACGCCGGCGCAGGAGGCCTGGCGCCTGATGATCCGGCACGCCGTGAAGGCGCTGCCCGTGGTGGACGAGCAGCGCCTGCTGCTGGGCATCGTCACGCTGCACGACTTCTTCGTCGGCCACGAGACGGCGTCGGCGTCGGCGGGGCAGGGCGCCTGGTTCGTCGGCGACATCATGACGCGCGAGGTGCTCACCGCGCGCCCGGGCCAGGACCTGGTCGACCTCATGCCGGCGTTCTCCGACGGCGGCCGCCATCACCTGCCCGTGGTGTCGGACGACGGCCGGCTGGCCGGCATGGTGACGCAGTCGGACATGGTGGCCGCGCTCTTCCGTGCCGGACTGGAACGCCCCTGGCCTGTTGCCTGAAAACGGTTTCATGTCGATTTTTGCTGCTGCCGGGCAACTGCCTTCCGGGCTTTTGCCGGGAGTAGTGGCAAGATTCGTCCACGTTGCGGGCTCCGGATAGGGCCCGGGGTATCAATGTGGCCAGCAGCCGGTGCGGATGGCCCGCGCGGGCGCAGACAAGAATTCCATGACCAAGACCTATGTTGTTTCCGGATGCGGCATGAAGTTCGATGCCGCGCTGTGGCCCGTGCCGCCCGGCGTCGAGATCCATTTCTACTTCCAGTGCATGCGCGAGCCGCAGTTCTACAAGACGCGCACGATCCTGGACAAGCTGATGCTGGACGTGGGCATGTTCCCCGACCGCGTGGCCACCACCGGCGAGATGATCCCCAGCCACTTCGTGTGGGCGCACGCCGCCGAGCAGCCGCCGTCGGGCGTGTTCCGCCGCCAGACCGGCAACCTCGCGATGGACCTGTCGGGCACCGACGCGACGCATCCCGTGGCCTTGAGCCATGTGGTCAAGACGCTGGCCGCCGAGCGCAGCCGCAGCACCACGATCATCCATTGGATCGTGCGCGAGGACGAGAGCCCCGCCGACCCGGCCAGCCTCGAGTGCCTGTACCCCGCGCGCCTTCGCAACGGCGTCTACGACAGCGAGGAATCGGCCCAGGTGCCGCTGGCCGAGGTGCTGGCGCCCACGCAGCCCGTGCCGCTGTCGGCCGTCGGCCCGGGCCCGCTGCGGGAATGGCCCGGCGTCAGGCGTCGTGCGAATACACGATGAAGCCGTGGTGCCTGGCCACCTTGTCGTAGAGCAGCCGGCCCGCGGCGTTGGTGTCGCGCGTCTGCCAGTACACGCGCTTCGCGCCCACGTCGCGCGCTCGCGCGTAGACGTCCTCGATCAGCGCGCGTCCCACGCCGCGTCCGCGCGACTCGGGTGACGTGAACAGGTCCTGCAGGTAGCACACGGGCTCGATGCGCGAGGTGCTGCGGTGGAACAGGAAGTGCGCCAGCCCCACGAGGCGTCCCGCGTCCTCGGCCACCAGCCCGAACACCGGCTCGCCCGCGTCGAAGAAGCGCTGCCACAAGGTGTCGGTGATCTCGCGCGCCAGCGCCGTTTCGCCCGCGCGGCCGTAGAACGCGTTGTAGCCCGCCCAGAGCGGTTCCCAGCCCGCGCGGTCGGACGCCTCGATCGGGCGGACGGCGGTCAACGCGTGCAGCTCGGTTGCGGCACGTCCTGGCACACGACCGTGCCGACCCCGCTGACGCCCTTGCCGCCGGCGGCGCGATGGGCGTCGAAACACGCCTGGGCCGCGGCGTACTGGGCCCAGGCGGCGGCGCAAACGGATGCCGCGGTCTGCTGCTGCGCGGGCTGACTCCGTGGACGGTAGCGCTGGGCGGCCGAAGAGGTCGGCTCCGCGAGCTTCTCGCGCGCGGCGTCCAGGCTGGCCTCCGCGGCCGCCTGTTCCTCGGCACTGTCGCCGCCGCCCGGCACGCTCAGCGTGGACGCGGCTACGCCCGAGGCGGGGTGGTCGCCGTAATGGACGACGCCCTTGCTGTCGGTCCATTTGTAGACGTCGACGGCGTGGGCAGAGCCGCATAGCGTGGCGGCGACGAGGGCGAGGGCAGGGGTGAGCTTCATGGCGCGGGATCCGTCATGCGATCTGTTGCGTGCATTGTGCGCGTTGGAATTCGTGTGCGAGCACCAACGCTGTCGCTCAGGCCGCCGGGGCCTCGACCCGCCCGCGCTCGCGCAACTTCATCGTCAGTCCGACCGGCGCCATCGCCAGTTGCAGCAGCTCGCGCGGCGGCCGCCCGTCGACCGTGCCGACGGAGGCAAGCTCGAAATTGCCCAGGAGCACGGCCAGCGCCATCTTCATCTCCAGCAATGCCAGGTAGCGTCCCGGGCAGATGCGTGGCCCGGCACCAAATGGCATCGAGATGCGCTTGGCCGAACTGGCAGCCGGCGACGCATCGTCCAGCCAGCGTTCCGGCTCGAAGGCCGCGGAATTGGTCCAGTGACGCTCGCTGGTGGCATCGCGCCGCATCACGCCGATGACGATCATGCCCTCGGGAATGTGCACGTCGCCGAGCGTCGTGTCGCGCAGCGCCTCGATGCCGGTCTGCGGCGCCACCGGCTTCAGTCGCATGGCCTCGTGCGCGCAGGCCTCCACGTAGTCGAGTTGCGCGATCTGGTCCAGCGTCGGCACCGGACTGTCGCCGCACACGCGGCGCACCTCGTCGATGGCACGCGCGAGCGTCGCCGGATTTGTCCACAGCAGGTGGATCGTCCATGCCAGCGTGTTCGCCGTGGTGTCTTCGCCGGCGAGGAGCATCGTGAGCACGTTGCCGGCCACCTCCCGGTCGGTGATGCCGCTGCTCGGCTCGTCGGCGGCCACCAGCATCGCCTCGAGCAGGTTCTGCGGATGCGCGCGCAGCGACGCATCGGCCGCCATGCGCGCCCGCGCCTGGGCGATGAAATCGTCCACCGCCTCGCTGACCTCGACCACGCTGTGTCCGAGGGCCTTGTCGTCGGCCGACGGGAACCAGCGCCAGGTCGGCAACGGCGCGAACAGGCGCCGCGACAGCGCCGGGAAGATCCGGTTCAGGTGCCGCTGGATGACGTCCTCGTCCGAGCCCAGCGTATCCACCTCCGCGCCGAACGCCAGGCCGGCGATGGTGTCGACCGTGTAGCGCATCAGGTCGGCCTGCAGGTCGATCGTGGCGCCACGGCGCGCGGCCTGCCTCCAGCGCGCCACCAGCCGCAGCGCCACGCGCTGGAGCGACGGGAAGTAGCTCTTGACGTGCGCCGGGTCGAAACTCGCCATCACCATCCGACGCTGGCGCTTCCAGTCGTCGCCGGTTGCGCCGAAGACGCCGCCGACCAGCCCCATTTCCTTCCAGATCTGCTCGAAGCGGGTGGTTCGGCGGAATCCGTCGGGCCTGTCGCGCAATGCCGCCGCTATCAGGGCGTGGTCGCCGACGACCACGACGCGGCGACTCCCGAGCCGCAGCTTGAACACGGGGCCGAAGACATCGCACCAGTGCTCGAGCTGCAGGTGCATGCGCGTGGAATCGATCTGCAGCAGGTTGCCGAAGATCGGCAGGCCGCGCGGGCCCGGCAGGTCGCCGTACTGGCGGAGCGTCCTTGGCGACTCGGTGGGGGGCCGTGACGTGTCCATGGGTGTCGGCGCCGCCTCGCGGCCGCGCATTGATGCAGCAGAACGTGGATGTTGCCTGAGCGGCGGGCGGCCCGCCAGATGCCATCCTGTCGCCGGTCGCCGCTTCTAGGTGATCGCCTTGTCCACCAGCGCCTGCGCCTCGTCCAGCAGCCGCTTCAGGTGCGCCTCGCCTTCGAAGCTCTCGGCGTAGATCTTGTAGATCTCCTCGGTGCCCGAGGGCCGCGCCGCGAACCAGCCGCTCTTCGAGCTCACGCGGATGCCGCCGATGGCCGCGCCGTTGCCCGGCGCGGTGGCGGTGACCTCGGTGATGGGCTCGCCGGCGATCTCCCGGGTGGTGATCGATGCCGGGGCCAAGGCCGCGAGACGTTTCTTCTGCTGCGCGTCGGCCGGCGCCTCCACGCGGTCGGACACGGGCCTGCCGAGTTCCTGCGCCATCTTCTCGTACAGCGCGCCCGGGTCGCTGCCGGTCTTCGCGGTGATCTCGGCGGCCAGCAGGGCCAGCGTCAGGCCGTCCTTGTCGGTCGTCCACGACGTGCCGTCGCGGCGCAGGAACGCGGCGCCCGCGCTCTCCTCGCCGCCGAAGCCCAGGCTGCCGTCGGCCAGGCCCGCGGCGAACCACTTGAAGCCGACGGGCACCTCGATCATCCTTCGTTGAAGCCGCTGCGCCACCAGGTCGATCATGCGCGACGACACCACCGTCTTGCCGATGGCCGCCTGCTCGCCCCACTGCGGGCGGTTGCGGAACAGGTAGGCTATCGCCACCGCCAGGTACGCGTTGGGCTGCATCAGGCCGGCGCTGCGGGTGACGATGCCGTGGCGGTCGTGGTCGGTGTCGCAGGCGAACGCGACGTCGAACTGGCTCTTGAGGTCGACGAGGCGGGCCATCGCGTACGGCGATGACGGATCCATGCGGATCTTGCCGTCCCAGTCCATCGTCATGAAGCCGAAGGTGGGGTCGACGACGTCGGACACCACGGTGAGGTCGAGCCGGTACTGGTCGGCGATGCGGCTCCAGTAGTGCACGCCGGCGCCGCCCAGCGGGTCGACGCCCAGGTGGATCCTCGAATCGCGGATGGCGGCCATGTCGACCACGTTGCCGAGGTCGGCCACATACCAGCCGAGGTAGTCGTGGCGATGCGTGGTGGGCGCGGCGAGCGCCTTCGCGTACGTCATGCGCCTGACGCCCTCGAGATCCTTCTCGAGGTAGGCGTTGGCAGCGGCCTGCACGCCCTTGGTGATGTCGTCGGCGGCCGGGCCGCCGTTGGTCGGGTTGTACTTGAAGCCGCCGTTGTCGGGCGGGTTGTGCGAGGGCGTCACCACGATGCCGTCGGCCAGGCCCGACGTGCGTTCGCGGTTGTGCGTGATGATCGCGTGCGAGACGGCCGGCGTGGGCGTGTACTCGTCGTTCATCGCGAGCATGGTGTCCACGCCGTTGGCGGCCAGCACCTCCAGCGCGCTGCGCAGCGCGGGCTCGGACAGCGCGTGCGTGTCGATGCCGATGAACAGCGGGCCATCGATGCCCTGCGACTTCCGGTAGTCGCAGATCGCCTGCGTGATCGCCAGCACGTGGCGTTCGTTGAACGACGCGTCGAACGCGTTGCCGCGGTGGCCCGAGGTGCCGAAGGCGACGCGCTGCGCGGGCTCCGCCGGATCGGGAACGATCGAGTAGTACGCGCTGACCAGCTTGGGGATGTCGACCAGGGACGAGCGCGGGGCCGGCTTGCCGGCGAGGGGAGAGATGATCTGGGCCATGGGGTCTTCAGGTGGTGCGGCGTTGACGATAGCGGCGGATCAGCGCGTTGGTGGAGCTGTCGTGCGCCAGTTCGGGATCATGCGGGCTCCGCAGCTCGGGAATCACCCTGGAGGCCAGCGCCTTCCCCAGCTCGACGCCCCATTGATCGAACGAGTCGATGTTCCAGATCGCGCCCTGCGTGAACACGCTGTGCTCGTACAACGCCACCAGCTTGCCCAGCGCCGCGGGCGTCAGCGCATCGATGAGGATCGTGTTGCTGGGGCGGTTGCCCTCGAACACGCGGTGCGGCACCAGCTCGGGCGCGACCCCCTCGTCCTCCACCTGCTTCGCCGTCTTGCCGAAGGCCAGCGCCTCGGCCTGGGCGATGAGGTTGGCGATCAGCAGGTCGTGCTGGCCGCCGATGGGTGACAAGGCGGTGCAGAAGCCGATGAAGTCGCACGGCACGATGCGCGTGCCCTGGTGGATCAGCTGGTAGAACGAGTGCTGGCCGTTGGTGCCGGGCTCGCCCCAGACCACCGGCGAGGTATCGGCCTTCACCGGCTCGCCATCCAGCGTCACGTGCTTGCCGTTGCTCTCCATCGCGAGCTGCTGCAGGTAGGCCGGAAAGCGCTTCAGGTACTGCTCGTAGGGCAGCACGGCCAGCGTGGAGAAGCCGAGGAAGTCGTTGTTCCACAGCGAGAGAAGGCCCAGCAGCACCGGCAGGTTCTGCGCCGGCGGCGCGCTGCGGAAGTGCTCGTCCATCTCGTGGAAGCCGGCCAGCATCGCCTCGAAGTTCTCGGGGCCGATGGCGATCATCGTGGACAGGCCGATGGCCGAGTCCATCGAGTAGCGGCCGCCGACCCAGTCCGCGAAGCCGAACATGCTGGACTCGGCGATGCCGAAGGCCTTCACGCCGTCGGCGTTGGTGGACACCGCCACGAAGTGCCGCGCCACCGCGTCATCGCTCCCCAGCTGAGCCACCAGCGAATCGCGCGCGGCCTTGGCGTTGGTCATGGTCTCCAGCGTGGTGAAGGTCTTGGACGACACGATGAACAGCGTCTGCGCGGGATCGAGCCCGCGCGTGGCCTCGGTGAGGTCGGTGGAGTCGACGTTGGAGACGAAGCGGAAGTCGAGGTCGGCGTGGGCGTAGTGGCGCAACGCCTCGCAGGCCATCACCGGGCCGAGGTCGGAGCCGCCGATGCCGATGTTGACCACGTGCCTGATCCGCTTGCCGGTGAAGCCGCGCCAGCGGCCGTCGCGCACCTGGTCGGCGAACGCGGCCATGCGGTCCAGCACCTCGTGCACGCCGGGCACCACGTCCACGCCGTCCAGCACGATCTGTTGCCACCTGGGCGAACGCAGCGCGATGTGCAGCACCGCGCGGTTCTCGGTGGTGTTGATGCGGTCGCCGCGGAACATCGCGGCGATCTTGTCCTGCAGGCCGCAGTCCTCGGCGAGCGCGACGAGCAGCTTCAGCGTCTTGTCGGTGACGCGGTTCTTCGAGTAGTCGAGGTAGAGGCCCACGGCCTCCAGCGCCAGCCGCGTGCCGCGCGTGGCGTCCTCGGCGAACAGCTCGCGCAGGTGCTTCTTCGCGATCTTCTTCTGGTGGCTGGCCAGCGCCTTCCAGCTCGCCTTCTGCGTCAACGTCCTGCTCATCGGGCATCCTTCTTCGATGGGTTGCCGCAGCCGCTCTCGGGCACCGGCGCCTGCCAGCCGCCGCCGGCCGCGGAAGAGGTGGCTGTGTCTGCGTTCATGGAAGATCAGGCTTTCTTTTCCGCGTGCCCGCCGAACTCGGCGCGCATCGCGGACAGGATCTGGTTGGCGAAGGTCGCCTCCCCGCGCGAGGAGAAGCGGTCGTACAGCGCGGCGCTGAGCACCTGGGTGGGCACGCCTTCGTCGATGGCGGCCTGGATGGTCCAGCGGCCCTCGCCGGAGTCGGACACGCGGCCGCCGAACGTCGACAGCTGCGGATCGGCCACCAGCGCCTTGGCGGTGAGATCGAGCAGCCACGAGCCGACCACGCTGCCGCGGCGCCACACCTCGGCCACCTGGGGCACGTCGATGTCGAACTGGTAGTACTGCGGCTCGCGCATCGGCGCCGTCTCGGCGTCGGCGGCGTGCTGCTGCTGGCCGATGTTGGCGTGCTTGAGGATGTTGAAGCCCTCGGCGAACGCGGCCATCATTCCGTACTCGATGCCGTTGTGCACCATCTTCACGAAGTGGCCGGCGCCGTTCGGGCCGCAGTGCAGGAAGCCGTTCTCGGCGTTCGACGCCTCGCCGGTGCGCCCGGGCGTGCGCGAGGCCGCGTCGAAACCCGGCGCCAGCGCCTTGAAGATGGGCGTGAGGTGGTCGAAGATCTCCTGCTCGGCGCCCACCATCAGGCAGTAGCCGCGATCCTGGCCGGCGATGCCGCCGCTGGTGCCGCAATCGACGTAGTGGATGCCGGCGTCCTTGAGCTTGCTTGCGCGGGCCATGTCGTCGCGGTAGTAGGAGTTGCCGCCGTCGATGATGATGTCGCCCGGATCCAGGTGGGCGATCAGGTCGGCCAGCACCTTGTCGACGATGGCGGCGGGCACCATCATCCAGACGGCGCGCGGCCTGTCCATCTTGCTGGCCATCTCCTGGAGCGTGGCGGCGCCGACGGCCCCGGCGGCCACCATCTTCGCGACGGCATCGGGGTTCGGATCCTGTGCCACGCACTGGTGGCCCTGGCTCATCACCCGGCGCGCCATGTTCGCGCCCATCCGTCCGAGACCGATCATTCCGAGTTGCACTGCTGTCTTTCGAAGTTGAGTGCCGTGATCATCGCGCACGGATGAGCGGAAGGCGAGGATGCGGGCATCCGGGGCTTTCAGCAAGTGCCATGCCCAACGGCCGAGCTCGAAAGCCTGCCGCAAGCGGTGGTTCCGCCGGGTGCGTGGATTGCCGTCGAGCGGGGCCGCCGTTTGCGTCACACTGCAGCGGACAGGCCCCGAACCGGAGCATCCGACATGAACGAAGAGACACTGAAAGCCACCGCCGCCGCCCTCACCGCCGACGGCAAGGGCTTGCTGGCGATGGACGAGAGCAACCCCACCGCCGACAAGCGCTTCGCCGCGCTGGGCATCCCGCAGACGCCGGAGATGCGCCGCGCCTACCGCGACATGATCGTCACCGCGCCCGGGCTGTCCGAGTCGATAGGCGGCGCCATCCTCTTCGACGAGACGATCCGCACCAGCACCTTCGCCGATGTCCCGTTCGCGCAGGCGCTGGCCAAGGCGGGCATCGTGCCGGGCATCAAGGTGGACGCGGGCGCCAGGCCGCTGGCGCTGCACGACGGCGAACTCGTCACGGAGGGCCTGGACGGCCTGCGCGAGCGCCTGGCCGAGTACTCGAAGATGGGCGCGCGCTTCGCGAAGTGGCGGGCGGTGATCACCATCGCCGATGCCAAGGGCGCGCCTTCGGGTGGCTGCTTCGAGGCCAACGCGCAGGCCCTCGCGCGCTACGCCGCGCTGTGCCAGGAGGCCGGCATCGTGCCCATCGTCGAGCCCGAGGTGCTGATGGACGGCGCGCACGCGCTGGCGCGCTGCGCCGAGGTCACCGAGCGCGCGCTGCACTTCGTGTTCGACGCGCTGCGCACCCAGCGCGTGCTGCTGGAGGGCATGATCCTCAAGCCCAACATGGTGGTGCCGGGCCTGAAGTGCCCGGTGCAGGACAGCGTGGAGGACGTGGCCGACGCCACCGTCCGCCTGTTCCGCCGCGCGGTGCCGGCGGCCGTGGGCGGCATCGCGTTCCTGTCCGGCGGCCAGTCGGCGCCCGCCGCGTCGGCGCGCCTCAACGCGATGCACGTGCGCCATGGCGACCAGCTGCCGTGGCCGCTGGCGTTCTCGTTCGCCCGCGCGATCCAGGATCCGGCGATGAAGGCCTGGGCCGGCAGGAAGGAGAACGTGGCGGCGGCGCAGAAGGCGCTGGTGGAGCGCGCGCGGCTGAACCGGCTGGCAAGGCGCGGCGAGTACACGGCGGCGATGGAGACGCCGCGCTGAGGGTCAGGGAAACCCGGGCCGCGCCGGCGTGGCCTCGGGCAGCACCCGCAGCACCGCCTGCGGCGTGAAGCTCTCGATCACCACGCGCCCGCCGCGGGCCACCACGTGGCGCTGGCCGGCCTCGATGAAGTAGTCGTTGGCGTCGCCGGTCTGCGTCAGCCAGATGCGACCCGACTGCACCGCGATGCAGGCGCCGGCGGGCAACCTGGCCGCCAGCGTGGCGTGGGCGGCCAGGCGAATGGCCGTGTCGCGGGCCTTGACCGGGCGGCGACCGAGGGACGGGGCGAGGCGGAGGGTGGTGTCCATGGCATCGATTCTGGGCGCCGGAGCGTTCGCGCGACAGTCACAACGGGACACGATCCGCACCCATACAGACAGCCTGGCTGGCTGCCTGTGTCGGTCGAGGTTCGCGCCATCTGTACTGGTCTGCACATCCGTCTCGCAGACAGAATGGGGCATGCTTGCCGAAGACACCAAGTACCTGCAGATCGCCCAGACCCTCGCCACATCGATCCGCGGCGGCGTGCTCGCCCGCGGCGAGCGCCTGCCGTCGCTGCGCGACCTGGCCGCGCAGCACGGCGTGTCGCTGTCGACGGCGGTGCAGGCCTATCGCGCGCTGGAGGACATGCGCCTGGTGGAGACGCGCCCGCGCTCCGGCTTCTTCGTGGCCGCGCGGCCGCCGCGCCCGCCGGTGCCGGAGGCCACGCAGCCGCCGCCCGATTCGCGCGAGGTCGACATCGACGCGCTCGCCGCCCACACGCTGCGCTTCGCCCACGAGCAGGGCTACATCTCGTTCGGCGCGGCCAGCCCCAGCGACGAGCTGTTCTCGGTGGAGCGCATCCGCCGCACGGTGATGCGCGCCGCGCAGCGCCATCGCGCGGTGCTGTGCGAGTACGCGCTGGGCTCCGGCCACGACGAGCTGCGGCGCGCCGTGGCGCGCTACGCGCTGCGCCTGGGCTGCCAGCTGAAGCCGCGCGACATCGTCGCCACCAACAGCTGCCTCGAGTCGATCACGCTGTGCCTGCGCGCCGTCACGCGGCCGGGCGATATCGTGGCGCTGGAGTCGCCCACGTACTTCGGCTTCCTGGAGATCCTGCAGAGCCTGCACCTGCGGGCGCTGGAGATCCCCACGCACCCGCGCGACGGCCTGTCGCTGGACGCGCTGGAACTCGCGCTGGACACGCAGCCCGTGAAGGCCCTGCTGCTGTCGCCCACGCTGTCCAACCCGATGGGCGGCAGCCTCCCCACCGCCGACCGCAAGCGGCTCGCGCGCCTGGTGAGCGAACGCGGCATCGCGATGGTGGAGGACGTGCTGCACAACGACCTCGCCGAGCAGGAGGAGCGGCGCCGCGCGGTGCGCTCGTTCGACCCGACCGGCCATGTGATGCTGTGCGGGTCGTTCTCCAAGACGATCGCGCCGGGGCTGCGCGTGGGCTGGGTGGAGGCGGGCCGCTGGACCGAGCCGGTGCGCCGCATGAAGATGGCCACGAGCGGATCGCAGACGACGTTCGTCGAACTCGCGATGGCCGAGCTGCTGGGCCACACCGGCAACGAGGCCGGCTTCCGCCAGATGCGCCACACCATCGGCGTGCGCGTGGACGAGGCGCGCCGCCTGATCGCCGGCAGCTTTCCCAAGGGCACGCGCGTCACCGACCCGGCCGGCGGCTACGTGCTGTGGGTGGAGATGCCGCGCGTCGTCGACTCGCAGGCGCTGTTCACGGCCTGCCTGGCCGAACGCATCGCCATCGCGCCGGGCACGCTGTTTTCCGCCAGCGACCGCTACCGCCACTGCATCCGGCTGGGCGTGGGCGGGCGCTGGGACGACGCGCAGCGGCACGCGTTGATGCGCATCGGGGAGCTGGCGCGGGCGCTGGTGGCCGCGGCGCCGGCACTGCCCGCCGCCGCCTGAGTTCAGCGATCCCGCGCGAGTGCCGACTCGACGAGGCAGCGTACCTGCTCGCGCAGGGCCATGCCCGACGCCTCGAACATGCGTGGGAACAGGCTGATGGCCGTGAAGCCGGGCAGCGTGTTGACCTCGTTGATGAACAGCTGGCCTTGCGCGTCGAGGAAGAAGTCGACCCGGGCCAGGTCGCGGCAACCCAGTACCTCGAAGGCCTCGCGCGCGAGTTCGCGCAGGCGCGCGGACGTGGGCGCGTCCAGGCGCGACGGCACTTCCAGCGTCGCGCCGTCCCGCGCGAGGTACTTGGCCTCGTAGTCGTAGAACGGGTGCGCCGCGGCGGTGACGATCTCGCCCACCACCGAGGCGACGGCGTCGCCGCGCACCTCGATCACGCCGCACTCCAGTTCGCGTCCCTCGATGCGGCGTTCGACCAGCGCCGTGTCGCCATGTTCGAGCGCGGCGGCTAGCGCCAGGGCGAGCGACGCCTCGTCGTGCGCGGGATTGGCGCCGATGGACGAACCCAGCGACGACGGCTTGACGAACAGGCGCGGGCCGAGGCGTTCGCTCAGCCAGGCGTAGCTCGGGGCGGCGTGGCCGCGCCGATGCAGGCGATAGGGCACCACGGGCAGGCCGGCCTGCAGCAGCAGGCGCTTGGTCACCTCCTTGTCCATCGTCGCCGCGCCCGCGAACACGCCCGCGCCGACGTAGGGAACGCCGCAGGTCTCGAACAGCCCCTGCAGGCGGCCGTCCTCGCCGAACGGGCCATGCAGGGCGGGCAACGCGACGTCGATGCGCGGCAGCTCGCCGGCGATGTCCGACGGCTCGCAGGCCATCAGCTGGCCGCCGCGCCCGGGTACCAGCGCGACCGCGCAGGCGCCCGTCTCGACGCGATCCGGAAAGGCGCCACCGGCCAGCGGCATGTAGCGCCACACGCCGCCGCGCTCGATGCCGATCGGCACCACCCGGTAGCCCGCATCGAGCAGGGCGGCATGCAGCGTGGCCGCGGAGCGCAGCGACACGTCGTGCTCGGCGGAGCGGCCGCCGAAGAACAGGCCGACGGTGATGGCGGCGGTGGTGGCCGGCGTGTCGCTCGAGAGTTCGAGCGGGATCTGGGTGGAATTCAAGTCGCGTCCTTCGTCGTGGTCCGGCCCGTACCGCAACGGGCCGCATGTCCAGGACGATAGCCACGCGGACGCCCGCGCGCCGGGCGACTTCGCTCACGGCGCCGTGAGCATTTTCTCCGTCGAGAACTACTTGCCGAGCAGCCTGCGCGCGCGCGCCACGACGTTGTCGGCGCTGAAGCCGAACTCCCTCAGGAGCACCTTGGCAGGGGCCGACGCGCCGAAGTGGTCGATGCCGACGACGTCGCCGGCCTGGCCCACGTAGCGCTCCCAGCCGAGCGTGGCGCCGGCCTCCACGGCCAGGCGCTTCGTCACGGCCGGGGGCAGCACCGTGTCGCGGTAGGCGGGCGGCTGCGCGTCGAACAGGTCCCAGCTGGGCATCGAGACGCAGCGCACCTTGATGCCGTCCTGCCCCAGCGTCTCGGCCGCGGCCACGATGAGGCCCACCTCGGAGCCGCTGGCCATCAGGATCAGGTCGGGCGCGGCGTCGCCGGCGCCGCTGAGGATGTAGCCACCGTTGACCAGGCCGGTGGCGGCCGGATGCCTGCTTCGATCGAGCGTGGGCACGTCCTGGCGCGTGAGCACCAGCAGCACCGGGCGATCGCGCATGGTGACGGCCACCTTCCACGCGACCGCGGTCTCGTTCGCGTCGGCGGGCCGGATCACGGTGAGGCCGGGGATCGCGCGCAGGCTCACCAACTGCTCGATCGGCTGGTGCGTGGGGCCGTCCTCGCCGAGCGCGATGCTGTCGTGCGTGAACACGTGCAGCGCGTGCAGCTTCTGCAGCGCGGCCAGGCGGATCGCCGGGCGCATGTAGTCGGAGAAGATCAGGAAGGTGGAGCCGTACGGGATGAAGCCGCCGTGCGCGGCCAGTCCGTTGACGATGGCGCCCATCGCGTGCTCGCGCACGCCGAAGTGCAGGTTGCGGCCGGCCCGGCTGGTGCCGCCGTCGTCGGCCCCTTCGACCTTCTTCGCGTCGGCCGCGGGCGCGGGGCCGAAGTCGCCGAGTCCGACGAGGTTGGTGAAGGTGGACGGATCCAGGTCGGCCGAGCCGCCGAACAGCGACGGCAGCTTCCTGCCGATCGCCGCGAGGATCTGCCTGCCGGCGACGCGCGTCGACAGGCCCTTGGCGTCGGCGGGGAAGGCGGGCATGTCCGCGTCCCAGCCCTCGGGCAGCTCGCCCTTGAGGCGCGCCTCCAGTTCCTTCGACGAGGCGGGAAAGGCCTTCGCGTACGTGGCCATCCGCCGGTTCCACTCGGCCTCGGCCTTCTCGCCGGCCAGCTGCGCCTCGCGGAACTTCGCGGCGGCCGCGTCGGGCACGTGGAACGCGGGCGACTCGGGCCAGCCGAGCCTGGCCTTGGTCGCGGCGACGTCCTTGTCGCCCAGCGGCGAGCCGTGCGCCTTGAAGCTGTCCTGCTTCGGTGAGCCGTACCCCAGGTGGGTGCGCACGAGGATCAGGCTGGGGCGGGTCGTGTCGGCCACGGCCGACTGCAGCGCGCGGTCGATCGCGTCGACGTCGTTGCCGTCGGCCACGCGCAGCGTCTGCCAGCCGCAGGCCTCGAAGCGCTTCGCGCGATCCTCGGTGAAGGTGATGGCGGTGCCGGCCGACAGCGTGACCTCGTTGTCATCGTAGAGACACACCAGCTTGCCCAGCTTCAGGTGGCCCGCCAGCGACACGGCCTCGGACGCCACGCCCTCCATCAGGTCGCCGTCGCTCACGAGCGCCCAGGTGCGGTGGTCGACCACCGGGTGGCCGTCGCGGTTGTAGGTGCCGGCCAGTTGCGCCTCCGCGATGGCCAGCCCTACCGCATTCGCGAGCCCCTGGCCCAACGGCCCGGTGGTGACCTCCACGCCGGCCGTGTGGCCGCGCTCGGGGTGGCCGGGCGTCTTGCTGCCCCATTGACGGAACTGCTTCAGGTCGGCAATGGTCAGGCCGTAGCCGGTCACCTGCAGCAGGCTGTACAGCAGCGCCGAGCCGTGGCCGGCCGACAGCACGAAGCGGTCGCGGTCGGCCCACAGCGGGTTGGACGGATGGTGCTTGAGGAAGCGGGTCCACAGCACGTAGGCCATCGGGGCGGCGGCCAGCGGCAGGCCGGGATGGCCGCTGTCGGCGTTCTGCACCATGTCGACGGACAGGAAGCGCAGCGTGTCTATGCATTGCTGGTCGAGCGAATCGGACATGGAGATCTTTCGGCTTTGAAAAGCGGGTATGGGGCTTGCTCAGCATTGAAGCGAACCGGAGGCTCGAGCGGCAAGCCGCTTGCCCGCGCAAGGCCGCGTTCATTTTTCGTTCATGAGTCTGATCCGATTGCAAAGGCCCTGACGCCGATGGCTTCCCTTCTCAACGATGTGGTCTTCCTCGTCGACGTGGACAACACGCTGCTCGACAACGACCGCATCATCGCGGACCTGCGCGACCACCTGATCCAGGAGTTCGGCGTCGCCTGTTCCGGCCGCTACTGGACGCTGTTCGAGAAGCTGCGCGACGAGCTGGGCTATGCCGACCACCTGGGCGCGCTGCAGCTTTATCGCAAGGACGTCGAGGGCAAGGGCGTGCACGCGCAATCGCTGCTGCAGATGTCGAGCTTCCTCGTCGACTACCCGTTCCAGGATCGCGTGTTCCCGGGCGCGCTCGACGCGCTCGCGCGCATGGACAAGCTGGGCCCCGCGGTGATCCTGTCCGACGGCGACGTCGTGTTCCAGCCGCGCAAGATCCAGCGCTCCGGGCTGTGGCGCGCCGTCGAGGGGCGCGTCCTGATCTACGTGCACAAGGAACTGATGCTCGACGAGGTCAGGCGCACCTTTCCGGCGCGCCACTACGTGATCGTCGACGACAAGCCGCGCATCCTCGGGGCGCTGAAGGCCGCGTGGGGCGACGACGTCACCACGATCTTTCCGCGGCAGGGCCATTACGCGCTCGATACGATCGAGGCCGCGAAATACCCGACTCCGGACATCGTCGTCGACCACATCGGCGACCTCGCACGCACGAATATTGCCGGGTGGTTTCCTCCAGGAGCCCCCCATGACAACGCCAACACGACAACTGCATGATCTGGGGCAAAGCCTCTGGATCGACAACATCAGCCGCGAGACCTTGCGCGACGGTTCGCTCGCGCGGCTGATCTCCGACTTCTCGGTCACCGGCCTCACGTCCAACCCCACGATCTTCGAGAAGGCGATGGGCGAGGGCGACGCGTACGACGACGCCATCGCGCTGATGGCGCGCGACGGCCGCTCCACCGAGGACCTGTTCTTCGCGCTCGCGGTGGACGACCTGCAGAAGGCCGCCGACCTGTTCGCGCCCATCCACGCGGCCACGAGCGGCGTCGACGGCTGGGTGTCGCTGGAGGTGTCGCCGCTGCTGGTCAACGACACCCGCGGCACCATCCAGGCCGCCGCCAGCCTGCACGCGCGGGCGGCGCGCAGGAACCTGTTCATCAAGATCCCGGGTACGCCAGAGGGTATCCCGGCGATCGAGGAGGCCATCTACCGGGGCATCCCCATCAACGTGACGCTGCTGTTCTCGCGCGAGCAGTGGCTGGCCGCGGCGCAGGCCTACATGAAGGGCATCGAGCGGCGGCTGGATGACGGCAAGTCGCCGGTGGTGGAATCGGTGGCCTCGCTGTTCGTCAGCCGCTGGGACACGGGCGCCAGGGACACGGTGTCGGAGCAATACCAGAACCGGCTGGGCATCGCGATCGCCATGCGCACCTACAAGGCCTGGCGCGACCTGCTGGCCTCGGGACGCTGGAAGAAGCTCGCGGCCGCCGGCGCGCATCCCCAGCGCCTGCTGTGGGCCAGCACCGGCACCAAGGATCCGAAGGCGCCGGAGACCCTCTACGTGGAGGCGCTGGCCGCGCCGGACACCGTGGACACGATGCCCGAGAAGACGCTGAAGGCCTTCGCCGAACGGGGCCGCCTGGGCGATCCGATGCCCGTGGACGGCGGCGGCGCGGAGCAGACCATCGCCGAGATCCGTCGCGAAGGCGTGGACATCGAGGCGCTGGCCGAGAAGCTGCAGAAGGACGGCGGCGACGCGTTCAAGAAGTCGTGGAGCTCGCTGATCGGCGGCCTCGAGGAGAAGGTCACCAGACTGACCGTGACCTCGCCGAGCTGAGCCGGGATGCGGGCGCACGCGCGCCCGGCCTGATCAGTGCGCGGCGGGCTGGAACGCCGGATCGCTCATCTGCCACAGCGCGAACGACCACAGGTCGGCCAACTGCTGTTCATATTGCAGGTTGCTGGAGCCGATGCCGTGGCCGGCGTCGTAGTCCACGCGCAGCAGGATCGGCGCCTTGCCGGCGGTGGCGGCCTGCACGCGCGCGGCCATCTTGGCCATCTGCCAGGGCGCGACGCGCGGGTCGTTCGCCCCGGTGGAGAACAGCGTGGCCGGGTAGGCGACGCCGTCGCGCACGTGCGCGTAGGCGCTCATCGCGTACAGGCCGTGGAAGCCCGCCTCGTCCTTGACCGATCCCATCTCGGGCACGTTGGGCGGGCCGTTGGGCTCGGTCTCGAAGCGCAGCGCGTCGGAGATGCCCACCAGGTCCAGGATCACGCCGAACAGGTCGGGGCGCCAGGTGAGCGCGCCGCCCACCGTGATGCCGCCCGCGCTGCCGCCCTGGCCAGCCATGCGCGAGGGCGTCGTGTAGTGCTGATCGACCAGGTACTGGCCACAGGCGATGAAATCGAAGATCGTGTTGAGCTTGGTCTTCTTCTGGCCGGCCAGGTGCCAATCGTCGCCGTACTCGCCGCCGCCGCGGATGTGCGCCACCGCGTAGATGCCGCCGCGCTCGAGCCACGCGAGGCGGGTCGGGCTGAAGCCGGGATCCTGCGAGTTGCCGTAGGCGCCGTAGCCGCTCAGGATGGTCGGATGGCTGCCGTCCATCGCCAGGCCCTTGCGATGCACCAGCGACAGCGGAATCCGCGTGCCGTCGTAGCTCGTGGCGAAGACCTCCTCGCTCTCGAAGCCGGAGACGTCCGTCCGGGATGCCGGCGTCAGGTTGGTGGCGGTCGATTGGCCGGTGGCCGGATCGTGGAACACGAACTCGGTCGCGCGCAGCCAGCCGCGCACGCCGATCAGCGCGCCCGGCATGGCGATGTCGGTGGCCGCCGGCTCGGCGTTGCCCTCGAAGGGCGTGGGCACGGCGTGGCTGTGCTTGCCGTCGAACGACACCTGGCGCACACGCGTGATGGCGCCGTCGCGCTCGCGGGCATAGATGCCGTCCTGGGCGAGCGCGAAGGTCGTCAGCACCGCGCGGCCCTGGGGAATGACCACCGTGGCGTGGGCCAGGTCCGGATGCGCCAGCGACGTGGCCAGCAGCCGGAAGCGCGGCGCGTCCTTCTGCGAGAGCACGAACAGGGTCTGGCCGTGGAGCGCGAACTGCGTCGCGCCGTCGGCGGCATCGGCCACCTTCTTCCAGGGCGTGCGGTCGTCCGCCACCTGGGCCAGCGGCGCGACGTAGACCGTGGCGGGAGCGTCGTCCATGTTGTGGTTGGCCACGGCCACCGCGTACGGCGAGTCCGGCGACAGCAGGATGTAGGTGCCTTCGCCCTCGGGCACGTCCAGGCCCGGCTTCACGCCCCGGCCGAACACCACGGCGTCGCCGTCGCCGTTGGCGTGGGCATCGACGTGGTGGAGGTAGGTGCGCGCGTTGAACTTCGTCTCGTTGGCGTCCGTGTTCGGGCCGGCCGCGTTGTAGCGCATGTAGAAGAACGACTTGTTGTCAGGACGCCAGCCGATCGCGGCGTCGGTGGTGCGATCTATGGCCTCGGCGCGCACCTTGCCGGTGGCCACGTCCAGCACGTGCAGCACGCCTTGTTCGGAGCCGCCCGCCGAGATCTCGTAGGCCAGCAGCTTGCCGTCGTTCGACGGCGTGTACGAGCCGAGGGCGTAGTGCGTCGAGGTGCCCTTGCCCAGCTCCGCCGGGTCGACCAGCAGGTGTTCCTCACCGGCCAGGCCGTCGCGGTAATAGAGCTTGGGCAACTGTGCCGACGGCTCGGTCACCTCGTAGAAGTAGCGGTTGCCGCGGCGCACGAAGCCGCCGCGCCGCAGGTCGGCGTTGAGCAGTTCGTGGATGCGCTGCTGCAGCGCGGCGTGGCCGGGCAGCGCGTCCAGCCTGGCGCGCGTGGCGTCCGCCTGCGCCTTCATCCAGGCCTTCACCTCGGGGTCGGCGAGGTTCTCCATGTAGCGGTAGTTGTCGACGACCCGGGTGCCGTAGTAGTCGGTGGCGACCGGACGGACCGGCGCGACGGGCTGGGCCTGCGCGGCGGCCAGGGCGGCGGCGGCGAGACCGAGGGCGAGGGTGGCGCCGGCGCGCAGCGTGGCGAAAGGTCCGGGGATGGGCATGGGCCTCTGGCTCCTGGGTGAAGGGGTGCGAGAGTCTATCGCCACGGATCGTGGCAACCCGAGCGCGTGGGCGGTCGACAGGCTAGGGCCTGTTCACACTAAATGCGTGCCCGCGTGACCCCCAGAAAGCCTGCCTTCAAGGCGCGAGCGCGCCGACGTGGTGGCCCCACGGCAAGCGCTCGCAACGCGGAAGGCAGGCTTTCTGGGGGATCACCCGCAGGGCCGGTCGCCTGCGAGGCCCCAGGCGTCGTTGGCCGCTCCTTGCGGGCGTCCAGCCCGCCGCGTCGCGGCCGTCTAGCCTGGGGCCTCGCAGGCGGCCGGCGCGGGCACGCATTTAGTGTGAACAGGCCCTAGACACTAGGGGGGACGCGGCGAATGTCCGCTGCGCCTACACGCAATTGTCACGATCCCGGTTTAAGATGGCTCCATCGCAGGTACAGAACCGGCCGCACATTGGGCGGAACAACGGGAACCCGTCACCCAGTAGCTGCAGACCGTCTTCGTGACCCGTCACGTTGTCCGGAAGTCAAAAGCCCTCCTCGCGAGGGCTTTTCCTTTGGTGCGTCAGCAGATCACATCCGCGGCCACGACCGCATCGCCGTGCGCACCGTCGCCATCAGGCTCTCGTGCGTGGCGCCGTCCTTGGCCTGCATCGACATGCCCTGGTAGATGGTGGCGTAGAAGTTGGCCAGGTCCTTGGCGTCGGTGTCGGCCGGCAGTTCGCCGCCGTCGATGCCGCCCTGGATGCGGCGGCCCACGCTGGCGATGGCCTCGGTGCGGCGCAGCAGCAGCGCATCCTGCACGCGCTCGGCCGCGGCCGAGCAGTTGGTGGCGGCCATCACCACCATGCAGCCCTTGGGGTGGCACGGCTGGGTGAGTTCGTTGGCGGCCTCGGTGAGCCAGCGCTCGATGGCGCCGCGGGCCGTGGGTTCCTCCACCAGCGCGCGCGCGCCGGCGCTGCCGTAGCCCAGCGCGTAACGCTCGATGGCTTCGAGGAACAACTGCTCCTTGTCGCCGAACGCGGTGTACAGGCTGGGCGGCGTGATGCCCATCGCGGACGTGAGGTCGGAGATCGACGCGGCCTCGTAGCCGCGTTCCCAGAACACGTGCATGGCCGTCTCGAGGGCGGTGTCGCGATCGAAGGACAGCGGACGGCCGCGCGGCTTGCGCGGGGCCTTGTTCGACCTGGCGTCGGGTGCCTCGGCGACGGCGACCGCTGCGGCGCCATCGCCTTCCAGCGACTCATTCGTCTTTTTCATAGCGTTCAGTACGAAAACATGTTGACGTGCCCTTGAGGCTTGGCTACATTGTGCCATATGTCGTAGCGATCGCTACGATAAAACTTTCCCGGACGGACAGCAAAAAGCCAGGCACTGCCTGGTTGAGCCGCTGCTTTGTCCAAAAGTTCCCAAGTACTCACTTCCAGTCACATACGCCAATCCAGGAGTTCTCATGAACCAGGTTCCGCTCCAAGCCCGTCGCCGCCTCTGGGTGGCCGGCACCACGTTGACGGCACTCGCCGCCGTCATTGCCACCGTGGTCCTGTTCCAGTCCGGCCCCGCGGTGGCCACGCCGTCGCCCGCCGCGCAGGCCACGCCGGTGTCCGTCGCCACCGTCGTGCAGAGCGACGTGGCGGCCTGGAACGACTTCTCCGGCCGCCTCGAGGCGGTCGAGCGAGTGGACATCCGCTCGCGCGTCGCCGGCACCGTCCAGGGCGTGCACTTCCGCGAGGGCGCGCTGGTCAAGGCCGGCGACCTGCTGCTCACGATCGACCCGGCGCCCTACCAGGCCGACGTCGACCGCGCCGACGCCCAGGTGTTCGCCGCGAAGTCGCGCTTCGTCAACGCGAAGAGCAACTACGAGCGCTCCAAGCAACTGCTGCAGGATCACGCGATCTCGCAACGCGAGTACGACGACAGCCTCAACGCGCAGAGCGAGGCCGATGCCAACCTGCGTTCCGCGCAGGCGCAGCTGCAGACCGCCGAGCTGAGCCTGGGCTACACGCAGGTGCGCGCGCCGGTGTCGGGTCGCGTGGGCAAGCTGGAGATCACCACCGGCAACCTCGTGGCCGCCGGCCCGGGCGCGCCGGTGCTCACCACGCTGGTCAGCGTGAGCCCGATCTACGCGAGCTTCGACGCCGACGAGCAGGTGGTCACGCGCGCGTTGCGCGAGCTGCCGGCGGGTGCCAGCGCGCGCGCGCAGATCGAGAAGATCCCGGTGCAGATGGGCACGGTGGATGACACCGCCACGCCCATCGCCGGCCACCTGCAGCTGGTGGACAACCAGGTCGACGCCCGCAGCGGCACGGTGCGCGTGCGCGCCGTGTTCGACAACGCGGACGGCGCGCTGATGCCCGGCCAGTTCGCGCACCTGCGCATGGGCGCGGTCAAGGCCGAGCCCGCGCTGATGATCAACGAGCGCGCGGTGGGCACCGACCAGAGCAAGAAGTTCGTGATGGTGGTGGGCTCCGACGACAAGGCCAACTACCGCGAGGTGACGCTGGGCGCCAACGTCGACGGCCTGCGCATCGTCACCTCGGGCCTGAAGCCGGGCGAGCGCGTGGTCGTCAACGGCCTGCAGCGCGTGCGCCCCGGCGCCTTGATCGCGCCGCAGATGGTCGCGATGAAGACCGCCGACGACACCAAGAACTGATCGCCAAGAAGAAAACACACGGCCTGGCGTCGTCCGACGACGCCGGGCCGAGCATTCCCTGCCCTCCCGGGAGCACCTCGTGAACCTCTCCAAATTCTTCATCGACCGGCCGATCTTCGCCGGCGTGCTGTCGCTGCTGATCTTCCTCGGCGGCCTGATCGCCGTGCGCGGCCTGCCCATCTCCGAATACCCGAACGTCGTGCCGCCGTCCATCGTCGTACGCGCGAACTATCCGGGCGCCAATCCGCAGGTGATCGCCGAGACGGTGGCCACGCCGATCGAGGAACAGATCAACGGTGTCGAGGGCATGCTCTACATGAGCAGTCAGGCGACCACCGACGGCCTGATGACGCTGACCGTCACCTTCAAGCTGGGCACCGACCCGGACAAGGCTCAGCAGCTCGTGCAGAACCGCGTCGCGCAGGCCGAACCGCGCCTGCCCGAGGAAGTGCGTACGCTGGGCATCACGACGATCAAGGCCTCGACGGACCTGACGATGGTCGTGCACCTGCTGTCGCCCACGGGTCGCTACGACATGACCTACCTGCGCAACTACGCGGTGCTCAATGTCAAGGACCGCCTCGCGCGCGTCCAGGGCGTCGGCGACGTGCAGCTGTTCGGCTCGGGCGACTACTCGATGCGCGTCTGGCTGGATCCGCAGAAGGTGGCCAACCGCGGCCTGTCGCCCAGCGACGTCGTGGCCGCCATCCGCGGCCAGAACGTGCAGGCCGCGGCCGGCATCATCGGCGCCTCGCCCAACCTGCACGGCATCGACGTGCAGCTGTCGGTGAACGCTCAGGGCCGCCTGCAGACCGAGGACGAGTTCGGCGACATCATCGTCAAGACCAGCCCGGACGGCGCCGTCACGCGCCTGCGCGACGTCGCCCGCGTCGAGCTGGGCGCGGCCGATTACTCGCTGCGGTCCCTCCTGGACAACAAGGAGGCCGTCGCGATCCCGATCTTCGCGGCCCCCGGCTCCAACGCGATCGCCATCTCCGACGGCGTGCGCGCCGAGATGGCCGACCTGCAGAAGTCCATGCCCGACGGCGTGAAGTACGAGATCGTCTACGACCCGACGCAGTTCGTGCGCGCCTCCATCGAATCGGTGGTGCACACGCTGCTCGAGGCCATCGCGCTGGTGGTGCTGGTCGTGATCCTGTTCCTGCAGACCTGGCGCGCGTCCATCATCCCGTTGCTGGCCGTGCCGGTGGCGGTGGTGGGCACGTTCGGGATCATGAGCCTGTTCGGCTTCTCGATCAACGCGCTGAGCCTGTTCGGGCTGGTGCTGGCCATCGGCATCGTCGTCGACGACGCGATCGTGGTGGTGGAGAACGTGGAGCGCAACATCTCTAGCGGACTGTCGCCGCGCGACGCCACGTATCGCGCGATGCGCGAAGTGTCGGGCCCGATCATCGCGATCGCGCTGGTGCTGGTCGCCGTGTTCGTGCCGCTGGCCTTCATCACCGGCCTGACGGGCCAGTTCTACAAGCAGTTCGCGCTGACCATCGCCATCTCCACGGTGATCTCCGCGGTCAACTCGCTGACGCTGTCGCCGGCGCTCGCCGCGCTGCTGCTCAAGGGCCACGACGCACCCAAGGACGCGCTGACGCGCGGCATGGACCGCGTGCTGGGCCGCTTCTTCGGCGCGTTCAACCGCGTGTTCCACCGCGGCGCCAACGCGTACAGCGGCGGCGTGACGAAGGCGATCTCCAAGAAGGCCGTCATGTTCGGCGTGTACCTGGTGCTCGCCGCGTCGACGCTGGGGTTGTTCAAGGCCGTGCCGGGCGGCTTCGTGCCGCCGCAGGACAAGCAATACCTGATCGGCTTCGCGCAGCTGCCCGACGGCGCAACGCTGGACCGCACCGAGGCGGTGATCCGCAAGATGGGCGACATCGTCGCCAAGCAGCCGGGCGCGCTGCACGCCGTGCAGTTCCCGGGCCTGTCGATCAACGGCTTCACCAACAGCTCGAACTCCGGCATCGTGTTCGTGGCGCTGGACGACTTCGACAAGCGCAAGGGCGCCGCCTTGAGCGCCGGCGCGATCGCGCAGCAGCTGAACCAGCAGTTCGCCGGCATCCAGGAGGCCTTCGTCGTGATGTTCCCGCCGCCGCCGGTGCAAGGCATCGGCACGACGGGCGGCTTCAAGCTGGAGCTGGAGGACCGCGGCTCGGTGGGCATCGCCGGCATGGACGCCGCGCTGAAGGCCTTCATGGCCAAGGCCTACGCCACGCCGGAGCTGGCGGGCATGTACTCGAGCTTCCAGGTCAACGTGCCGCAGCTGTACGCCGACATCGACCGCACCAAGGCGCAGCAGCTGGGCGTGCCGGTGACGGACATCTTCGACACGATGCAGATCTATCTCGGCAGCCTCTACGCCAACGACTTCAACAAGTTCGGCCGCACGTACTCGGTGCGCGTCCAGGCGGACGCCGCGTACCGCGCGCGCGCCGAGGACATCGGCCTGCTGAAGGTGCGCTCCACCACCGGCGAGATGGTGCCGCTGTCGGCCCTGATGAAGGTCACGCCCACGTTCGGCCCCGAACGCGCGATGCGCTACAACGGCTTCCTCGCCGCCGACGTCAACGGCGGCCCGGCCCCCGGCTACTCGTCGGGCCAGGCCAAGGACGCCATCGCGCGCATCGCCAAGGAGACGCTGCCCCCGGGCGTCAGCTACGAGTGGACCGACCTGACGTACCAGGAGATCCTCGCCGGCAACTCCGCGGTGCTGATCTTCCCGATCTCCATCCTGCTGGTGTTCCTGGTGCTGGCCGCGCAGTACGAGAGCCTGACGCTGCCGCTGGCCATCCTGCTGATCGTGCCGATGGGCCTGCTCGCCGCGATGACCGGCGTGTGGCTCACGCACGGCGACGACAACGTGTTCACGCAGATCGGGTTGATGGTGCTGGTGGGGCTCAGTGCGAAGAACGCGATCCTGATCGTGGAGTTCGCGCGCGAGCTGGAGTTCGCCGGACGCACGCCGCTGCGCGCCGCGATCGAGGCCAGCCGCCTGCGCCTGCGCCCGATCCTGATGACCTCGATGGCGTTCGTGATGGGGGTGCTGCCGCTGGTGCTGTCGACGGGCGCCGGTTCGGAGATGCGCCACGCGATGGGCGTCGCCGTGTTCTTCGGGATGATCGGCGTGACCGCGTTCGGCCTGTTCCTCACGCCGGTGTTCTACGTGCTGCTGCGCGCGCTCACGGGCAACCGCCAGCTGAAGCAGCACGGCGACGTTCCGCACGACGTCGAGGCGCCCGGCGTGAATGTCGACCACGGCCACGGCGGCGGCTTCGGCGTGCAGCCGGTGCTGGCCGCGCCGCGCCATCAAGACGAATGACGACGCGGACGCGTCCTCAACGACAAGGATTCATCATGACCTCGCTTCTCAAGACCTCGCTGCTCCCGCTCGTGGCCGCGCTCGTGCTGGCCGGTTGCGCCGGCGCGCCCTTCACGCCGGCCGCAGCGCCCGCGGCACCGGTCGCCTTCAAGGAAGACGGCGCCGCCCGCTTCGCCAACGTCGGCCCCGCGGAGGCGCAACCGCGCGGCGCGTGGTGGACGGTGTTCTCCGACCCGGTGCTGGACGACCTGGTGCTGCGCGCCGCGGCCAACAACACCGACCTGCAGCAGGCCGCGGCCCGCGTGCAGGCGGCGCGCGCGCTGTTGCGCGACGCGCAGGCCGACCTGCTGCCCCAGGTCAACGCGTCGCTGGGCGCGTCGCGTGCCACCATCCAGCCCGGCCTCGGCGCCGCGCCCGGGCAGGCGTCCAACCTTGGCACGACGGGCCTGGCCGCCTCGTGGGAACCCGACTTCTTCGGCAAGCTCAGCAAGGCGAAGAACGCCGCGGCGCTCGATGCGCAATCGCGCGAGGCCGCGTTGCAGAGCACGCGCCTGGTCGTGCAGTCCGACGTGGCCCAGGCCTACTTCGAGCTGCGCGCGCTCGACGCCGAGCGCGAGATCGTGCGCCAGACGGTGGCGGCCTACGCCGACACGCTGCGCCTGACCGAGCGCCGCTACCAGGCCGGCGACGTCGCCGAGCTGGACCTGGCCCGCGTGCAGGCCGAGGTCGCGGCCACGAACTCGCAGGCACTGGCGCTGGATCGCGAGCGCGCGTTGCACGAGCATGCGCTGGCCGTGCTGCTCGGCGAGCTGCCGACGCAGTTCTCGCTGGCGCCCGCCGATTGGAACGGCGCGCTGCCGGGCGTGCCGGCCGGCGTGCCGAGCACGGTGCTGGCGCGGCGTCCCGACGTCGCCTCGGCCCAGCTCGCGATGCAGGCCGCCGAGGCGCGCGCCGGGGTCGCGCGCCTGGCCTGGTTCCCCGACGTCTCGCTCACCGCCAACGGCGGCTACGCGTCCACCGACATCGGCGACCTGTTCAAGTGGTCGGCGCGGGCCTGGGGCGTCGGCGCGCTGCTGTCCCTGCCGGTCTTCGACGGCGGCCGCCGCGAGGCCGGAATCCAGACCGCCAACGCGCAATGGGACATCGCCGCGGCCACCTACCGCGAGCAGGTGCTGGGCGCGTTCCGCGATGTCGAGGATCAGCTCGCGTCGCTGCGCCTGCTGTCCGACCAGGCCGGCGCGCAGAAGGTGGCGGTGGATGCGTCGACGCGCGCGACCGTGTTGTCCGACGCGCGCTATCGCAACGGCCTCGTGAGCCAGCTCGAGCTGCTCGACGCGCGCCGCAGCGAGCTCGCGAACCGGCGCGTGGCGGTGCAGGTGCGGGCCGCGCAGTACCAGGCCACGGTGGGCCTGATCCGCGCACTGGGCGGCGGCTGGGGGCAGGGGACGGAGGGGTCTGGCTCCGCAGGTGCCTGACCCCCATCGTGGACAAGGGCGCCTCGGCAGATGATCGGGGTCAGGCACCTGCGGAGCCAGACCCCTTGCAGACCCCCTTGCCGCCTCGGCTTCGCAAAGCGTCGTAACGTAGCCGCATGTCCTCGATCTCGTCCCCCAAGTTCCCCCCGCTGTCCGTCCTCGACCTCGTGCCCGTGCAACAGGGCGCCACGCCCGGCGAGGCGCTGCGCCACAGCCTGGCGCTGGCGCAGCATGCCGAGGCGCTCGGCTTCACGCGCTACTGGGTCGCCGAGCACCACAACATGACCGGCATCGCGAGCGCGGCCACGTCGGTGGTGATCGGCTTCCTCGCGCAAGGCACCTCGAAGATCCGCGTCGGCTCGGGCGGCGTCATGCTGCCCAACCACTCGCCGCTGGTGATCGCCGAGCAGTTCGGCACGCTGGCGTCGCTGTATCCGGACCGCATCGACTGCGGGCTCGGCCGCGCGCCCGGCACCGACCAGACGACGGTGCGCGCGCTGCGCCGCGATCCGCGCGCCGCCGAGAACTTTCCGGAAGATGTGCAGGAGTTGCAGGCGCTGTTCCAGCCCGCGCGCCCGGGGCAGGCGGTGCAGGCAGTCCCGGGCGCCGGCCTGGACGTGCCGCTGTGGATCCTCGGCTCCAGCACCTACGGCGCGCAGCTGGCAGCAGTGCTGGGCCTGCCCTACGCGTTCGCGTCGCACTTCGCGCCCGACGCGCTCGTGCAGGCGATGGCGCTGTACCGCGAGCTGTTCAAGCCGTCGCAGCAACTGGCCAAGCCGCACGCGATGGCGGGCGTCAACGTGATCGTGGCCGACACCGACGCCGAGGCGCGGCGCCTGTTCACCACGCACCAGCAGTCGTTCGCCAACCTGCGCCGCGGCCGGCCCGGCCCGCAGCAGCCGCCGATAGCCGACATCGACGCCTACTGGTCGCCCGCCGAGAAGCAGATGGCCGAGAGCATGCTGGCGTGCTCCGTCGTGGGGTCGCCCGAGACGGTGCGCCACGGGCTCGAGCGCTTCGTGGCATACAGCGGCGCCGACGAGCTGATGGTGGTCTCGGCCATCTTCGATCCCGAGGCGCGCAGGAAGTCCTACAGCCTGCTCGCGGAGATCGCCGGACTGCAGCCGCGCTGAGTTAGTGTCCTGTCCCGCTATACCTGCGGCAAATTGGCTTCAAACAGGCCAGGGCAGCGTTGCAAATCCTCGCCGTACCGCCCGGTACGTCTGCGGTTTGCGCCTTGCCCTGACCTGTTTGAAGCGCAATTTGCTTTTCGCAGGTATAGCGAGACAGGACACTAAGCCGCCAGCCGGAAGCGTTGCACCGTCGCGGCCAGTTGCTGCGCCTGCAACTTCAGGCTCTCCGCGGCGGCGGCCGATTCCTCCACCAGCGCGGCGTTCTGCTGCGTCACCTGGTCGAGCTGCGACACCGCGGTGTTGACCTGGCCGATGCCCTGGCTCTGCTCGGTGGCCGCGTGGGTGATCTCCGCGATGATGGCCGAGACGCGCTTGGCCGCGTCCACCACCTCGTTCATCGTCGCGCCGGCGTCGCCGACCAGCTTCGTGCCCGCCTCCACGCGGTCGACGGAGGCGCCGATGAGGCTCTTGATCTCCTTGGCCGCCGCCGCGCTGCGTTGCGCCAGCGAGCGCACCTCGGTGGCCACCACCGCGAAGCCGCGGCCCTGCTCGCCGGCGCGCGCCGCTTCCACGGCCGCGTTCAATGCGAGGATGTTGGTCTGGAAGGCGATGCCGTCGATCACGCCGATGATGTCGGCGATCTGGCGCGACGAGCCGTTGATCTCCTCCATCGTGGTGACGACGCGGGCCACGACCGCGCCGCCGCGCATCGCCACTTCGGCCGCGGTGGCGGCGAGGTCGTTGGCGGTGCGCGCGCTCTGCACCGAGTTCTGCACGGTGCCGTTCATCTGCTCGATCGACGCCGCCGTCTGCTGCAGGCTGGACGCGGCTTCCTCGGTACGCGACGAGAGATCCATGTTGCCGTCGGCGATCTCGGCCGAGGCGATGCCGATGCTGTCGGTGGAGGTGCGGACCTGCGACACCAGCGTCCTCAGCGAGCCCTGCATCGAGGCCAGCGCCTTCAGCAGGCGGCCGGTCTCGTCGCGGTCGTGCGACTCGATCGTGTCGGTGAGGTCGAGCGCCGCGATGCGGTGGGCCGCGTCGACGGCGCGCCGGATCGGACGCGTGATGCCGCGCACCAGCCAGGCGGACAGCAGGCCGCCGAGGACCAGCGAGGCGGCGCCGAAGACGATCAGCGCGAGGCGTGCCGTCCGGTTCTCGGCCTGGATGCTGGCGCCGGCGCGGTCGATCGCCTCGGCCTGCAGCGCGCCGAGGCGGCGCAGGGCGTCCTGGTACTTGATGGAGGCCGGCAGGTAGGTGGTGTCCAGCAGCTTGCGCGAGCCCTCGGCGTCGCCGGCCTTCTTGGCCGCGGAGACGGCGTCGCGCGTGGCCACGTAGTCCTTGCGCACGTCCTGGATCTCGGCGAACACGGCCTTTTCCTCAGGTGTGTCGATCAGCCTGGAGACCTTTTCCTGCAGTTCGCTGGACGACCTGGTCGTCGCCGCGGCGTCCGCCGCGAAGAAGTCGGCGAGCGCCGGGTCGGCGCTCACCGCGATGGCGGTCGTGCGGCGCACCGACATCGCCACGTTGCGGTACCACTCGGCGACGAGACGCTCGGTCGCGATGTCCTGTTCGACGATGGTGCGGGTCTGGCTCGCCGATTCGTTGAGCGCCCAGGCGCCGTAGCCGGAGCCGACGAGCGCGAGGCAGAGGGTGAGGCCGAAGGCGGCGGTCAGGCGGCGCCCGAGGGACGGTCCGGAGGTCGAGGAAGGGGTCATGGGTCGGGTCCGATGGGGCGCAGCGGTCCTCGCTGCATCCCTCCATATCGGCAGCCCGGCGAACTTGAGTAGTGATTTCTGTACCGATCCTTGCGGACCCCCGGGGGGGCTTTTCCGTCCGTCACGCGGTGCGCCGGGCGCCAATCACCGCTTCGGCGGTTCCTTGTTGGAGTTCATGACGGTGGCAAAGGTCTGGCCGCCGCTCGCCACGCAATCGGGCGCGGGCCCGTCCCACTTGATCGGCACGCCCGTCAGCAACGGCCGGACGAGGCGCCACGGCCAGAAGCCGAAGTGCTGCGCGCCGTTGTACTTGATGACAGCGTCGGCGCCGGCCGCCTTCGAAGTCTCGACGAAGCGGGGCAATTCGTCGAGGACGCTGCCGTAGGTCTCGCGAGAGGTCTTCACCGGGGCCAACGCCGTGTACTTGGCGTCGCCGCCGGGCGCGCCGCCGTACAGGCAGAAGCCCGCCAGCTCGGGCTTCATCTTCGCCAGGCGCGCCGCCTGGTTGGCGGACACCGACGCGGCGGCCTCCGGTGGCGTGGCGCCCGCGGGCGCCGAGGCGGCGTCGTCGGCGGCGCGCGCGGTGGCAAGGCACGACATCGCCAAGGCGATGGCAACGATTGACTTCATGGGCTCCTCCCGAATGGATGAGCGCGAGTATCTCAGCCCGCCGCGGTCGCCGCCGCGCGGGTTTGCGCGCGCAGCCGCGCCGTCGACGCCCACACGTGCTCGTGGTCGAACGCCGAGGCCATCGCGGCGGCCAGCAGCATCACGGCGCCGAAGGCCCACAGGCCGGGGCCGGCGATGACGCTGGCCAGGCCGTTGAGCTTCACGAAGGCCACCAGCACGCCCAGCATGAGCACCTCCACCATCACCCACGGCCGCACGGCCTGCATCGCGCGCAGCACGACGTCGAAGCCCGGCGGCTGCTGGCCCGCGCGCAGCGCAAGCAGCACGTAGGCGACGGCGGCCATCTCCACCAGCGGGTTCAGCAGCGTGGTGAACAGCACCAGGCCGCACATGAACCAGGCGCCTTCGTCGTAGAGCGTCCACGCGGCCTCCCACAGCGTGGTGCTGCGCATCTGGCCCTGGATGTCGATGGCCATGATGTTGTTCGTGTGCGCCACCAGCAGCATCACGAGGCCGCCGAGCGCCAGCGACAGCGGCAGGTCGAAGGTGGCGTGGCGCGCCAGGCCCAGCGTGGCGCCGCAGCGCCGGCATTCGTAGTGGCGGCCGGAGGGGACGAGGTCGTCCGTCTCCTCGCCGATGCCGTCGACGCTGGAACGCCGGTGCAGCGCGTCGCACTCCTCGCAGGCGATCAGGTCGTCGCGCAGCGTGGCCACGGGGACG
>Ga0210384_10000923_pt1 | contig 42073 bp, 31 predicted proteins | sample IncBWH2MmetaG_FD_160574 | JGI IMG/M metagenome (GOLD analysis project Ga0210384, IMG submission 160574) | Forest soil microbial communities from Barre Woods Harvard Forest LTER site, Petersham, Massachusetts, United States - Inc-BW-H-2-M | ecosystem: Environmental > Terrestrial > Soil >... | reverse complement strand
GAAGAACGACCCAAAGAGCGCCCAGCAGAAAAAGACTGACCCAGAACTGGCCAGTGTTTCCGAGGACGCGCCAGTAGGCCACCCAGCCCCTCCAGTGGCCGCCCCTCCGCAGGCTGCGGAAGCCATTCGGGGCTACCTGAATGATCTGAAGCTGCCCATTGCCGACGCCTACAACAACCTCGGTGTGATCCAGGCCGGCCACAAGGACTTCAAGGCGGCGGCGGCCTACTTCCGCCGGGCTGGCGAATGGAACCCTGGGCTGGAAGCATTGGACCGCAACTTGGGCATGGCTGCTTTCTATGCCAGCGAGTACCAGGAGGCCGTCCCGCCCCTCAGCCGCCAGTTGCAAAAAAAGCCAGACGACGTTCGAGTCCGGGCCGCTCTGGGGATGAGCTTCTTCACGACGCAGAATTTTAATGGCACGCTGGAGACTTTGAAGCCGATTCAGAGCCAGGTGGATGGCGACCCAGGCCTGGCGTACGCCTACGCCGTGTCTCTTGTGAAAACAGGTAGTTACGACGAGGGCGTGCGGCGCTTAAGGGCTATGGCGGATGCGAAATCCGCGGATATCAATTCCGCGGAGTTGCACATGATGCTCGGTTCCGCCTTTGCCGACCAGAAAGAGTACGAGACTGCCCTGCAAGAATACCGCAAGTCGATTGCGATTGATCCCGGCAATGAGCAAGCCCACTACCTGGCGGGCCTGGCCCTGATCCGGAACGGCCACCCGAAGGATGCGGTGGAAGAGTTGCGCGCCGCGCTCAAACTTAGCCCCACCGATACATCGGCCAAGTATCATTTGGCATTTTCTCTTATACAGATACGGGAAATCGACGAGGCCCAAACGCTTCTGCGCGAGGTCATTCAGCAAGACCCCCAGCACGCGGACGCTCACTACGAGCTAGGAAAGCTGCAACTGGAGCAGGGCGATACGAAGGGCGCGATCGTGAGCCTGGAAAAGGGCGTTAAGGTGAATCCCGAGGCGGACTACATTCACTATCAACTAGCAATGGCCTATGGCCGCGACTCCAGAAAAGAGGACGCCGACCGCGAAATCAAGCTCTATCAGGAGTTGAAGAATCAACATCGAGGGCGTGGGGATGCGACGCAGTCGAACTAAGCGGCTCCTTCTGCTGGCCTTCGCGGTAGTTGCGCTCAATGCGGCCTTGCTGGCGCAGAAGGCTGTCCCTCCATCCAAGGCAGCCTCATCCAAAGCAGCCTCTCCGCTTGCCATGACGAAAGCGCAGCTGGAGCACGGCGATCTCGAATCCGGTGAAAAAACTCTTTGGAGTGTTCTCTCCTCGGAGCCCGACAATCAGGAAGCTCTTACCTTGCTGGGGATCGTTCGCGGCCGCCAACAACGCTATTCCGAGGCCGAAGCTCTTTTCCAGCGCGTCCTGCAACTCAACCCAAAGTCGATTGACGCCTCCAGAAATTTGGCGGGCGCTCTCCTGGCGCAGGATAAGGCGGATGACGCCATTCGGCAGTACCAGTACGCGATCCAGCTAAGCCCGCAGGATACCGGCTTGAAGATCGAGGTGGCAACCCTGGAGATGGTGCGTGGGAACTTCGCGGGAGCACTCTTCACCCTCGATGCAATCCCGCCGGGACATTTTCCCGCCGCGGCGGTTCCCCTCAAGGCCGCGAGCCTTCTTGGCGTTGAGCGGAGATCTGATGCGGAGAAATTGATCCCACTGGTGAAGGGATCTTCGGGCGCGGCCCTCGATCTCGCGCAAGTGTTTGTCGAGGCCAATGATTCGGGTGCTGCTTTGAAGACTCTCAGTCTGGTGAATCCTGTGCCCAAGGCTGCAGCCGCTCGGGTCTACTACCTGAAGGGGCGGGCACAACGCCAAGCGGGGGAAACCGATACTGCTATGGCCAGCTTCCGTCAGGCACTTGCGGCGGACCCTAAGTCTGTCGAAACTCTGGTCGCGATGGCCGAGGGTTTCGCTGCGGAGAACAAGCATGCCGACAGTTTCAAGATGCTGGAGCAGGCGCGGGGGTTGAGCCCGGATTCCCGTGAAGTGCTGCGTCCCCTGATTTTTGAAGCCATGCGCGCAGGGCAGAATGATCGAGCACTGGAAGCGGCGCAAGAGCTTCAGCGCAAGAGTACCGAACTGGATGACAGGTATCTGGTAGCTAGTGTGATGCTGCAGCAAAAGCAATTCATGCCTGCAACTCATATCCTGGAAGATTACGTAGTGCAGCGCCCCGAAGAGGCGAAGGCTTATCTCGGTCTGGGAATCGCATACCTGAATCTGTTGCGCTATCCGGAGGCCCGCCAGGCCCTGGAGCACTCACTTAAGATCAATCCGAGTCTGGCCGAGGGCGAGTACGAGCTTGGGCTTCTAGCAGGCCAGCAGGGAAACCGGACAGAGGCGATCCAGCATTGGAAAAGAGCTGTGGAGCTGCAACCGCAGCATGCCCAGGCGCTGTTCTTTCTGGGTACGATGTATCTCGAATCGGGAGATTTAGCCGAAGCGGAGAGCGCGTTCCAGCGTTCGTTGGCAGCCGACCCAAGCAACATGAAAACAGAGTATGACCTGGCGCTCGTGCTCAACAAGTTGGGGAAGCCCGAAGAGGCCAAGCAACACTTCGAGCGTTACCGAAGCATGCAGGATACTGAGCACACTACTGCGGGGAATCCCCCGAAAGCTCCGGATCATGGAACGCCGGATCATCAAGCACCAGATCATCCCTAGAATTGGCTGATCGGATTCAGTGGTGTGGAACTGGTTCGGTTGGTTGTGCGCTCGTCACGCTACTCCTTCCGTCAAAGGGAGTGCGTTCTGTGATTCCTGAACCTTCCACGATGGTGTAAATGAAATCCGGTGCAAGGTCTTTGTAGGTTTCGTCTTTGCCGCTGGGCCAGAGAATCCGCACGGAACTGATGGACGCTGCGTCGCCTAAGCCAAAGTGCAGGCGCAGATCATTTTGCGAGAGGTAGCTGGAGCCGCTTCGGACCTCGCTGATTTGAACCATTCCACCACTGGTCACGATTGCCCGCGCTCCAATGGCCGCCTTGTTGCTCTTCGTGCCCGCCAGGTGAAGTAACACAGCGTGATGTGAGCTCTGCGTGCGGTTGATGAGTAAAGTTGGAGGCTCCCCCACATTGAGCAAGAGAACGTCGAGCTTGCCGTCATTGTTTACATCTCCCACGGCGAGTCCGCGCCTGGAGGCAGGCGGCAACTGATTCAGTCCCGAAAGAACCGTTACATCTTCAAACGTCCGATCGCGTTTGTTCCGAAACAGCAAAAGTGGTTCGCGAAAGGGAGCGCCGCCTTCCACGAGGTCCATCTGTGGATAAACATGCCCGTTGGCCACGATCAGATCGAGCCAACCATCGTTGTCCATATCAAAGAAAGCCACTCCCCAGCCGACAGGCTGGAAAGTGGGCCGCGCTATACCAGCAGACGCGGCGATGTCGGTAAAGCCCTTCTCGCCCTGATTCCAGAACAACGCGTCCGGTTCTTCGGTGAAGTTGGTGACGGCGATGTCCAATCGTCCTTCGTGATTGAAGTCGCCGAAATCCACACCCATTCCCGCGCGCTCCTGGCCTTCGAGACTCAGCGCAGCACCTGTCTGTAATCCGATTTCTTCGAAGGTGCCATCGTGCTTATTGTGATAGAGATAGTTCGGGCCGCCATCATTGGTGACGTAGAGGTCCGGCCAGCCATCGTTGTCGTAGTCCGCCCAAATCCCCTGCATCCCCAGGTAATGCCCGGGATCGCTCACGCCCGCTTTCTGGGAGACATCCTCGAAGGTGCCATTGCCACGGTTCCGCAAGAGGAAATCGGATTCACCGGTGTGACCCCGCCGGGCGCACTCCATGGTCACTCCGCGAAAATCGCAGAGCTTGCTGTCGAATTTCGTGAGCTTGTCGATGTCCACCTGCAAATATCGCGGCACGAAGAGGTCGACATACCCGTCACGATCGTAGTCTCCCCAGGCTGCTCCCGTACTGTAGCCGCTGAGTCGAACGCCCGCCTTTTCGGTGACGTCCTCGAACTTGCAGTCGCCTAGGTTGCGGTAAAGCACGTTCCCGCCGTACCCGGTGACGTAGAGATCCTGCCACCCATCGTTGTCGAAGTCGGCCACGGTAACTCCCATGCCGTAGCCCTTTCGCGTCAGGCCGGCGGCTTGGGTGACATCGGTGAATTTCAGTTCGCCGGTTTTCCGATCGCCGGTTTGGCGGTAGAGCGTCACCATCGGATCTCCGCCCTGGCGATAACGATCCACCGACGAGCCATTCACCGTGACGATGTCCAGCCGTCCGTCGTTGTCGCAATCGATGAACCCAACGCCACCGCTGGTGGACTCGATCACGTAGCGATTTCCAGGTTGAGCAAGGTGAGGAACCGTCAGGCCCGATTGTTTGGTCACGTCTTCAAATTGTGGTGTGGGAAGTTGTGGTGGGGCCTGAGCTAGGCAGCAAGAGACGGCAACCAGGGCTAGGAAGGCGGCCTGGATGAGGATCGCCCTGGAAAGGCTCAACCTTAGAACAGATCTTACAAAGTAAATTCCGAGAGTGATGAGCCGACCTCAGGGGCTAAAGCCCCAAGTGTTCCATGTCACTTATCGCAGGGCTGAAGCCCTGCGCCGCCCCAAAGCAGAAATAAAAATCAGTCATTGCTGCTATTTCGCAACGGGCTTGCCGCCCGCCGGCAGACTGTCATTGAAAGGCGTTTTCTGCTTGACGCCCTCGCCCTCGACGATTGTGTAGATAAAATCCACCGGAAGATCCTTGATGACATCTTTTTTTCCGCTTGGCCAACTTACTTCGGTCGTGTCAATAGTGGTCTTTTGCCCGAAACCGAAATGCTGGCGCAGATCGTTTTGAGAAAGATAACTGCCGCCGCCGCGCACTTCACTGAATTGCACGAGATCGCCGCTGGTCACCGTCACGCGCGCCCCAATGGCTGCTTTGTTACTCTTCGTACCGACAAGCTTGAAGAGCGCGGCATGGCCAACGCCCTCAGTCCGATTAATGAGCAAAGTTGGGGGCTTGCCAACATTTAGGATTAAGATGTCAATTTTGCCGTCGTTGTTCACGTCCCCAAATGCCGCTCCACGCCTGGCTTCCGGGGGAAGCTTGTCGAGGCCGGAGAGTGCGGTGACATCCTCGAACGTCCGGTCGCGATTGTTGCGGAACAGCAACACGGGTTGGCGATAGGGTACCCCGCCTTTCACCAGATCCATCTGCGGATAGACATGGCCGTTGGCAACGAACAGATCGAGCCATCCATCGTTATCCATATCGAACAACTTCGTTCCCCAACCCACGAGCGGGTAGCTGGGCTGGGCGATATGGGAACTCCAACTGATGTCGGTAAACCCCTGCGCCCCACGATTCCAAAAAAGCAAATCCGGCTGTTCCGTGAACTCGGTGACGATGATGTCCTGGAGTCCGTCGTGATCGATGTCGCCGAAATCGACGCCCATCGATCCTTCTTCCTGCCCATCGCCGCTCAACGCTGCGCCGGAGAGCAGGCCCACTTCCTCAAAGGTGCCATCGTGCTTGTTGTGGTAAAGATAGTTGGGACCCGCATCGTTGGCCACATAAAGGTCCGGCCAGCCGTCGTTGTCGTAGTCCGCCCACACCCCCTGCATTCCAAAATAATGTTTGGGGTCATCGACACCAGCTTTCTTGGAAACATCCTCGAAGGTTCCATCTCCTTTGTTGCGGAAAAGGAAATCGGATTCTCCCGGCAGTCCCCACGGACCACACTGCACGGGAATCCCGCGGAACTTGCAGGTTTTTTCGTCGCTGCCAAACTGCGGAAGCTTGTTGCTGTCTATGGAGACGTAGCGCGGGACAAAAAGATCGACATTCCCATCGCGGTCGAAGTCACCCCAGGCTGCTCCCGTGCTGAAGCCGCTCACCCGCAATCCTGCTTTTTCCGTGACGTCTTCAAACTTGCAGTTCCCGAGGTTGCGGTAGAGCACGTTCCCGCCGTAGCCGGTGACGTAAATGTCCTGCCAGCCGTCGTTGTCGAAGTCCGCGACTGCCACTCCCATGCCCCAACCTTTGCGGGTGAGCCCTGCCTCTTTGGTAATATCACGGAATTTTAGATCGCCCTCCTGGTGGTAGAGGGTGATCATCAGATCCCCGCCTTGCCGGTAACTATCCACCGAAGAGCCATTCACGGTAATGATGTCGAGCTTGCCGTCGTTGTCGCAATCGATGAAGCCCACGCCCCCGCTCATGGATTCCAGGATGTAGCGTTTTTCAGGGGTGGAATTGTGGGACACGGTGAGGCCGGCTGACTTACTGACGTCCTCGAAACGGGGAACGGGTAACACAGGACGGGCGTTCTGTGCAGAACAAGCAACCGCGAGCAAGATCAGAGGTAGGACAGTACGAATTGAGCGGCCCATGCGATTGGTGTATTCTAACAAAATGTGTAAGCGGGTGCGACACATGGTCAGATGTGTTCTCCTCGTGCTGGGTGGCGTTCTGATCTTAGGTGTTGCACAAAAAAGTGGTGCTGCACAAAAAAGTGCGGCGCAAAACCCCGCTGAAAGTCCGGCGCAAGAGCTTCACGTCAAACCCTCCTTTCATTTTTCCGACATCACAGCGGCCGCTGGAATTCAGTTTCAGCACACGGTTTCTCCGGAGAAGAAATATCTGATTGAATCCATGCCGGGCGGAGTGCTTTTACTCGATTATGATGGCGATGGCTGGCTCGACATTTATTTCACTAATGCGCCCAGCGTCGACATGGCGATGCACGGGCAAAAAGCGAAGAGCGCGCTCTACCGGAACAATCATGATGGGACGTTTACGGACGTCACCGACAAGGCAGGCGTGGGCTACCCCTGCTGGGCCATGGGAGGCGCGGTCGGAGACTACAACAACGACGGCTGGCCGGACATCCTGATCACCTGCGAAGAAGGAATGGTGCTCTATCGCAACAACGGCGATGGAACCTTCACGGACGTTACCAAGCAAGCTCACCTGACAGATCCCCGTTGGTCCACCGGTGCCGCCTTTGGCGATTACGATGGGGATGGCTTTGTCGACCTCATGGTCTCGCGCTATGTGGAATTCGATCTGGATCATCTTCCGCAGTTCGGCGTTGGCGCCACTTGCCGTTTTCGCGGCATCCCGGTGCAGTGTGGCCCGCGGGGGATGAAAGGTCTAGGCGACAGCCTCTATCACAACAATGGAGATGGTACGTTTACCGACGTTTCGAAGGCGGCTGGCGTCGACGACAAGGCTGGATACTATGGACTCGGGGTCGTCTGGAGCGACTTCAACGATGACGGCCGTCCGGATCTGTTTGTGGCCGATGATTCCACGCCCAACTACCTCTATCGGAATGATGGCAACGGGCACTTCACGGACGTGAGCTACATCTCCGGGACAGCAGTGAGCAGCGATGGTGGCGAAATGGCCGGCATGGGGATTGCGGTCTGCGACTTCAATCACACGGGGCGCTTCTCGATCCACGTGACCAATTTCGAGGATCAGAGCAATTCGCTGTTTCGCAATGACGGGGACATGACGTTCACGGAGGTTTCCTACGCCTCCCACATCGGGCAGATCACGATTCCCTTCATGGGTTGGGGCACAGGGTGCGTGGACTTCGACAATGACGGCTGGCCCGATCTGTTCGTCGTGAACGGCCACGTATACCCGCAGGTCGATGCGCTGAGCACGGGGTCGAAGTATCGTCAGCGCAAACTGGTATTCCTGAATCAGAGGGATGGCACGTTCGCCGATGTCAGCGATACCGTCGGTGCTGCTGTGACGATTCCCCAACCCAGCCGGGGGGCGGCGTTTGGGGATCTGTTCAACGATGGCAGAATCGATGTAGTAGTCGAAAACATTGATGGTTCGCCGATGGTTCTCCGTAACGAAGGCGCCGGCTCCAACCACTGGATTACGTTTCAGCTGGTGGGCACGCGCAGCAATAAGCTCGCTCTGGGTGCGAAAGTTCGAGTAGTAGCGGGATCCCTCTCACAAATCGATGAAGTCCGCAGTGGAGGCAGCTATCTCTCGCAGAATGATCTGCGCCTGCACTATGGACTGGGGTCTGCCGATCGAGTGGATCGGGTGGAGGTTCGCTGGCCTTCCGGTAGCACCCAGGTTTTGCAGAACCTTGCGCCAGACCAGATCTATGTTGTGAAAGAAGGCGAAGGAATTGTGACCTCGGATAAGAGCAGAGACAAAGGCGATAAGGACAAAGGCCGGTGAGGCAGCAGTGACTACGGTCTCCAAGTTCGGCGCATTAGGATTGGCTGTCGTCATTTGCGTTGCCAGCGCCAAGCTCGGGAGCCAGGTTTCAACCCAGTCGCATCCCGCTACTCTTGCAGACCAGTTGGCCACGGAAGACCACGTACGCAAGCCTGGATGGTGGCCGACGAAAGGCAGTTTTCCGTCCAGCGCTTTTGTGGGCAATGGGCAGTGTGCCCGATGTCACTCGGAGATCGTTTCAGTTCAGAAATCGAGCGCGATGGCGCAGACGGTGACCCGGGCGCCCGATTCCGAACACCTGGCGAAACACCCGCTGAGTTATAAGCTTGGCCCCTACATCTACCAGGCAGCCCGGAATGGCCAGACGGCAAGCTACTCCGTAACCAACGGTAGCGGTTCGTTTTCGGCACCGCTGACATGGGCATTCGGCATCCGCATGGGACAGTCGTTTCTATTTGAAAGGAACGGCGGCATTTTCATGGCGCCGCTCACCTACTATCCGGAGGCGGGTGTCTGGGATTTCACGGTCGACCAGCCGCACTCTGTGCCAGATTCTTTGGACAAGGCCATCGGGAGGCACCTTACAGACAGCGAGGTTCGGGGCTGCTTCGACTGTCACAACACGGCATCGACGACCAGCGACCGGTTCGATCCGGAACACTCCGTTCCGGGAGTTACCTGCGAAGCTTGTCATGGTCCCGGAGCGGATCACGTGGCTGCAGTGAAGGCGGGCCTGGCCGAGCAGGGAACGACGATGATCCTGAATCCTCGTCATCTCAATCCGGTGGATTCCGTGGATTTTTGCGGCTCGTGCCATCGCACATGGTGGGACGTTACCCTGACTGGCTCCTCCGGAATAAAATCGCTGCGCTTCCCCCCGTACCGGATTGAGAACAGCCGATGTTGGGGGAAAGGGGATGCACGATTGACTTGTGTGGCCTGCCACGATCCCCACCGGCCATTGGATCGCGAGGCCGTGTCCTACGACGAACACTGCCTTAGCTGCCACGTCAATTCCGTGGGCGCCAAGTCCACAGCGGATCATCCCGGTGGAGCTTGCCCCGTCGCTCGCAAGGATTGCGTCAGCTGCCACATGCAGAAGTACGCAGTGGAAGATATCCCGGTGAAATTCACAGATCACCAGATCCGCGTGATCCGCCCCAACGATCCGATCCCGAAATGAAACGATTGTCGACGGCTCTCGTCAGGAGTGGATGGGAACTAAGCCTTACTTCATGGGAGGCGACAAAGCAGGAATCGAGCCAGGCTCAGGCGCTTTTCTGATAGGATCGCCGCGCATACCCCGAACGGCCTTTTCAGTGGATGAGTCGAGAGCCTTGCCACTTTGCTTATCCGCGCGATCCCGCGCTACTAGGTATGTGTGTTCGGCGTCGGCGATGTCATCCTTGGAGACATCATTGTCGGCCTTCACGCCGTCGATCATGGGGTCATACTTGTCGGCCACGTCGCGCGCGGCATCCGCCTTTTCGTTGACAAAGTGGTTGTAGAGGTTGTCCTCTATTTTGGAGTTGAGTTTCTTGGCGTCGGCCACAATCTGTTTCCAGTCGGCATGCTGCTCATTCGCGATTTGGCCCATGTTTTTCTTAGCTTTCCATTGGGCCGTAATGTCTTCCATCTTGGCCCCGTTTTTCACGAGGGTATGGGCGATAAAAAGGTCGCCGTAATTCATGTTCATGGCTCTACGTTCCATAACAAGGTCAGGGCGTTGTGTGTCGAGTGTGTCGGCCACGGTGATACTGACCACGCGGCGGCCGGTGCCGTCGGTGGCCATGGCCGAGACCCTGTGTAATAGTTTTTCCGCTTTTTGTTGATCATCGCCGAAGGAGGGAATGGCGACGGTGAGAAGAAACAGCACGATGGAAAGGTGCACAAGCCGCTTCATGATGGAATGCCTCCCAATTCACGAGCTACACACTTCGGCTTGTTTCGGCAAACAAGGGCTTACAGTTATAGCCTCCTTATCCTGAGCGCAACACTTCGATCTGTCAACAAAATCCGTGATTCCCCCAACCTCAAATCCATAGGGAGAATCAATTCGGGAAAACTTGCAATCCTTAGTTTGGTCCAGTCGTTTTCGAGTCGTTGTTTGGCGCTTTACCGATGGGATCGCCGCGCATGCCCCGAGCGGACTTTTCTGTAGATGAATCGAGGCCCTTACCGCCTTGCTTATCCGCGCGATCCCGCGCTGCCAAGTAGGCGTTTTGGGCTTCGGCGATGTCATCACTGGAGACATCATTGTCGGCCTTCACGCCGTCGACCATCGGGTCATACTTGTCGGCCGCATCGCGCGCGGCGTCTGCCTTCTCGTTGATAAAGTGCTTGTAGAGATTGTCTTCCATCTTGGCATTGAGCTTCTTGGCATCGGCCGTGATCTGCTTCCAGTCGGCGTGCTGCTCATTCGCAATCTGACCCATATTCTTGTTGGCTTTCAGTTGGGCGGCGATGTCCTCCATCTTGGTTCCCTGTTTCACCAGGGTATGGGCGATATAGAGGTCGCCGTAGTTCAAGTTCATGGTTTTGCGCTCTATAACCAAGTCGAGGCGATTTGCCGCGAGAGCGTCGGCCACGGTGATGCTGACCACGCGGCGACCGGTGCCATCGGTGGCCATGGCAGAAATCTTGTGTAATAGTTTTTCCGCCTTTTGCTGATCATCGCCGAACGCGGGGATCGCGACGGTGACGGCGAGTAGCATGATTGAGAGATGAGTGAAACGCTTCATGATCGATGCCTCCTAATTCACTAACTTAGAGTTCTGGCTGGCCCTTCGAACTGTCTTTACAAATGGAAGTTGCACCGTCGATTGATTCCATCGGGGGGCCAAGAGCCGTCGATTTTAGGCGGTTCGAACGGCATCCTGTGGCTGCGCTGAGCGCGGCTTATGAAACCGTACCCTTCCCAAACAGGGTACTCCCCTTTACTCCGACATTTCAACCAATGGACAAAGGTCACGGGAATACTGGTTTCTGCTCCGGTGTCTAGGGGGGGGGTGGCGCGAATTTTTCCTTGGGGATCGGCACGTTCTGCTGCACTTGGTCGACCTGGATCGTGAACTGTCCGGCGGGCCGGGCAATGGTCCAGCGATAGGGAATTTTCACGCCTTCCAAATCCCGATAGTCGGCATAGTCAATCTGAGTGGGATTAAGGCCCAGGGCAGTGTCCGCATACCTGACTAAGCGCACCAGCAATCCGGACTGCTGGTCGAAGTAGAAATTCACCGGCGGCTTACCCTCACGCAGCCCCTGCACCAGAATTACGTCGCGATCATGGATCTTTTCCGGCGGCAGCAGACGAAAATCGCTGAAGATTTCCTTCATGCGCAGAGGAAGTTTGAGTTCCGCATCCAAGCGGGACAAATCGGCTTCCGTCTGGCTCATCCACTGCGTCGGGCGTCCCGGCACGCTCAGCCACCCCACGGTTCCGTTGTACGCGGTGATGCTGTCGCCGTTCTGCAGGTGCATCACGGAAACCCGTTTATCCGGGGCCTGGGCATAGATATCAATTGGGAACTGCCTGCCCCCAAGGTCGGCAGACCCTTTCTCAACTCGGCTGGTAATTTTTTGCAGGGACGCGGTTCCGCCTAGCGCCGCAACCCATTTTTCGAGAATAGGGTCGATGACTGGAACGATCGCTGCTTTGGTACTCGCGCCAGGAGCCTGCGCGTCGTCCCCATCTGTGTTTTTCCCGGACTCGAGATGGGCCGTTGAGTTTGCAGTCGCTGGGATGATGGGGATCGCAACCGGGTGTATGTTCCCGCGGTGGCACGAATAGCACGTCACCTCGCGATGATCGTCGAAGCGATCCTTGTTGATAGCGAACATCATCTCCATCATCTTGCGCGCAGTCTGTTTCGGTTTTTTGTCGTCCTTCTCAAATGCGCCCGAGACGTGGCAGTAATCGCATTCAACGCCAAGCGATGCCGAGATGAACTGCATCGACGGGATAAGTTGGTCCGCTGGAATGCCTTTCAGAATCCGGATGTTCTTGAAAGCTTGATCGGATGTCTTGGCGGCGGGAGGGGCGGTTGGGCTTTGAGCGCCGACGAACGGTACACTCAACGCGATAGCCCCGGCCAGGACTCCGCACAACACCGGCAGGGATCTGTGATTCCTAACAACCTTCGGCTGCGAATACATCGTCGAAGTGTACCAAAGAGCCAGACGCGGAGATCCGGCGAAGGCCATCTCGTCATGAGCGAGGCTCGTGCTACTCTTCCCCAGGTAGAATTTCCTTTATGAAATGCGTTCTGCGCTTACTCTTTTTCGTGACTTTAGCCACTCCCTGTATCGCAGGGAGTATCGTCTACATGCGCGTTCCCAGGCCGATGATTGAGGAGCATCTCAAGCTTGCCCCGGATGTGGAAGCCGAGCGTGTTCGCGTTTTACGCGATCTGTTTCAGAAGGCAGGGTGCCCCCGGATTCTTGAGCAGACGGTGCCTGAGGAACAATCCCCCAACCTGATTTGTCTTCTGCCTGGCAATGAAGAAGGGGTGATCGTAGTGGGTGCCTCATTGGATTACGCGCCGGAGGATGCGAAAGCTCCCGCTCACTGGAGTGCTCTGGCCATGTTGCCCCTGCTGGCGAAATCGCTGGCTGCTGTGCCGCACAGATCCACGCTAGTGCTCGTGGCGTTTCCCGGACATGCGCACGGAATGCGTGGAGCGTCGCGGTACGTGAGCCAGTTAACTGAGGTCGAACGAAAGACAATGCGGGCCATGGTTGATCTCGACAACCTGGGCCGGACGTCGCCGGTTTATGCGCTGGCACAAGCAGACAAGACGCTGGCCACCTGGCTGCAAGCGGCGGCGCATTCGTTGAAACTCACCGCTCCACCCCAATTGAATGCGAGCACGTCCGGCCCGCCACTTCAGAACAGCCTTCCGGCGATCAAGGACGAAGACTTGTGGGCCGATGCCAAGCCTTTTGCGCAGGAACACCTTCCAGCGATTGCAGTCCAGTCGGCTTCTCCTGAGATGCTGCCGGCGCTACGACGGGACGGATCGATCCCGGATCGTTTCACGGGAACCGGGTTTGACTTGGATAGTTACGATGACACCTATAGGCTCCTGTGTGTGTACCTTCTATATCTGGACGGGAACCTGGGCAGGCCACCGATCAAGCCAGGTACTTACGTGGGCACGATACTCGATACGGCTGGTTTCCTAGGTACCCGCACAACCGACATCTCGATGAAGATTGATCGCTTCACGACGATGTCGGAGTTAGACCATTTTGAACAGATCTTGAAAAAGGGTGGGCAAGAAGGACTGGCGGATGCGCTTGACAAGGAAGGAGACAAGGGCGCTTACAGTCTAGCGCTCAGACAGGCTGTTGGCGTCGGGATAGTCGTATTGCAGTACGCTGGTAAAACACCCTATGTTTACCTGGTGTCTTCGCGTCTCCTAAGACCAAAAGCGGGAATAAGGAGCATAGAGACGGGCAACTACCATTTTGACTTAATCAAGTTGAACCTGGACGACAAGGGCGAGGGCGATGGCCTGTACTACGATTCCGTGAAGCTCCGCTTCAACAGTAAACACGAACTTGAGATCGAAGACTATCACTTGAGGCCGGACAATATCATGAAAATACGGTTAGAACCTCCGAACGCGACTGGGACTAAGCCCTAAGTGGACTGACGCCGGACGCTCACTCCGGTGGAGCACACAAGAAAAAGGCCGGTCGAAGTAAGCTCTCGACCGGCCAGTATTTTTGCAGCGCAACCCCTTACATCTTCTTCTTTTTCCTCAGGGGCTTCTTCGCTGCGGGTGCCGCTGTTTTGGGTTTCTCGCGGCCGCCGATCAGAGTCAATGCATCCTCTGCGTTGAATGGGAATTGGCGAACCGAAGTCTGTCCCGTCGTGTTGAGAGAGACGTCCACACGACGATTGCTCGCCAGGATGATCGTCCTCTTGTTCCTCATGACCCGTGCCTTCTCGCTCGGGGTCAATTGAGGGTCCTGATCAACCGACGCCTGGACCTCGTCGGCAGTTAGGTTGTGCTGATCACCAAGCGCCTTGGTCTCGATATCGTCGGCCGGAACGCCGTGTTCGACCAGGAAGTTCTTGGTGCTCGCAACGCGTCGCTCGGAGAGCGCCTGATTGTAGACTGGGCCACCGCGCGGATCCGCATGCCCCTCAAGAATCAAGTGGGGAGTGGGAGTGGTGCCCGCCTTGTCTGCCAGATACTTCTGGAAATCGCTGGCGAGCGTGGTCAACGTTGCCTGTTGGCTTGCAACCAAACCTCCATTGGGTTTGGCTTTCGTGGGCTGTGCCGTCGCGAAGTACACACTGTGCAGGGCCAACTTCGCTTCCAGTACGGCGATTTCTGGATTCACTGGTGGCGGAGGATTCTCCACGTTCACCGAAGCAGAGCTCGTCGACGACAGACCACGCGAATCCGTGCATGTCGCGCTGACCGTAACCGCGCCAGAAGTCCCTGTCGTATCTTCGGTGGCAACATTTCCAGACCCGGAAAGCTTGCCGCTGGAGGCAGTCCAGTTTGAAACCGTAACCGGCACGCCGTCTGGGCTCTTGCAATCGCACGTAACGGTAGCAGCAGCGCCGGCAACAACCGACGCGGGATTCGCCGAGCAGCTGATAGTCGGCGGATTCTTCGGTGGTTCCTTGACGGAGAAGCTGGCATTGCAGCTCGCTACGTTGTTCTTCTTCTGCCGGGCATCGGTGCCAGTTGCAGTGACGGTGTAGCTGCCACCGGTCATGCCCGTAGTGTCCACGGTTGCCGCGGAATCCCTCGGTGTAACTTTGCCACCAGTCGAGGAGTAGGTGTAATCCACCTTGTGTTTTGGATTGAAATTGCTCGGTGTGACGGTCACGGTGACCGGCTCGCCCACCATGACTTCCGAGGGCTGGGCCGCGCAGGCTGCAGATGGAGCGAGCTCTGGCGCGCCGCCGAAGTCGATAACGAGACCAGTGCGCAGCCGCGCGCCGCTCAGTTCGGGGCGACGCAGATGCGAGGCAGGATCGGCCACCTGATCGGCATAGTTGTGCCGTGCCCAAACGTAGTCGGCTTCGAACACGCGCCAGCTAAAATACTTGGTGACCGGCAAATCAAGACCGCCGCCGAGCACGGCTCCGATGCCATGCTTGTTGGGATCGTTCGCCACATCCAGCAAGTTCAAGCTCAATAAGGTGTGCGCGAAAACATTCACGCCTTCGGTTCGCCACATGAAGCGGGGGCCAACAGAAAAAGTCTGTTCGTTGACAGAACTTTTGTAGTTTCCGCCAAAGTCCGCGCTCAAGCCCCAATTCTTGTCAAAGTTGTAAGTGACGCTTGTGCCGAAGCCTTTGATCAGAGACGGAAGTTTGAAAGGATTGCCGAATTGGTCGGGGACCGTTCCACCGGGATTCAGCCACTGATATCCGACAAATACGTCGACCTTGGGCACGGGCCTATCCTGAGCCAAGGCACTGCTTCCGCTGAACACTGCAACTAGGAAGAGCAAACACGCTAGCAAAAAAACCTTTGTGCATCCAACACGGCAATGTGACATACAATCCTCCGGATCCGCCAAGAAATCAGCGGAATCCAATTCTCATCATTTTGGGAAACCAGACCGGCACAATATTTCGTTAGACTTAACTTATTGCAAACAACCATGAATCTTAACAGTGGGGATTTTACTAGATTGAAATCTAAAAGCAAATAATCGTCATCACAGGTAGCAACAACGGGAAGCGCGCTTTTGTCTCATTATGAGATATCGCCAGCGAAATGTTACGCTCATTCCGGAACGTTGTAGAACACCTCGCTCAAAGCGTAGCTTGCGGATTCCGGCGCCTGACGGCAAGATGGGGCTGACGCAGTGGCGAACCAAACAAGTCTTATGAATCCCACTAGAGTATTGATCGTCGAAGACGAAGAAAATGAGCGCACGGGGCTGGCCGAACTTGTCTCCGCGTGGGGCTACAAGACTGAGACTGCCCACGACGGGGTGGAGGGGTTGGAGAAAGTCGCCAGTTTTTCGCCCTCGATTATTCTGACCGACCTCAAAATGCCGCGCCTGAGCGGTATGCAGCTGCTCGAGCAGTTGAAACCCGAAGCCGAGTCCATCGCCATCATTCTGCTAACCGCACAGGGTACCATCGACAATGCTGTACAGGCCATGCGTAGCGGGGCTTACGACTACATCAGCAAGCCTGTAGATTTTGCCCGGCTGCGGTCCATTCTGCAGAACGCCGCAGCCCGGCAGGAAGACCGAGTCGAGAAAGAAGCCATGCGCCGCACCCTGCGCGACAAGGGCGCACTGGGGCGGCTGGTGGGAGCTTCCAAGAAAATGCAGGAGATTTTCCGCCTGATTGAGATGGTTGCACCGAGCACTGCGTCGGTTCTCATCACGGGTGTCAGCGGGACGGGCAAAGAGCTGGTGGCGCGTACAATCCATGACCTCAGCCCGAGGAAGAACAAGCCCTTCGTCGCCATCAATTGCGCGGCGATCCCTGAAACGCTCATCGAGAGCGAGATCTTTGGCCACGAAAAAGGCGCCTTCACAGGCGCGATGGAGCGCCGAGTGGGCTGCTTTGAACTGGCGGAAGGCGGGACCTTGCTGCTGGATGAAATCGGGGAAATGCCGGCAGGGACGCAAGCCAAACTGCTGCGTGTGCTGGAAGAGCGCACGCTGCGGCGACTGGGTGGCAAAGTGGAAACCGCCTTTGACGTGCGCGTTTTGGCCGCGACCAACAAGGTACCCGAGGATGCCGTCGCCAACGGCGAACTGCGCCAGGATTTGTACTACCGCCTGAATGTTTTCAACATTCAGATGCCGCCGCTCCGCGAACACCGTGAAGACATACCTGATTTGGTACAAGGACTGCTGGCTGACATGAATGCGAAGCATGGCCGCAAAATCGCTACCGTCAGCGAAGCGGTTCTGCACCAATTCCAGAGCCACTCCTGGCCGGGCAACGTGCGCGAGCTCCGCAACACGCTGGAACGGGCCGTGATTGTTTGCGAGGGGGCGGTGGTGGAAACCAAACATCTACCTCCGGGCTTTGGGCAGGTAACGATGCGGCCCTCGGCGGCTGACCCCGACGCCATTCACCTGGGCGTGGGTACCACAGTGGAGGAGGCGGAGAGACAGCTTATTCTCAAGACCCTGACCTCGACCAACAATAACAAGACACGCGCGGCGGAGATTTTGCAGATCAGCTTGAAGACGTTGCACAACAAATTAAAGGAGTATGGGGCCGCGGCGGCTGACGCGGGAACCGATAAAGACGAATAGCTTCTGAATGAAACGATGTGAATGAAAAACAGGCGCGCGTGGCTCCGCCGTGCAGACGAGATGTCTGAGTCCACGCAGTCCCGGACGATTACGGCGCCTGGTACCATCGGCTCGTTCAACTTGCTGGCAATCCATGCGGCTGCGAACAAAAATCGTACTGGGCATCACCAGCATGGTCACAGTGCTGGTAGTAGGATTTTCCTACATTTACATTTCGCAATTGCTCCGGCAGAAGGTTTCCGACACTTACGATCAGTGCAAGATCAACGCCTACCAGCTGGTCTACGACGCCCGCGAAGCCATTCCCGACCTCAGCAGCACTTCCGTGGATGTGAACAATCCGAACGCGGTGCGAAATAAACTAGCTGAGTATTTGCAGACAGACCCCAGCCTCAACAACCAGTTCAAGACCCTCGTAGGAAGCTGGCCTGACGTGATTGATGCAGCGCTGCTCGATGACCAGGGCCACGCCGTGTTGCACACGAACCCACAAATGATTGGCAAGCTGGTTCCGGAACGACCTGACTTTGAGTTGCTGCGTTACGCTGGAATCCGGCAGCAATTCGCGCTGGTTCTTGGCACCGCGGATAACTACGACGTGAGCACGCCTGTGGAGCTCAACAACGCGCCCTTCGGCAGCATACGTATTGGCGTGCGCACTAGTTTCTTACGAAGAGACATTGAAGACCGGTTACGCCATGCCCTGGTTCTGGCGGTGGGATCAATTTTGCTGTCGTTGTTTCTTTCCGCCGGCATCTCACATGCAGCCCTTACGCCTCTGCAGCGGATCAATGAACGAATCGACCAGCTCACTGCCGGCGAGGGCAAAGACGTTTTCGCCGAAGGTGCAGGGAAGGAGGATGGAAAGGACGAGTACGGTTTGGTGACGCTCAAGATCGCTCACCTGGGTCGCCAGATGCGGGACGTCAAAGAGGTTTTTTCCGAGCTGAAGGGCAATCTTGACCAGATCATGGGCAACCTGCAGGATGGGCTGATCTTGTTCACGCGCGATTGGCGCATTGTTCTGGTAAGCGCCTCGGCGGAACGCTTTCTGGAACGCCCTCGTTCCGAGATTCTGGCCCGGCGCGTCGGCGATGTCTTCTCGCCAGGTACGGAGCTTGGCGCTCTGGTGCTGGAATCGTTCCGCCAGCGCCGCGCGGTTTCGCAGAAGACGGTCGAGGTTCTGGGACAGAAAATTCAGGTTTCCCTGGACTTCATCCTGGAAGGCGGAGCGCAGATCGGCGCGCTGCTCACCATGCGCGATACCGAATCCGTGCGCCAGATCGAGGACGAAATTGAGCTTTCGCGGCGGCTGGCGGCGATCGGGCGCCTGACTTCGGGCGTGGCGCATGAGGTCAAGAATCCGATCAATGCAATTGTCCTTCATCTGGAAAATTTGCGGCACAAGCTGCCCGAACTGCAGCCCGACGCGGCTCGCCACATCGACGTCATCAGCAGCGAGATCCATCGCCTGGATCGCGTGGTGCAGATTCTCGTGGACTTCACCCGCCCAGTCGAATTGCGTCTGCGAGAGATGGATATCCGCCGCGTCATCGAGGACGTTACCGCGCTGGCCCAGCCTGACGCGGAAACGCATGGTGTCCGCATCGAGCGTAATTTTCCAGCGGAACCGGTTCCTGTCAATATCGACATCGACCTCATCAAACAAGCCGTGCTGAATGTGATGATCAACGGCGTACAGGCCATGCCCGAGGGGGGTACACTGCGCGTCTCGGTCGCGAGCAAGAACGGCGCGGCCCTGGTTGCGATTGAAGACCAAGGCCCCGGCATCCCGGAGGAAATGCGCGAGAAGATTTTTACCCTGTACTTCACGACGAAGAAGGCGGGAAGCGGAATTGGGCTGGCAATGGCGTACCGTGTCATGCAGCTCCATCATGGATTGGTGGACTTCCGCCCCGCTCCGGGACAAGGCACGATTTTCGAGTTAAGCCTTCCATTGCTTCTTGCGCACACCGACGCTGTGCCCGCAGAACCCGTCCTGAAGTCCTAGAACTCAACCCTCCAATCTGTATTCACCTATTTCCCGACGGTTCCTGTGAAGCCGGCTGCTGGGCGCGATACAATTGGCGAAGAGCCGCTGCTACTTCATCGGCGCCCCATGGCGCTTGTGGTGGCGATATTTCATCTGAAATGCGATTCCCCCCGAATCGAGTCACGCTGGCTATTTTGGTGGTGCTACTGATCGCGCGCGTCGCGCCTGGTCAGACTGGCGCCGCAGTGCCCCCTTCACCTTCACCAACCCCACCATCCCACAAGGCCAGCACCAAGCCACGGGCAAAAAAAGCTTCGCAGTGCCGCGAGACAGGGAAAGCCGAGTGTCCGCAAAAAGTTGTCGTGCGACGGGGCGGTACCACCGAGGCGTTGCCGCAGATGGCTCCGGCCGTGCCCGGATCGCAAGAGTCTTCCGAGCGCCGCAAGAGCGGACAACTACTGACGGCGACGGAAGCCAATCTTAAGAAGCTCGGGGACAGAAAACTCAGCTCGGAGCAGCAGGCCACCGTGGCCCAGATTCGTCAGTTCATGGACCAGTCGCGAGCCGCACTTGATGAGGGCGACGTGACTCAGGGCTACAACCTTGCCTATAAAGCCAACGTGCTTTCTGAGGAATTGAATAAGCACTAACCCAGCTTCATTCACCTGCCCAGATGAGGCACTGAGCCTATGCGTTCCTCGACTGTGTCCGCGAATTTCCAACTGGTCTAGCGCCGTCCCTCGCGTTTTTGTGCCACGACCAACCCGCGTGGGGTGGGGACTAATACGACGGAGATCAGCCCTTCGCGTTCCAGTTTCAGAGCGGCCTCGCGAACAATCTTAAGGTGGGAACTGGCGTCGTGCATGACGATGAGTCCAAAAGGATTGATCTGTGGCAAATAGCGGCGCACTTCCTGCTCACGCACGGGCATGTCGCTGTCGCTAAAAAAAAGATCGATGGTGCCTTCGATCTTCATTTCGAGACTGGATTCGTTGCGGCACACAATCCAATCCGCCAGTCCGGATTCTTGTATGCGGCTCTTCGCTTTCGCGTAAACCAGCGGGTCGAACTCGCAGGTGATCACTCTGCCGCGGCCGTTTCGCTTCAGCGCTTCGGCGATCCAGAGCGTGCTGATGCCGCTGAACGTTCCCGTTTCCACAACCAGATCCGGTTTTACGGTCGTCACCAGAGTGCGCAGGAATTCTAGCACTTCGGCTTCGGCAGTCATGGAGTCATACATGCTCCAGCGCTCCGGATGCGGACACTCCGGCGTGGCACGGTGATACTCTGGCTGCAGCACATCGCCGGTGTGCTCTATTTGGCGCAGGATGCGGTGCTCCTGCTTTTCTTTTTTCAACAACCGTTTCAGGCTGAATCCCAACATAGCCTCCCTGGGTGTCGCATTGAAGTCGACGCCTCGCAGTATACGAGAGGAAGCCACGCCGCAAGAAACCGTTCGCGGCGGAAGTTCCGCGAATTCGTATAAATTGAAAAGATGCGGGATATTCTCCAGACGCGCGCGCTGCGGTATGTGCTGGCCGCCAACGTCGTTTCCATGATCGGCAGTGGGATGAATTCCGCCGCCATGGCGTGGTACATCCTGCAAACGACGAAGTCCGAAGTCGCTCTTGGTACGCTCGCAGTTCTCGCCGCGGTTCCGGCGATGGTGTTGATGATCTTCGGCGGCGTCATCATTGATCGCGAGGACCGGCGACGGTTGGTGATGATGCTCGACGCCGCCCGCGCCGTGGTCATCCTGATCGCGGCCGTGCTCGTATACACCCATCACATTCGTATTTGGCATCTCTACCTGATGCACATGCTCGTCTCCACCGGCTTCTGGATGTTTTGGCCGTCGATCACCGCGCTGATTCAAGAGCTCACGCCGGATTCCAAATACGTAAGTGCCAACACGTTTCTGATGGTCGGGGTGCAGGGCGGATGGCTGATCGCTGGCTCCATCGTGGGCTTTGTGTATGAACGCATCGGGTTGGGCGGCATTTTGTTGATCGACGTGACCACCTACGTGATTTCGTTCGCCTGCTATTTTGCGGTGCGGAAAGGACGACATGTGGTTCCTCGACCAGCGGAGTTGCGCGCTGATTTGCATGCCGCTGAAACCGCCGTCGGCCATTTCTGGCGCGAACTAGGAGAAGGTCTGGTATTCTTGCGCGCCCGTCCCAGGCTCATTTTTCTCGGCGCAGCGTGGGCAATGTTTCTCGGCTCCATGCTGACTGGAATCGTTGTAACTGCGCCGCTGAGCGACAAGACCTTCCACGCTGGGGCGGTTGGCTACGGCTGGCTTAATGCGGGCTGGGGCACCGGAGCCTTTGTCTGTGGGCTTTTCGCTGCGCAACTCCTGCAGCGGGTTCGAGCGCGTGGAGTGATCGCCGTATGTATGCTGGTGCTGGCTTTAGGGATGTTTGCCTCGCCCTTCTCCCCATGGCTGGCGGGCGCGGTACTGCTATACGGCATGATGGGCGCGGCGCGGGGTGTTTGCGGCGTAGCCATGAATACGACTTTGATGCAAACCGTGCCGCCACATTTCATGGGACGCGTCCAGAACACATACAATTTCGCGGGAACCGTGCTGCAAATCTTTCTCAGTCTGGCGACGGCGCACGTCGCGCACGCTTACGGCCTGGTCTATGGATTCGCGCTCATTGGAGCGGCCTATGTGTTCGCCTTTTTGTTTGCGAGTTGGCCGGTAGCAGAGATCAAGACTGCGGAGATACAGAGTCCGAGTTGAGTTTCAAGTTTCGAGTTTCGTGCGAAATCATTAGAATGAATTTTCTTTGTCTTTAATCTTTGCCATTTCAAGTTGGAGGTGTCTCGCGCATGTCGTTCAGCATGGAAGGGCGCACGGCGGTCGTTTTTGGTTTGGCCAACAAACGCAGCATTGCCTGGGGCATCGCTCAGGGTCTGCACGCCGCCGGCGCGAAGTTGATTATCACGTATCAAAACGAGCGCATGGAACTCGAAGCCAAAGATCTGGCTCTGTCTCTCCCCAGCGCGGAGGCGTATCGTTGCGACGTCGCGCAGGATGACGAGATCATCAATCTGTTCGCCGAGCTCAAATCGAAGCACGGCAAGCTGCATACCGTCGTCCATAGCATTGGCTTTGCCCCCGCGGATGCCATGAAGAACGACTTTATCGACACCACGCGCGAGGGCTTCCGCATCGCCCATGACATCAGCGTCTACTCGCTGATCGCATTGGCTCGTGCTGCTGCACCGCTCATGGAAGACGGCGGCAGCATCCTCACCCTCACCTACTACGGGGCCGAAAAAGTTGTTCCACATTACAACGTGATGGGTGTGGCGAAGGCAGCGCTGGAGGCGACGGTGCGGTATTTGGCTCACGATTTGGGACCAAGAAAAATTAGGGTGAATGCTATCTCAGCCGGCCCCATCAAAACCCTGGCTGCGCGCGGCGTTGGGGATCTTGGCACCATGCTCAAATCGCATGCGGAACGCGCTCCGTTGAAGCGCAATGTGGAAGTCAGCGAGGTGGGCGGAACAGCAGTATTTCTCGCTTCCGATGCCGCGTCGGGCATTACCGGCGAAGTCATCTACGTCGACTGCGGGTACAACATTATGGGCTTTTAGGGTCCAGCCCGTTTCTTAACGGCTTCACGTCAAGATGCGGATGCGGCGTTCGTTTTCGCCTATCCGCTCGATCTGGATCTCCACATCACACTCCTTGACGAAGCGCGGAAATTTCTCGCCCCATTCCAGCAGCAGCACGGAGTTCTCGGCTATCAGGTCGTCGAGTCCAAGCGTTTCCAATTGGCGGGGAGTATCCACGCGATAGAGGTCCACGTGAACCACCGTCACGTGAGGACCGCGATATTCGTGGATCAAGGTAAAGGTGGGGCTGGTAACGTCGTCTTCCTGTGCCGCGTCAAAAGCCCGGGCAATGCCTTTGACGAGCGTCGTCTTTCCCGCACCGAGGTCGCCGCGCAGCAGCACCAGCTTCGGCGGGACTAGACTGAACGCAAGTGAGCGCCCCAGCGCAACTGTCTCTTCCGCGGAGTGCGTCACGACTTCGTGAACACTTTCACTGGTTTGCGTCACCACGAATTCAGTATAGCGGGAGACCTGTCGCGCCAAGGCGCTCGGATTTCCAGTGCCAGCTCTTCATCTGCCCGGCGGGCGGCCGCCGGCTTAGGTCATCCAACCGCCGGCTGCGGCTCGGCTCGTCTTCATGCCCAGGAAATTGGTGTCGTTCGTAGTCTCAACCGAACGGCGCAAGTTCTGGTGATCGGTGTCGCCCAAGGCTACAAAGCGGAACGGTTGCTGATATCCCGTGGTGAACAGGCGGCGGGACATCAACATCTCCGCCATGCCTTGCACGACGCCAGCGGGTGTCTGGAATGCGATCTCGACAAAATCGCCTTCGGCCAGCGGATTCAGTAAAGCTAGCATTCCGCCGGTTACGGAAACCGTCTGCAGTTTGGCCTTGGAACGTCTCCCGTCCATCAGCCGAATCGCTGCGGGGACGGAGCCTCCCAGTTGTAGCCGGGGAGAGCGTCGTTGGGGGGTGGGTCGGGGAAAATGTGTCATAGCCAGTTCGAACTATGTCACCTGGCGGCGCGGGGCACGAGATTACGGAAGCCGCACACAGAGAATCAGAAGTGCTGGAATCCCGCGCCACTAAAGCGATGCAGTGGAAGGGGATACGAACGCGCCGCCAGGGGTCAGTGTCCTAACGGCCAACCGCGGTACAGAAATTCAGCACTCGGTGGCCCGTCCTGGTTCGCATTCTTAGCGAACAGAGCCTGCCTGAGCGAAGTCGAAGGAGCGGGGATTTTTATTGTGGAGCAAGTTCCGAGTTAAGCATTTACCCGTGGATTTTCACAACCGGCTCTTTGGCGTCTTCGCGTGCGCGTCGGAAAGCTTCCGGCAGATACGTCAGCAAGTCCGTGGCAATCAGAGAGTATTCCCCGAGGGCGTCCCGCGCTGCATCTCCTGCCAGGCCATGCAGGAATACTGCCGCCACCACTGCCTCGAAGACGTGCTGCGGATGCTGGGCGACAAATCCTGCGATGATCCCGGTTAGGATGTCGCCGGTCCCACCCGTGGCCATGCCGGGATTGCCGGTGGGATTCACCCACGTCGTACCATCGGGCTGCACCGTCAGCGTGCGGTGACCTTTCAGAACCAAGATCACGTGGTGCTCCTGTGCGAAGGACCGCGCCAGATTTAAGCGGTCGCTTTGTACGGCGGCCACGGTTGTGCCCAGCAGACGCGCCATTTCGCCGGGGTGTGGTGTCAGAATCACGGAGCGTCCGTGGCCCGTGAGGCGCTCCGTCGATCCTTGAAACGCATTCAACGCATCAGCATCGAGGATCAGCGGGCCGCGATATCGTTCCACGCACGTACGTACGAGTTCCTGCGTTTCCAGGTGGCGGCCAATACCCGGCCCAATGGCGATCGCGCGTTTGCCTTCCACCAGATTGTCGAGCAGACCGAACTCGAAAGAGCGCATCCCAATTGTTCCGCCTTCCGTATCAGCCAGCGCCTCGGTCATGATCTCTGGAGCAAAACCGGCCACGGTTTGCAAAACGGAGATGGGCGTGGCCACGGTAGCGAGCCCGGCTCCGGCGCGCAGCGCGGCCATGCCCGCCATGGCAGCCGCACCCGCTTTGCCGACGGACCCACCGAGGATCAGAGCATGTCCATAGTCGCCCTTGTTGGAATCTTCAGGTCGTGGACCGATCAGGTTCGCAATGTCACGAGCCGTGGTCAGGTTGAGCTTCAAGTCCGAGGCAATGGCCTCTTCCGGCGAGCCGATCAGTGTAATGATTGTGGGTCCTTGCGTCATGGGACAGAACACGTGCGCCGGACGCAGAGCAGTAAATGTCACGACCGCATCCGCCCGCGCCAATACATTAGCGGAGCTGGTTCTCGCATCCGCGTCCACACCCGAGGGAATATCGACCGCGACCACGGGTGCATGGCTCTGATTCAGAGCCGCGATAGCATCAGCATACACGCCCGTCACTGGAGGCTGAAAGCCCGTACCCAGAATTGCGTCCACGAGCACATCGGCGCGGAACATCTCCCGCACGCGATCCGTCTGGAGGTCAGCGGCAGAGTTGAGGGTCAGGGCTTTGACGGGAAGCCTCCGGAACATCTCAGCAGCATCCCCAGCCAGTCGGGTTGCTTCTGCGAGGAGCAGAACTCGCACGAGCTTCCCCGCCCCATGCAGCTTGCGAGCAATGACAAAACCGTCGCCTCCGTTGTTGCCTTTTCCGCAAAGAACTGTGATGCGTCGGGCGTCCGGGTAGCGCCGCAGAATGAAATCCACGACCCCAGTTCCGGCGTTCTCCATCAGCGTCAGTGAAGGCACGCCAAAGCGGGCGCTAGTTACCTGATCAATCTGACGCATTTCAGCGGCGCTGACGATCTTCATGTTGCCTAACCACGATCCTAGAAACAGGAAAGGCCCTCCGCCAAGGCGCGAAAGGCCCCTCCAGCAAGTGAAGCTTAGCGGTGCTTATTTCCCGGAACTCTGCAGCGCTTGCACCTTACTGTGTCTAATGCTGTAGCTGAAGTAGATCACGAGGCCGATCACCAGCCAGACAAACAGCCGTAGCCAATTCGTCCACCCAAGACCAAAGATCATGGCGCCGCAGACGAAGATACCTAAGATCGAAACGAGCGGCAACGCGCGCACCTTGAAGGCGCGCGGCAGTTCCGGGCGCCGCGCCCGTAGGATCCAGACTCCTATACACACCAGGATGAAGGCGAACAACGTCCCAATACTGGTCATTTCTCCCACGATGTCTTCGGGAAGGAATCCGGCAAACAATCCAGTGAATACAAAGAAGAGCATGTTGGACTTATAGGGTGTCCGGAAACGTGGGTGCACGTCCGAGAAGATCTTCGGAACTAACCCGTCTTTGCTCATCGAATAGAAGACGCGGGTTTGGCCAAGCAACATGACAAGGATCACCGAGGAGAACCCCGCCAAAATCGCGACCGTAACCGATTTCGACAGCCACTCGTAGCCATGCATGTATTTTGTGATGGCGAAAGCGACCGATGCCTCGCGCCCCGTGGAGCGGAAATCCTGAACCGTCGCGATGCCACTCAGCACGAAGGCGAAAAGCACATAAAGGACGGTGCAGATCACGAGCGAGCCCAGGATTCCAATCGGCATGTCGCGTTCGGGTTTTTTTGCCTCTTGCGCTGCCGTGGAAACTGCATCAAAACCGATGAAGGCGAAGAACACAACTCCCGCCGCACCGAGGATTCCCATTAAGCCGCCGTAGCTATGGCTAATGCCTTCAGGAGTGACGTAGATCGTCGGCGCGGGGATGAACGGTGTGTGATTGGTGGGGTTAATGAAGCCCCAGCCGAGAGCGATCACCAAAAGAACGATGGCCACCTTGAGGACCACGATGAAACCGTTGACCATCGCGGATTCTTTTGTTCCTTTTATGAGAAGAGCCGTCAGTATCAGCAAGATGAAGATGGCTGGAAGGTTGATGATCCCGTGCGCGTCCCCCATCTTTTGCAGAGGGGAGTGGCACCATGCATACGGAATTTGCCAGCCGAACCAACCAAGCACGCGGTTGAAATATTCACTCCAGGCGATGGAGACCGTGGCTGCACCAACAGCGTATTCCAGGCAAAGATCCCAACCGATAATCCAGGCAACCAGCTCTCCCATGGTGGCGTAGGAATAGGTATAGGCACTGCCCGCCACGGGGATCATGGAAGCGAATTCCGCGTAACAGAGTCCGGCAAAAGCGCAACCAACCCCCGCGACCATAAACGCGAGCGTGACGGATGGCCCGGAGCGATCGGCAATTGCTGCGGCTGTCCGCACGAACAGACCGGCTCCGATGATCGCACCGATGCCGAGCATAGTGAGATTGACAGGCCCGAGTGTGCGTTTCAGGCTATGCTCGCCCGTTTCCTGCGCCTCCTGCATCAAGTTGTTTAGAGGCTTGGTTGCCGACAGATTTGCCATTGAGGGTCTGACTCCTTAAGGATATGTTCTCAAATCGTAAGAAACTTCAATCGGCGGCAACCACCGAGCTTCGCCGCGACCAAACAAAATATACCGGTATGCCCAACACCACGATAATCAATCCCGGCCACGTAAACTGGGGCTTGTATCTCAGCAGCACAACATCAATAAACAGCGCCATTACAATATACATAGCGGGCAGCACCGGATATCCAATCGCACGATAGGGACGCTCCGCATTCGGGCGTTTCACGCGCAGCACAAAGAGCGCGCCAATCGTCAGGATATAGAACACCAGCACGGCAAACACAATATAGTCGAGAAGCTGGCTGTAGCTGCCCGAGATGCACAGGATGCAGGTCCAAACCATCTGCACCATCAGGGAAGCCGCCGGCGTCCGGTACGTAGGATGCAACTTCGCTACCTTGCGGAAGAACAATCCATCCTTCGCCATGGCGTAATATACGCGCGCTCCTGAGAGAATCAGCCCGTTATTGCAGCCGAACGCCGAGAGCAGAATGGCGAACGCCATCAAACTGCCGCCCCGCGGGCCCAGCATCTGCTGCATCACCGCTGTGCCTACACGGTCTTCGGTGGCGTGCTTGATTCCACGCTCGAGAATCGTCGTACCCGCAGCCACGCCATCGAGCGGCAGAACCTGCAGATAAATCAGATTGCACAGCATGTACAGCAGTAGCACCACGCCCGTTCCCAGCGCCAAAGAGAGTGGCAAATTCCGGCTCGGATTCCGCACTTCGCCGGCAGTAAACGTCACGTTGTTCCAAGCGTCGGCTGAGAATAGGGACCCCGTCTGCGCCACCGCCAGGATCGTCAACGTTCCTACCAGTAGCACTGGCCCGCTCGCTCCGACCTGCAATGGATGCAGCGCCGACAATCCAGCATTGCGCCAAAAGTTTCCGTTAAAATTCGCCGCCAGAGCGGTCGCATTCCGTCCCAGGAACACTCCCAGCGTCACCAACCCAGCCAACGCGGAGATCTTGGCAACCGTGAAAATATTCTGGATCAGCGCGCCCGTGCGCAGGCCAAAAATATTGATAACCGAAAGCGCCACCACTAACAGAATCGCTACCAGATTCTGCGTGCTTAGGCCTACATCCATATCGCCCAACACCATCGGGCCCCAATGGAAGGGAGGCACGTGGGCCACATGCCAAATCCAGGTCTTCGCGGAAATCGCCGGGTAAAAGACGCCTAGAAACTTGCCGAACGCCACGGCGACTGCGGCGATTGTCCCCGTTTGAATCACCAGAAACAAGGTCCACCCGTAGAGAAATCCCCACAGCGGCCCCAGCCCCTCCCGCAGGTAAACATACTGCCCGCCAGCGCGGGGCATCATCGCCGCCAGCTCGCCGTAGGACAACGCGCCAATGATGGTCATGAATGCCGTCACTAGCCAAGCGCCCAGCAGGAGTGCGGGGGAATCGACCGTGCGGGCAATATCGGCGGAAACGATAAAGATGCCCGAACCAATCATCGACCCCATCACCAAAGTGGTCGCGCTGGTCAGGCCCAGCCCCTGAACCAAACCCTCGGCGGGGCTTTGATTTGTGGTGGCGTTTACTTCACGATTCGCCGCTAGCGCGGACGAACGAGCATCACGATCTTGTGAACTCACGCATCCCTCGGTCCAAAATTAGTGGCCTCAAGGAATTTACCCTAAGACGCGGCAAAAAGGCGCAAAAAATCCTGGGCGGCCGTACGGGGAGATCGAATCAGGTCCGAAATCACGGCCACACTGTCGGCTCCAGCGTCGACTACAGACCGGCAATTCTCCCGCGCAATACCGCCAATCGCCACCAGGGGTTTGCGCGTCAGCGCCCGCGCCCGCCGCACGCCCTCCAGACCAATCACCGGATCGGGCCGCTCTTTACTGTTGGTCGCAAATACCGGACCCACGGCTACATAGTCGGCGGGGGTGGCGTCGGCTGCGGCAACCTGTTCAGGATTATGAGTCGAGACGCCGAGCCAGCGCTTGTCGCCAAGCAACCGCCGCGCACTCTCCGCCGACAGGTCGTCTTGGCCAAGATGCACGCCATCGAACTTCGCCGCTAAACAAAGGTCGGCGCGGTCATTCATGATGAGTTGCACGCTTGCCGGAAGGCTCTGCTTCAAAACCAGCGCATGATCCAGAATCTGCCTCGCCGAACCCGTCTTGTTGCGATATTGCAGCAGCGTCACGCCCCCGGCAGCGAGTTCCCTGGCAAAGCACAGCAAGTCTTCTGTTGCAGAAAAGAAACTCGCGTCCGCAATCGCGTAGAGGCGCGGGAGAGTTATTGGCTGTCGTCCCACCATACTTTGGATCACTTTCATAAAGTAACATTTTCATTGAGTAACATTGGGCAGCCCACCTCGCGGTATTGACTTGTGAGTCCGCTTCTCATAGCCTTCAATGCTTCATGTCCGCCTTTCCTGAAGTAGTTGAGGAGCCATGCCTTCAGACCCGTTAAGTTCCAGTTCGACCCCGACTTCTCCCTACGCTCCCACTAAGAATCTGCGTCGCATTGGACTGGTGCCTTTTGTAGCCGTGCTCTTCGCCTACTGCGCGGGCGGGCCTTTTTCGTTGGAATCGATGATCTCCACCTCCGGACCCGGACTAGGCCTGACCTTCCTTCTCGTTGTGCCTTTGCTGTTCGCGGTACCAATCGCCCTGGCAACGGCGGAAATGACCACGCTGATGCCCGTGGAAGGCGGCTTCTATCGCTGGAGCCGCGCCGCCTTGGGCGATTTTTGGGGATTCCAGTGCGGATGGTGGAATTGGACGGGCACCTTCCTGATGAGCGCCTCGTACGGTGTGGCCATGGCGGATTACCTCAACGCTTGGCTCCCTCTGCCTTCGCGCTTTGAGCATTGGGCCGTGGCTTTCGTTTTTCTGCTGGTTGTGGCTTACCTCAATGTGCGCGGCATCCACTTGGTGGGCCAGCTCACTCTCATTCTTCTGTTTCTCATGTCGGTTCCGCTGGTGATCTTTGTGGTGCTCGGCTTTCACCATGGGCACTTCAACCCATTTCATCCATTTTTCCCAACCGGTAGACCCTGGCAGGGAGCGTTCGGAGGGGGTCTAGCCATCGCCCTGTGGTCCTATGCCGGTTACGAACAACTCTCCACCGTGATTGAAGAAGTGGAGAACCCGGCGCGCAATTTCTCCATCGGGCTGGCAATCGTGGTTCCCCTTGCCATCGGCGTATATGTGGTCACGCTGGCAGCGGGCCTGGCGGCTCTCGGCAACTGGCAGGAGTGGGAAACCGGATACTTGGTGACGGCAGGCCGCCTCGTTGGAGGCAACGTTCTGGGCACATCGATCTTTGTGGCGGCCGTGATCTGTAACTTCGTACTGCTGGAAAGCACATTGCTCTCGGTCACACGCATCCCGCTGACCATGGCGGAAGACGGATACCTCCACCCGGCTCTGGCGAAAGTCAGCACACGTTTTGGAACACCTGTGCGCTCCATCCTGCTTTCCACGGCGTTTTGTGCTGCGCTCGCCGTTTTTACCGTGCCCCAGCTTATCAGCGTATACGCGTGGACGCGCATGGCGACGTCGATCCAAACCGTGCTTTCCTACTGGCAACTCCGACGCAAGTATCCGGACGCTCCCAGAAGCTTCCGCGTTCCCGGCGGCACAATGGGAGCGCTGCTGATCGTGCTTGCTCCAACTCTGCTTTTCGGATGGGCCATGATTTACAGTGATGCCGCCACCCGAAAATGGGGCTTGGTCAACCTGGCTTCAGGCCCGGTGGCCTACCTGTGGATACGGTATCGCCGCCGCCAAGAGGCCACCAGCCGCAAAGCACAGCTTACTTAGCGCAACCTACCTATTGATGTCTTCCTTGTTTTCCAGTCGCTTCACCATGCTTTCGATTCCTGACTGAAAAGGGGCAGGTGCAAGGTCGTGAGCTGTCTTCATTTCCTTCACAGCATTGGCGAAATCGCCTTGAGCCGTGTAAATCCGCGCCATTCCTGAGTGCACAAACCATTCGTTCGGATATTTCTTATAGTTCGACTGGAAGATCGCGAAAGCCTGGTCCTGCTTCTTCTCGCCTTGAAGCTGCCGCGCATAGGCGTGAAGCTGGAACGGAGTTGCCTTTTCCAATGCCCGATTTTTGGCAGCCACAGCCTCGTCCTTCTTACCCATCTCGTCAAGGATCTGCGACTTGGTCATCAAATTGTCGTAACGCTCCTCGATTTGGATGGACTTGCCTTCGTATTCCAGTGCGTCGTCCAGGTGCGTTTTGCTGGCCAGCAGGAAGGTCGCGGCGTCATCCCAGCCTTCCCAGGTGTACTGCGAGAGACCCCGAAGCTGCCGGTGCAGGCTGTCAGCGACCACATCGTTTACGTTGACGGCAATCTTGAATGGCACCGCAACCTTTTCCCAGCGCAAGGTAGCAACCGCTGAATCCGCCTTGAGGTCGTCGAAGTCATAGGTCAGCGCATCGTGCAGTTCGGCGGGCTGCGGCTTGACCGTCACGCGCAAAGCATCTTCTTTTTCGTCATAGGTAAAACTGCCCCACGCGATCGCCATCTTCGAGAAAATAACCGTCCACTGATCCTCGCCGGGAAGCATGTGCAGCCCGTAAGTTCCCTTGTCCAGGGGCTTGCCCTCCACGGTTACCGGGTCGCTGAACGTTATGGTTGTATTTTCGTTGGCTCCGGCCCGCCACACCTGACCGTAAGGGACAACGCCTCCCCAAATCTTGCGGCTGCCCGCAAGCGGACGATGATAGCTGATGGTGACATCGGTGATCCCGATGCGCTGCGTCAGAACGGCGTGCTGACTCTGGCGGGGAATGTCGACAAGAGCTGATTGAGCATGGCCAAGCCGGGCAGCGAGCACAAGGCCCACAAACAGTGTAAGAACACGAACTTTCCGCATACAAGACTCCTCTGATGAAATTGGAAAACTGAAATTGGGCCGGGATCACACTACGACTGCGTTAAGACAACGCAGCTTAGACGAAAGTCTACTGTTGGCGTTAGCTCAGAGGGACGAGAGGGCGAGATTGTGGGTTGAAATTGTGGGGTGGAATTACGGGGTGGCGCAAGATCTTGAGTGCACTGCTTGGAGCGTGTGTTTTGGGGCGGCGCAGCGCTTCAGCGCTGCGATTGCGGCCTGCTTTGAACAAGCGGCTTCAGCCGCGAGGTAAAGGTTCGTATCAGGGTATGTCTTCAGCCATACCGCACCTGCCGGTTATGACGCGCCTTCAGGCGCTGAGTCCAAGATTGGAGTTTTCCCAAGGTCTCTCAAGACCGGAGAGTCATTAAGAAGTCAGCAGGAAATCCTAAGTGGGAAACGACTGTAAAATCCCACCCTTCGAAAAACGAAGGGTGGGATACCCCCGGCTGTCCTCGGTTTCCCTCGTCCCCCCGACAAGGCTGGAGCCGTTATTTACTACACGTCTCACTGACCATCTTTAGATCGGTCACGCGCAGGTGGCCATACTCTTCTTTGCCGGCCGCCTTCTCCATCGTGCCTTCTTTCTTTTCCTCGGCTTTTTCTTCTGCTTTCGATTCGTGGTGAACGGAACCGGTGATCGTGACCTGATGACCAACGTGCTCGTCAAGCTTAACTTTGGTGCTGCTCAGTTCCCAGGCCTTTCCGTCTTCGCCCGTGATGGCAAACTCGCCCGCTTCATGGCCTTTTTGCAAACAGCCGGTCACGGTCTTGCTGGGGCTCATAGGTTTTTGCCCTTGTTTTTCCTGTGTGGGAGCTGGTTTTGTGGTGTCCTGGGTGGCCGGCTCTTGAGCCAGCGAGACCAGGGTTGTAGAAAGAACGAACGCCAGCGTAGCAAACATCAGTCTCTTCATATATTTCCTCTTCTCCGGCCAGAACAGACTTCGGACGACACTAAAGCATCTCCGCATGAAATCAGGGACGAACCCAGATTCATCCCAAATCCTAGACGGCGCAATCGCTAATGCAATACAGCGAATCCTGTAGCTTGCCTAGTGCACGCCTGTATTGGACGTGGAAGCAGCCAATGCTGCGTCGGGGGGAGAAGCGCAGCCGCGGACCTATGCCGAGCAGGAGAAGCGGATCCAACTACTGGAGGCGGGAAGTCAGGCTTTTGATCTCGCCGGCACAGACAGACAACAGACAATGGAGGCACGGGCGTCCCCCGCCCGTGCTCTTGCAAGGGTGCCATGAAAAATAAGCTTATGAGCAGGAATTGTCGAGCCGCACGGGCAAGGACGCCCGCACCTCCATTGAACCTGTAAATGATTGGATCGTTTCTCCATCGAGATTGTCATCCCGAGCGAAGCGAGGGATCTGCAAGTGACTCATACGATTCCGTCTGCCGTCCCTATTGCTTGCTCTTGGCTTTTGGGCGGCGAAGTGCTTCAGCACTGGGATAATAGCTTGCTTTGAAGCGGGCTTCAGCCACCGAGGTCAGCGTCCTATCCGCATCTCTACTTCGCTGCGCTGACTGTCAGGTTGGAGAAGTACGCATCCGTAGTCAGATGCGCCCACAGCGCGATCTGGCCGCGAGTGTCACCGAGCTTCAAATCGTTGACGATCAGGCAGGGTTGGTCCGCGCCATTCACGAAGAGTTGCACCTTAGTTCCGGACACCACGATCTTGATCTTGGTCCAGACGCCTGCCTCCAGATCCACGTAGGACTCGTATACACCGGGGCTCTCTTTCCGCAGACGATGCCAGGGAAAATCCGGTATCGACTCGTACTGGGTGGAGTGGTTGCGGCGGAGTTGATCATCGGCACGGCCGTTCGCCGGTCGCAGATAAATGTTTTCTCCCCGCGCGCCATGATCCTGTGCGCGGAACACGACACCAATAAAACCCCGCGAATCCGGCGGAGCCCCTGCGCGCGGTGTGCCGGCAACCTCCACTTCTATCGTTCCATCCTTGAAATTCGTCGAGGTTACAATCGCCAACATGGAAGCATCGGCCTCCAGATGGTCTGGTGAAGAAAACAAGTGTAACGCGCGGCGTCCGCTATAAGTTGCAATCTCGGCCTTTCCACCTATGACTTCGAGACCATTCAAAGAGTCCAGCGGGATTCTCACAACCCGAGTCTCTTTCGTCTGAGCTTTCGTCTGAGCCAGCAGCACGGTGGCAGCGAGCACGAGACCCGCAAGCGATGTAGGGACAAAGACACGAGCTTTCCGCATAGGAGGCTCCTCCGAGTGAGTTCGAAGCCAAGTCTTGGCTGAGATCACAGTACGCATGCAGCAAAGAGCACCCCCAACATAGACGAAAGTTGAGTGTCAGAGTTAGTACAGAGGGACGGGAAGGCCGGATTTTGGGGTGGGATTTTGGGCGGCGCAGCGCTTCAGCGGTGCGATTTCAGGCTCACTCTGACTCCGGCTTCAGCCGCCGAGGTAAAGGTGTAACTCAAGTAGCTGGAGGGAATCTACGCTCTGTATCAGGGTATGGCTTCAGCCATACCGCAGCTATCTCTCTATAAATGCGCCTTCAGGCGCTATGCTTTGGGCGGGAGGCCTTGAACTTTTGCCATTTCACAGAGAGCCAAACAGAGGCTTGAAACCACACCTCGACGAATCTGCGGAAGGGGCCTGGCAACTCCAGAAGCTTGACGCGGAACTCAGTCGGAAAAGCGTAATGATGCGTAAGCGAAACAATCACTGGCGCGTGGTCGCAGAACTCCGCGCCGACTCTTTCCATGTATGGAACGATCTGTACCCGCATATCGATAGCAACTAACACAAGACATATCAAATGCGGCGAAGGCTTGTTCCAGCTCTTCCTTGGTTTCTGGCTGTTTCTTCCAAATGCAATGGCTCAGTTTGGTGTCCACCCAGCCGATCAAATCCGGAGCGACCACATGCGGTGCACCACAGGAAACGCACTCGCGGTTGACAACGTAGAAATCGCCCGGTGCCGACTGCGGATGAGACTCGAATCTACGCCCGGTGGCCATGACAATACTCTACTCTCGCACGAATAACAGATTAGGGTTGGTGGGCAGCGACGCTTGCACTACCGAGACAAGGGGTGCCCCATCCTTCGCGCACTTCGCGAAGGGTGAGAGACGGAATGTTCACATAACAGAACGAAATGCCTACGCCACGACGGCAGGAAAAGCGGCAGTTCCGGGCGTCCCTGCTTCCCACCCTTGCAAAGAACGCAAAGGATGGGTACCTTTTGTCCAGGTCGTAGCAGTGAGATCAAGAACTAAGGCTGGGCCACCCGCCCGAGATGCGGAACTGTCCTTAGGAGACTTGTTCAAACTTCCCGAGGCTTCTTTCTATCGATGCTTTCCCCGAGCGCTCAAGTTCCGCTTTCAACGTGGACCATTCCTCTGGAATCACCTGATAGTTGGCTCGAACCAAGCGCTCCGTTTCGTGAAGGGTCGCGGCCACGCGGTCTAGTGGTTCAATTTTGTAGCCCACTTCGGTCTTAGTAACAGTGACGGTGTACAACACTTTACACCTCCTTACGGAATCAGTTGCTACCAACGACAAGTATATTCCTGGACATGGCCACCCAACACCCGCCAACGTGCACCCACCCGCTCCTCTCCGGTAAACTAAACCCTCCCATGCTTGATCTAGCCTTTGTAAGAGACAACCTGCCGCTGCTCGAAGAGAAGCTGCGCCAGCGCGGAATGGACCCGGCCGAGGTCCTCAAGGACTTCCGCGAGATCGACACCCTGCGCCGTCAGGCCATCCTCCAGATGGAGACGCTGAAGGCGGAGCGCAACCGCGCCTCCGAGGACATTGCCCTCCTCAAAAAGAGCGGCCAGGACGCCTCCGCGCAGGTGGAGCAAACGAAGGCTCTCCGCGACAAGGTGACGGAGCTGGAGAAGGCGGCCGAAGAACAAGACGCTCGGCTGCGCCAGATTCTCACCAACATTCCGAACGTGCCGCACGCGTCTGTTCCTGTCGGTCACGGCGCGGACGATAACAAAGAAGTCCGCCGCTGGGGCACGCCGCCCAAACTCGATTTCGCTCCCAAACCGCACTGGGAGCTCGGCGAGCGGCTTGGCGTGCTGGATATGGAACGCGCCACCAAGCTCACCGGCGCGCGCTTTGCCGTTTATTGGGATCTCGGCGCCAAGCTTGAACGCGCTCTTGCCAATTTCATGCTCGATTTGCACACGCGCGAGCACGGCTATACCGAAGTCCTGCCGCCGTATCTGGTGAACTCCGACTCGATGTATGGCACTGGGCAACTGCCCAAATTTGCTGCCGATTCATTCCGAGTCCCTCACGGAGAAAAAGACCTCTGGCTCATCCCCACCTCCGAAGTCCCCGTGACCAATCTCTATAGGGATGAAGTCCTCGACGCCGCGCGGCTTCCTATCTGCCTCACCGCCTACACTCCTTGTTTCCGAAGCGAAGCCGGGTCGTATGGGAAAGATGTTCGCGGCATTATCCGTCAGCACCAGTTTCAGAAAGTGGAACTGGTGAAGTTCGCGCATCCCGAGCGCTCCTATGAGGAACTCGAAGCGCTCACACGCAACGCCGAGACGGTTCTGCAAAAGCTTGGCTTGCACTACCGCGTGATGGCGCTTTGCGCTGGAGACATGGGCTTTTCCTCGGCGAAGACCTACGACATCGAAGTCTGGCTCCCCGGCCAACAGCTCTTTCGAGAGATTTCCTCGTGCTCGAACTTCGAGTCCTTCCAGGCGCGCCGCGCCAACATCCGCTTCAAGCCCGAGGGCAAGGGCAAGACCGAATTCGTGCACACCCTGAATGGCAGCGCCCTCGCCGTGGGCCGCACCTGGCTGGCAATTCTGGAAAACTACCAGCAAGCGGACGGAAGCGTTATCATTCCTGAAGTGCTGCGCCCGTACATGGGCACGGACCGCATCACGCCGCGGAAGCTGTAGAAATGTACCTCAGGGGCTAAAGCCCCGAATAAAAGAAAAGCTGGATCGCAGCGTTAAAACGCTGCGCCGCCCAAAAGCGACGTCAGCGAAATCGAAGTCAGCGAAGTCAAAGTCACGAACGACGGAGAACGGCAGAGTTTGCTGTGTCAAGGTTTGCAGAGCAGAGAACCGGAGACTACACTTGGAGCGCGTTGACAACCTCACCACTGTACCGGTCGCTCCCGCGTTGCCGATGAACTCCATCTGGCGCACAATTCGCGGCTACATCTGGTGGTCGCACGAGCGCGGCAGCCTGCACTACGACATCATGGTCACGCTCATCCTGCTGTTTGTGTTTCTTTCTCCCTATAAGATCAATTTCAAGGACAAACCCACCGAGCGGAGTCCGCATGCGACGGGTGTAACCGTGATCCCGGATGGCACGGGCGGCTTCGTCTATCAGATTGCAGCGGTTGCAGTTACGGGCACCAAGGACGCGGACGTTCGCGAATCGCTCCTGCGTGTCATCGAACCGATCGCCGGCGAGGTCAGCATCACTAAGACCGTGCCTGTCTACGATGCCGCCGGACGCATCCAAAGCTACAAGGTTTGGGTCGTTCGGTAAGAAGTTTCTCAGCGCCTGAAGGCGCTTTCAATGCAAATGTACTTTAGGCACGGCTGAAGCCATGCCCTGATACGAATCTGGTTTGCACAACGGCTACTAACCCCGGAGAAATCATGCGCTTACGCCTGCATCATGCCGCGTTCCTATGGGTCGTCCTAGCTGCCACGCTCGCGCCGCGGGCGGCAGCACAGTCGGACGCCGCGCTGGAACGTGTTCTCACGCAAATGGATAGCGCCGCCAAGGACTTCCATTCCCTCGAAGCCAGCTTCGTCTGGGACCAGTACACCAAAGTCGTGCAGGACACCGATACGAGCAAAGGAACCATCTACTTCCAGCGTGAGGGCGGTGGCATCAAAATGGCCGCTGACATCAGCGAACCTGCCCCCAAGGTCGTGCTCTTTGCCGATGGCACGGTGCAGATGTACGAGCCCAGGATTGACCAGGTGACCACGTACAAGACGGGCAAACACCAGGCGGAAGTGGAGAGTTTTTTGGTTCTGGGCTTTGGGGGGCGGGGTCACGATCTGCCTAAGTCCTATGACGTCAAATACTTGGGGACGGACAAAGTCGATGGCGTGGAAACCGCCAAGCTCGAACTGATACCAAAATCGGAAAAAGCGCGGAGCCAGTTTTTCAGGGTAGTGCTGTGGATCGATCCGGCACGGGGTATTTCCCTGCAGCAGCAGCTTTTTCAGTCCTCTGGGGATTACCGTATGGCTAAGTACTTGAAAATTCAGATGAATCAGAAACTTCCGGACGGGATCTTCAAGCTCAAGACCACCAGTAAGACGCACTACATTACCCCGCAGGGGTGATCGGGAGTGCTACGTCTATTTCCTGCGAAATTTGGGGGATGCAATTCTGGGGAAGGGCGATATACTCCTGCTTAACCGAACCTGTTCGATCATTTGGTCGGGCAGGCACCAGATTTTAGGGCTATCAACTTAAGCGATTCAACGTAAGACGATTCAGGGACCAACGCACTCCAACCTCATGGCAAAAGTCTTTACCATTCCGGTCGTTCCACGTGCCAGCAACCGCCGCCGCCGGACTACGGTTGGCGACAATCGGTATGTGGAAGGGCAGCGCGTCATTGTGGAAGCCATGAAGTATCTGGCGCAGGCCGACCCTGTAGCGAACCGTCCCGCCGTGCAGTTCCTTTCGGAGCATTTCCGCACGCGCTTCCGGATGAGCGACTCGCCTATGTCGTAGGCGTTGTCTACTCTCTAAGGAACCTCTGATTCCATCAGCACGTCCTTTGAATCTTGTCATTCTGAGCGCAGCAAAGAATCCCTACACCCTCGATTCCACAATACTTTGTCGAGCTTTCTCACTTTGTTGCATCCTCGTGAGAAAGTTGGCGAGCGCATTACTACTCTCAGCACCCGTGGGATCCCTTCGACAGGCTCAGGGCAAGCCTTCGCTACGTCAGAATGACAATTTGAGAGTGAATCAGAGTTTTCCCCTGAAGATTCTCCAATAAAAGAAAACCGCCGGGAAGAGATTCTCTTCCCGGCGGCTAATGTGGACCGATGGTTCGCGTTAAAACGTGAGCCGTGCGGCCAACTGGATGATGCGCGGGTCGTGGGTGGAAGTAACCTGCCCAAACTGACCGGTGGCGTTAATGTTGGTGCCGGGTCCTCCGCCGGTTAAAGTTCCACTACCAGAATTGAGGATGCCCGGATTGTTGAAATTCGCGTGGTTGAAGATATTGAAGAACTCCGCGCGAAATTCGATTTTCAGGCGCTCAGTAATCGCAGTGGTCTTAGAGAACGACATGTCGATGTTGATGTAGCCTGGTCCGCGGAAGAAATTGCGTGGCAGGGTCCCGTAGGTCGCGAGAGAAGGATTCGCTTGCACTTGGAATGGGGCCGGAAGCATCCCCGGTCCTGGCGTGCAGGGCAGAGGCGGCGGATTGCCGGGGACGGGCGTGGGGCATTGCGCGGCCGACAGAGAGTTCGGATCAAAATAGTAGTAGCCGGCGTTGTGGCCAACGGGAGTCTGGATGTGGCGTGGATCCAGCGTATTCAGCGGCCCAACGATGTTGGCATGAGTATTGCCAGGGTCACCTGCGCCAGACGTACCTTCCGAGGTTGGATCAAAACGGTCTGCCAGACGCGCGAACACATCGAACGGCAAGCCCGTCCGCCAGGTCACGATCGGGAAAAGACTCCAGCCTTGAGTGAGGCGCTTCGGCCCGGAAGCCCAATATTTGTCAAAAGGCATGTCCCAGCCGCCACTGAACGTGATGCGCTGGCGAACGTCCTGATCGCTCGAAGCGCGAAATAGATTCGGCTTGTAAGAAGGCACGGTGCTGTTTCTCTGCTGGAACCCCGAGGCATTGTCGATGCTGTGCGCGTAGGTATACGCGAGCGTGAAGTAAGTGCGCCCCAGATAACGCAAGTCGGTTGCTTGCCGCGTCAGGCTGGCCTGCAAGCTGTTGTAGCTTGCATTGCTGATGTTCCTGAACTCAGGCACAGTAGCAAAACTGCAGGGCCCGGGAGGAGGTGGCTGCGGAAGAAGATTGAAGTTGCCCGATGAGTCGGCACAGGTGCTGTCGCCAGCTCCGAGATTAAGAACGCGGTCGGTGGTACCAAGAACGAACGGATTGATGTCAATCAAAGAAGTCAGCCCGTGGGAAATATTGCCCACATAGCTGGCTTCCACCACGGTATTCCTAGCTACCTCCTGCTGCAGGCTCAAGTTGTATTGATAATTGATCGGCGTCTTTATGTGCGGGTCCACGAAGAATACGATTGCACTGCTATTGATGGGCAGGAATCCGGCCGCTCCAAAATCAAGATTCGAAGGCGGCGGAGTCGACGGGAAGGGATTGGGGATTCCTGCGGAACCGAACGGATCCGCGAAGTAGCCCACTGGGGAAGTCTGGTTCGGTCCAACGCTGGGCAAGGAAAATCCAGTACCGGCGAAGAATGGTGGCTGGCCGTTGAACTGCAAGCTGTCTTCACCCTTAAGAATGTCGTAAAACATGCCAAACCCGCCGCGGACACTCGTCTTGGCATCGCCACGAACGTCCCACGCGAAGCCTGCGCGCGGCGCCCAATTGGTTCGAGTAGGAAAATTTGCGCCCACAGGCGCACCGGGATCTCCAGGAAAGACCATTCCCGTTGGAGCGCCCGTAAAGACCTTGGATTGCAGTCCTGGAATCACCGAGAAGGATCGTCCCTTCGTGTCTTCTTTCGGGGAGTTGTACTCGTAGCGGGTTCCCAAATTGAGGGTCAAGCGCTTCGTGATCCGCCATTCATCCTGCACGAAACCGTAGTAGGACTTGCTGCGGATATTCGACGGGGCATGCGGGGACTGAAAGTACTGAGACGGAATACCGAGAAAGAAGTCAGCGAAGGAATTGCCTGTACCGCTGCCGCCAACTCCGTTGAAGTCGAATTCGCCATTCACGATAAAATCGAAGATAGTGTTGTTCCGGTAAGCGGAAACACCGCCGCCCATCTTCCAATTGTGCCGTCCGCGGATGTAGCTGAGCGTATCGGAGAACCCGAAGGTCGTGTCGACGAGGTTGGTGGGGCCTTGTTCGCTGAATCCGACAGAAAGACCGTTGTCGAAAAGCAGGTTCGGCGGCCCCTGCGGGTCGTCCTGGACAATTCCAATGTTGAGCTGAGAAGCAGTGGGCAATTTCACGCCTGGTTTGTCCTGCAGCCCGTTATTTCTCTGCAAGAAGAGGCGGAACTCGTTCAGCAGATTGGCCGAGAAAGTATGGCTGTAGGCCGCGTTCGTAAAGTAGCTGTTTGTCTGCCCGAGGTTGGGTGTCCCTGGCACGGTGGCAAACTGGAACGGACTCAATGTTGGGTTACGTACACCGCCGAGCGTGGCACTTACCTTGTCCTTTTCGGTAATTTGAAAATCGAATTTCATGGTCAATTCGTTGTTGTTGTCTTTGTGCGAGCCCTGATAGTTTGCCTGGCCAGTGGGATCGGTGGGAATCAAGCCAGCCGCAATATATTTCTTTGCGATAGGATCCAGTTGCAAAGGGTCAATGATTGCCTGCTTAGCCAGGGCAAGATTCGGCTGAAAAACGGAAGTGGTACCTGGAAGACCAAAACCGCATGGGGTGTCATTCGGGATGGGGTTATTCGAGCTGTCTTTCGCGTTTTCATTCAATCCGCTCAGAAAGCAGGCAACTCCTGGATCCGGGCCATTCGGAAGGAAGCCGTTTGCTGCCCCG
>Ga0210384_10000921_pt1 | contig 42121 bp, 14 predicted proteins | sample IncBWH2MmetaG_FD_160574 | JGI IMG/M metagenome (GOLD analysis project Ga0210384, IMG submission 160574) | Forest soil microbial communities from Barre Woods Harvard Forest LTER site, Petersham, Massachusetts, United States - Inc-BW-H-2-M | ecosystem: Environmental > Terrestrial > Soil >... | reverse complement strand
CTTCGGCGAGTGGAAGAGCGAGGTGGCCTCGCGCAAGAACCCCGACGGCAGCATCTCGTTCGTCACCACGGCGCCCGGAGTGCAGGGTTTCGAGTTCGTGGTCGGCGCGGGCGCCAAGCGCACGCTCGTGGTGCGCGACTCCCAGCACCAGTACGTGTTCGAGAGCAGTAGCGGCGGTGAGCAGGCACCATGAAATTCTAGCGCAGAGCGCTAGTTTTTCAAGGACTATGGCAATCGGGCAATCGGCCCGGCGCGCCCTGGGATATCATGGCGTCCACCCTTCCGGCTTACGATGACGGGATCCGATCGGCCGACGCTGTTCCTCTGGACACCCATTCCTCCGGCGAGGACGGGCACGGCGGACTATGTGCCGATCCTCCTGCAGGAGGCGCCCGCCGGCTTGTTCGAGCGCTTCCGCATCCGGTTCGTCGTCGACTCGGCAGCCAATCACGCAATCAAGCATTTCCAGGACCATGCCGTCATCGGCCCCGAAGCCGCCGTGCCCAACTGCCACGACCGTACGATCTTCTTCTTGGCAAACAATGAATATCACCGGTACTGCTTTCGCGGCTTGATGACGCCGCTCCACGGCGTCGTGATTTCCCTGGTCCACGACCTCAGTTGCGCCATGAACGTCATTGGGATGTGCCATGCTCGCGAGCATGGGTTCTCACCGGCCGATCTGCCCGGCTTCGTCGTCGGGGAGCTTGGGCCTCACAGGGCGCGGCTCATCCGAGAGATGGTTGGGCTAGGACCTCCGCACTTTCTCCGGACTTCGATCATGGCGCAAACTCCGATGCTACTGGCGTCGGACCACATCATCGTCCACAGCCATTATGCTCGCCTTCGGCTGCTCCTGGAGACCCGCCCAGGCTTTCCGGTCCCGCCCATCTCGGTGATGGACCACCCCACTGACCAGGCGACGACCATGCTCGACGAAGCCGCGCCCAAGGTCATCCGCCAGAGCTCGTCGCGGTTCATCGTCGGCCTCTTCGGCTGGGTATCCGCCAACAAGCGCATCATCCCCGTCATCGAAGCCTTCGCGTCCTTCCTTCGCCAACTCACCGAGGACGAGCAGTCGAAGACTCTGCTCCGCATCACCGGCCACCTTCATCCCCCGCGGAACTACGATCCTGCCGGCGCCGCCATGCGGGCGGGCATTGCGCAACGCGTTGCGTTCCTCGGTTACGTGCCACAGCTCGAGCTCGAACGGCTCATGTCGGAGACTCACCTCGTCTTCAACCTGCGCTTTCCCTCCTGCGGCGAAAGCTCGGGGACTCTCGAGCGGGCGCGTCACCTCGGCGTCCCCGTCGCGATCACGCGCTACGGCGCTTTCAACGAGGAGCGGGCCGACTTCTACTGCTCCTGCGAACCGTCTCGCGAGCCATCGGACATCCTCGCGGCGATCCAGGCTGCCTACGAGGAATGGCAGCGCCACGGCAACACGGCTCGCCTCGTCGCCCGGGACGCGCGCCGCGTCCCGGCGCACGAGAGCGCACACTCGGTGCTGTCGCGCCTACTTCTATGAGCCGTCGAACGGTCCTGCGGAAGCTCTGGCTGTGGATGGGCGGGTCTCCAGCTCTCGATCGCCTGGAGCAGGCGGCCGAGGCGATCGGCAGACTGGAGACCGAGGCATCCCGGGCGGCGCACGTCCTCGACCGCATCGAGACCATCGAGACTGCCACCCGGCAGACCGCCGAGTACTACGAGATCCGCCTGGACTCCATCTACGCGAACCTCGTCGAGCACCTGGGCACCAGCGCCTCGGTCGAGCCCTCCCGTTCCCCCCTGGCCACCCTTCGCTTCCAGGACGAGATCCTGATGGACTGCGAGCGCCTTCGCAACGGGCGGGATCGAGCAGCGCAGTCCGCCGCGCTAGCGACGTTGGAGGCCGCCGATCCGTCGCTGGCCGCGGACGCCTACTATCTGGACCATCGCACGCGCCTCATGCGGTCTTTTGAAATTCTCGAGGACCTTCAGCGTGAGCTGTCGCCGGACGACGATGACTCCGGCTCCGTCATCGACATCGGCACCTGGCCGCCCTACATCCCTGCCTTCATGAGCGTCTTCAACGGCCACCCGCTGGTGGTGACCGTTCCGCTCGGCGACGCTGCCAGGCAGGACCTCGACCCTGCCATCACGGCCTACGCCATCGACGTCGAGCGCGACGGCATTCCGCTGCCCGACGAGTCGGCCGACCTCGTCGTGATCCTGGAGGTGATCGGGCACCTGCTCGACGATCCGATGTTCCTCGTGTGCGAGGTCAACCGGGTGCTCAAGCCTCGCGGTAAGCTGCTCCTCTCGACCGCCAACCTGGCGTCCTGGAGAGCCCTCATTGCTCAGCTCACCCACCACAGCCCCTACTGGCACGGCAAGTTCGTGCCGGGTGGCCCGGCGATGCGTCACGTCCGTGAGTACGTTCCACGCGAGATCGATCTGCTCCTGGAAGCAGGCGGGTTCGCGGCAAAGGTATGGACCGAGAACGTCTACCATGTCGCCGAGTCCGAACGGTTGGTGCGCACCCTCGGGACCTGGGGGCTCTCGACCGAGTTGCGCGGCGACACCATCTTTGCCATCGGCACCAAGCAAGGCCCGGTCGAGGACCGCTATCCGATCGACTTGTACGACCGAGAGGGAATGGCGCGTTGCGCCGGGCCCGCGGCCTCGCCCTCCCGCGATCCGGACGATCGGCAAGCTCCCGGGTCGCCGCCGAGCGGCAAGGCAGCGGACGCCGCCGGGGTGAGTGCGGGCAGCGCAGGGCAACAACGGGCGGAGGCACGGCTGTTACGGAAGCTGTTTGCCCAGGGGTCACCGCAGCCCCTCCTCCCCGCTCACCCTGGGAAGACGCGTTTGCAGGACGTTGTCGTTGCTCACCAACGGGGACCGGGGCGCGTGGACGAGTTCGCGTCCGACCGCAACGGCTTCGGCGTCGAGGGTTGGGCAGCGTTCCCGGAGACCGATGAGCCGGCACGCGAGGTCTGGCTGGCCGTGGGCGACCGGATCATCGGTCGCTGGCCGTCCCACTACTTCGGCGACCGGCCTGACGTGGTCGCTGCTTTCAGGAAGCCGGGAGTGCTGCGCTCCGGTTTCGACATCTTCGTTCCGAGGTCGGCGGTCGTCCCGGGAGGAGTCTTGCGCGCGTTCTCCCTGCGAGCAGACGGCGCCCTGGTCGAGCTGCACACGACGAGCCCCATCGACGTTCGAGCCTGAAGCTCCCGCCGCCGTTGCCTCAGAGCTCCTCGGGCGGGTAGCTGGCGATGGCGATCTGCTGGATCTGCGTGCTGCCCTCGATGATCTCGGTGACCTTGGCATCCCGCAGGTAGCGCTCGACCGGGTAGTCCTGCGACAGGCCGTTGGCGCCATGGAGCTGGACGGCGTCGTTGGCCGCGCGGGTGGCGGCGCGCGACGCGAAGTACTTCGCGATCAAGGTCTCGGTCGCGGCATCGGGAGCGCCGATCGATCGCCGGTAACCGGCCTGGTAGCAGAGCAGACGCGCGGCGCGCGTGTCCACGATCATGCGCGTGAGCTTGCGCTGCACCAGCTGGTGCTTGGCCAGGGGCTTGCCGAACTGGTGGCGCGACGCCGTGTAGCTGAGGCAAGCGTCGAGGCAGGCCTGGGCGATCCCCACCGCGCCCCACGCGACGCTGTAGCGGCCGAGGTCGAGCGCGGTCGCGGCGACGTGCGAGAAGCCGAAGCCGACGCGCCCCACGAGATGGTCGGCCGGCACGCGGCAACGCGCCAGCGTCAGCTCGGCGAGGTGCGCGGCGCGCGTCCCGACGACGGTGGTGATCGGCTGCCTCGCCAGGCCACCGGTCGCCGCCGGCACCAGGAAGGCGGCGACCTGGCCGCCGCAGCGGGCGAAGACCAGGAAGACGTCGGCGATCATGCCGAACGTGATCCATCGCTTGCAGCCGGTGAGCACGAAGGCGTCGCCATCGCGCTCCGCCTCGGTCTCGACGCTCGCGGCATCGCTGCCGACGTTGGGCTCCGAGAGCGCCAGGGCCGCCAGCAGCTCGGCCCGCGCCAGGTGCGGCAAGACCTCGCTCTTGAGGTGGGGGCTGCCCCAGCGCCGCACCGCCTCGCTCACCATGTCATGGACGGTCAGCAGCGAGCGCAGCGAAGAGCAGCCGCGGCCGATCTCCTCGGTGAGCAGCCCGTAGGTGATGGCGTCGACCCCTCCCCCACCTACCTCCCGTGCGAGGTGCGCACCGAGGTAGCCCCGCCGGCGAAGCTCGGCGATCACCGCCTCGGGCATGCGGCCCTCGCGGTCCCACGCCCCTGCCTCGGGAGCCACCCATTCGGCGACGAAGTCGCGGCAGCGCTGCCGCGCCTGGCGCTGAGCCTCGGACAGCTCCAGCCGGATGCCCGCCGCGTCGCCCTTGCTCGGCTTGGCCGGCGCGGTCATCTCGGCCCGGCCTCAGCTCGCCGCGGCCGCGGCGGCGCGCTTGCGCTCGACGAGCGCGTCCATGGCGGCGAGGGTGCGGAAGTTGTCGAGATCCAGGTCCTCGTCCGCGACGGTGACGCCGAACTCCTTCTCGACGAAGTTCACCAGCTGCATGGCGAGCAGCGAGTTGACGAAGCCCAGCGCGAAGATGTCCTCGCCGGGCTGCAGGTCGTGCTGCCTGAAGAAACGCGACAGGAAAGTCTTGATCCGGGTCTGGACTTCGGTCATGGTTTCGGTTTGGGCTTCGGTCATGGTTTGGGTCTGGGCTTCAGTCATGTTTTCAGTCCACCGTGTCGTAGGTGTAGAAGCCGCGGCCGCTCTTGCGGCCGTGCAGACCGGCGTCGACCATCTTGCGCAGCAGCGGGCAGGGCCGGTACTTGTCGTCGTTGTAGCTCTCGTACAGCACTTCGAGCGAATACAGGATGGTGTCGAGGCCGATCAGATCGCCGGTCTCGAGCGGTCCCATCTTGTGGCCGAAGCAGGTCTTGAAGATGCGGTCCACGTCCTCGTGCGGCGCCACCCGGTCCTGCACCACGAAGATCGCTTCGTTGATGGTCAGCATGAGCACGCGGTTGGTGACGAAGCCGGGCATGTCCTCGACCACGATGCCTTCCTTGTCCAGCAGCGCCAGCAGCTCCAGCGCCCTGGCCAGCGCCGCCTCCGAGGTGTGGAAGCCGCGAATGACCTCGACCATGGTCTTCTGCGGCACCGGGTTCATGAAATGCATGCCGACGACGCGGTCGGGGCGGCCGCTCGCCGCACCGATGCGCGTGATCGAGATCGCCGAGGTGTTGGCGCCGAACACGCAGGCCGGCGGGCAGTGAGCGTCGAGGAGCTTGTAGACCTGCTCCTTGACCGGCCACTTCTCGATCACGTTCTCGACCACGAAGTCGACGGCTACGAGCCGGGCGTAATCGGTGGTGAAAGTGATTCGCGCCAGCACCTGGGCGCTGCTCTCGCCTGCGCCGGCCGCCGCCGCCGCGGGAAGGGTGGCCGGCGGCTGGGCGGCCACCTGGGCGGCCGTCTGGGCAATAGGGGCCTTCCGGAACAGCCCCTGCATGCGCAGGTTGGCGCGAATCGTCTGCCGGGCCCTGGCCAGCGTGGCGTCGTCGACGTCGATCAGGATCACCTGCCGGCCATGTTGAGCAAGGTCCTGTGCCACGCCGACTCCCATGACGCCGGCGCCGATGACTCCTATGGTCTCCACCGTGGCTGCCTCCTGTCGCGGTTCAGTGCTGGGGCCTGGTCCCGCACGCCGCGCCGCGCGCGGCGCCAACGATTGCGTCGCCGCCCACGTCCACCTCGACGTAGGGCGGGAAGGACTGCACATCGTCGAGCTGGTGCTCGAAGATCGACAGCTCGCCGCACTTGGCGACCTCGTGAAAACCGGCGAACTTGTAGGTCACCAACATCATGCGGTTGCGCGGCGTCGATCGGAACTCGGCCTGCAGGCGGACGCCGGCCGCCTGCGCCAGCTGCAGGATGTGGCTCATGAGGATGCTGCCGACGCCGCGCGAGATGACGCGGCACGACATCAGCAGCAGCTTGAGCGTCCACAGTCCCGGCTGCTTGGCGATCAACGCCAGGCCGATCTTGCCGTAGGTGCCGTAGCGGTCTTCCAGGCCCGCGACCAGCAGCAGGTGATCGTCGGAGCGCCGCAGCAGGTCGAGCTCCTCGTAGGAGTAGGTCTGGCCCGAGCTGTTGAGCTGATTCGTCCGCACCGTCAGCTCCTCGGCGCGCCGCAGGTCCGCTTCGCACGCCGGGTGGATGGCGAATCTCATCGACAGCGCGGCGAGGAAATCCTCCTGGGGTCCCTGGAAGGTCTCCTCGGCGCGGCCGCGTTCGATGTCGGCCTGGTACATGCGCCGCCGCAGCGCCGATTCATCGGTGATAAACCGCGGCATGAGCTCCGGCCGTTCGCAGATGCCGGCGGCGTCGCCGGCGTCGAGGATCATCACTTCCGGCAGCTCGTGGTGCACCTCGTCGCGCTCGAACGGGTCGTCGTCGATGAACGCGATGGCGTCCAGGCCGACGTTGATCGACTTGGCGATCGCCGCGACCGCGGACGATTTCGAGCTCCAGCCGATCTGGGGATAGATGAAATAGTCGGCCACGTCGAGCTCGCGCAGGCGCCGCATCGCGTGATCGTGATCGTTCTTGCTGGCGATCGACAGCAGGATGCCGCGGGCGTCGAGAGTCTTCAGGGCCGGCAGCACCGCCGGGCGCAGCCGCACCGCGTCGCCTTCGAGCAGGACTCCGTCCCAGAGGGTGTGGTCGAGGTCCCAGACCACCACCTTGACGGTCTTGACGGGCTTGGCCGGCCTGGCCTGCGACGTCGCGTTCATGCCGGCCTCCTTCCCGGCGACGCCACGCCGGCGGCCACCGCCGCCGGCCGCGGCCGCGCCGGCGCCAGCTCGGCGAAGCTGTTGCAGGCAGGGTGCGCGCCGCGGCGCTGCGGGCGGTTGCCCGGCCGTTCCAGCAGCGCGGTCCGATAGCCGGCCGCGGCGGCCGCGTCGAGCTCGCCGGCAACGTCGGAGAGGTAGAGCAGGTCCTCCGGCGGCAGCGCGAAGGCCTCGGCGATGGCGAGGTACGAGGAGCGCTCGAGCTTCGGGCCGGTGGTGGTGTCGTGAAAGCCGTCGAGCAGCGGCGTGAGGTCGCCGTGCTCGCTGTAGCCGAAGAGCAGCTGCTGGGCGCGCCGGCTGCCTGAGGAGAAGACGCGCAGCCGCACCCCGGCCTCGTGCCAGGCCGCGAGCGCCGGCGGCACGTCCGCGAAGACGTGGCCGCGCAGCTCGCCCGCCGTGTAGCCGGTCTCCCAGATCAGCCCCTGCAGCGCCTTGAGGCCGGTGGATTTCCGATCGCGGGCCATCAGCCAGGCGGCGTAGGCGGCGCCGTCGCCGAAGGGCGGCAGGCCGGCGCCGGGGCCGGCAGCGTCGCCCGCGCCGCCCGCGCCGCCCGCGTCGTCCGCGCCGACCGCCGATTCGGCGGCATGCTCCTCGCGCAGCCGGGCGATGGCCCAGGCGACCTCCGGCTCGGCGGCGCGGCGCGCGCAGGTGTCCGCGAGGCGCGCCGCCGCATAGGGGAAGAGCACCTCGTACACGAAAGCGATCGCCGTCGTCGTGCCTTCGATATCCATCAGCACGCCACGAAGGCCTGGGTAGTGGGTCAGTTTCCCTCTGCCTCCCTTTGGGCGAGGCATCAAAGTTCTCCCCCCTGGTGCCTTCACGGCCTCGCCCAAAGGGAGGAAGAGGGAAACTGACCCACTACCAACGCCTGCCGGCAATGACATCTGGATCGCCGCCGCTACAGCCCGGCCGAAGGCGGCAGGTAGCGCGGCCCGAAGCACAGTGGCTGGAACCTGCCGTCGACGCCGGTCTCGGTGTAGTGCGGCGTCCAGCCGGATTGATCCTGGAAGAGACGGATGGCGCGGATGGTGCGATCGGAGCAGAGATCGAACCAGTGGTGGGTGCCGCGCGGCACGCGGATCATGTCGCCCTTGATCACCTCGATGCTGAACACCTCTCCCGCCGCCGGATGGACGTGGAACAGGCCGCGGCCGTGCACGATGAAGCGCACCTCGTCCTCGTCGTGGTAATGCTCCTTGTTGAAGCGGTTGAGCATGCCGTCGAGCCCGGGGGTGTCGGGCTTGACGTTGATCACGTCGGCCGTGACGTAGCCCTCCGCCGCCATCAGCTCTGCGATCGGCTCGCGGTAGGCGTCCAGGATCTGCTGATCGGTGGCGTCGTCGGGCAGCTGGTCGGAGCCCGCGAAGGCGCGGTACCAGATCCCCAGCGGGGCGAGCGCCGCGGAGATCGCGGCGGGCTCGTGCAGCACCGCTCCGGATTCGCGATAGGTCAGGATGGCCATGGCTGTTCTCCTTCTCGATAGTGCGGGCCCGGCGTGGCTTGTTGACAGCGCGGGGCCCCTGCTAGTGTTGAGCTGTTGCGACCCTCGAGGGGAGGCCGTTGCACGGGACCTCGAGGGTCTCGAGGGTGTCTAGCGATGTGCCTCACCGGAGAGCACGCCTGAAAACCAGCGGCAAGGACCTCCCGATCCCCGATCCCGGCGATCCGCGCCGCCAGCTGGCGGCGACGGCGCGGGAGCTGTACCGCCGCGGCTGGATGTCCGGCACCGCCGGCAACCTGTCGTCGCGCCAGGGCGACGGCTCCTATTGGATCACGGCGAGCGGCAAGAGCAAGGGCGATCTCACGCACCGTGACTTCCTGCGCCTGCTGCCCGGCGGCGAGGTGGCGGAGCGCGGCCGCGCCGGCGACCGCCCTTCTGCCGAGTCCAGCCTGCACGACGCCGTCTACCGGCTCTTCCCGGAGGCCGGCGCCTGCTTCCACGTGCACTCGGTGGCGGCGAACCTGGTCTCCCGCCTGGCCGCCCTTGGCGCCGCCGACCAGCTGCTGCCGCCGATCGAGATGCTCAAGGGCCTGGGGATTCCCGACGAGAGCCCGCAGGCGGCCATCGCCGTGTTCGCCAACCACGTCCACGTGCCGGCGATCGCGGCCGAGGTCGAAGCGCGTTTCCGTGCCGTGCCGCCGCGTCTGCCCGGCTTCCTGATCCGCGACCACGGCCTCACCGTCTGGGGAGACGATCCACGAGCCGCTCAGAACCACCTCGAGCTGTTCGATTTCATCTTCCAGTGCATGGTGGCGGCGCGCGCTGCCGGCCTCGACGGGTGAGGTGAGCGTCGTCATCGGTTCCCTCCGGCGGCGGCCGCCGGCAGCAGCTCCAGGCGGGCTTCCGCCGCGGCGCGCAGCCTCGCCTCCGAGGCGAGCAGCGGGTAGTAGTCGAGGCCGATCCAGCGCGCGGTCTGGTCCTCCCGGTGGCGGTGGAACGGCACCGCGCACTCGCCGGTGCTGTTGACCCAGAGGGAGCGGTCGAGGTCGGCCAGGTCGACGATCATGCGCTGCGAGCTGCCGAAGACCACGGCGAAGGGCTGGGTGAAGTCCGGCATCGCGGCGTCGACGGTGAAGGCGGTGCCGCGGGCGGGATAGGTGGCGCTGTTGAAAGCCCACATCAGCGGCGCGATGCCGCTCTGACCCAGCGGCTGGTGCACGAGGGTCACCGAGTGGACACGGCCGTAGCGCCAGCTCGCCGGCTCGCTGCCGTAGCGCTTCGCGAGCCAGGCCACGGCATCGGTGAGCGCGCGGCGCACGACGTCGTCGCGATGCTCGACCTGCGGCGTGCGGCGGTCGTCGAAGAGCGGGTCGTCGGGACGGCCCATCAGGGCGACGATCGACGGCACCTGGCTGAGCCCGACCTGGCGGTAATCGTCGAGGAGCGGCTTGCCGAGGCGGTCGCCGAGCAGGTCGCCGAGGAATTGCCAGTACCAGACCTCGAAGACGGTGGCACCCACCGAGTCCGGCTCGTAGCGCAGGTCCCAGCGCCGCACCTCGTCGAGGGCCCGGCGCTCGCTCTCGCCGGCCGGTGCGACCGCCAGCAGGTAGGGGCGCAGCGCGCGTGCCGGCAGTCCGTAGGTGTCCGACTGCAGGGTGCGCATGTCGCGGACGGTGAGGCCCTTGGCGGCGGCGAGCAGGTCGGTGATCCGCCGCGCGCGGTAGGGATCGGCCATGTCGTAGGCCAGGTAGTAGGGATAGGCGTCGCCTGCGACTTTGTTGTTGGCGGTGACGATGAAGCCCTGGGGCGGGTCGTAGAGACGCGGCAGGGCGTCGTAGGGAACGAAGCCGCGCCATTCGGCGGCGCCGTCCCAGCCGGCCGCTGGCACCAGGCCCCGGCCGCCGGGAGCGCGCAGCGGGATCAGGCCGGTCGCCTGGTAGCCGATGTTGCCGGCGACGTCGGCATACGTGAAGTTGAGGCTCGGCACGTCCCAGGAGGCCAGGGCGGCGCGGAAGCTCGACCAGTCGACGGCGCGGTCGAGCGCCATGATCGAGTCGAGAAGGCGAGCGCCGCCCGGATCGAGGGCGGTCCAGCGCACGGCCGTCGGCGGCGCGCTCTTCAGCTCGGGAAAGGCATCGTTGACGATCGGTCCGTGCAGGGTCGCGCGCACCTCGTAGGCGAGGGCGGGCTTGCCCTTGATCGGGATCGCCTGGCGCGTCACCGCCAGGTCGCGCCAGGCGCCGCGGAACAGGTAGCGGCGCGGATGGGCGGCGAGCGGAGCGTCGAGCTTCTCGACGTAGAGGTCCTGCACGTCGGCGCAGAGATTGGTGATGCCCCAGGCGATCCGCGGGTTGTGGCCGATGATGACCAGCGGCATGCCGGGGAACGAGAAGCCGACGACGTCCCAGCCGCCGCCGTGCAGGCCGACCTGGTACCACACGGAAGGCATCTGCAGGCCCAGGTGGGTGTCGTTGGCGAGCAGCGGCCGGCCGGTGGCGGTGCGGCTGCCGGCGACCACCCAGCTGTTGCTCCCCCATGCCAGGCCGTCCGCGGCGCCGGCGGCCGCCAGCGCGCCCAGCCGGCGCGGACCGCCCTTGGCCGCCGCGATCCCAGCCACCGGACCGGCGGCAGGCGCCGGCTCGCCGGCAGCCGCCGACGGGTCGTGGGTCAAGGAGGCAGAGGAAACTGACCCACGACCCGCCGCGGGAAGGCTGGGGTAGCCCCCGGCCGGCGGCTGCACGATCACCGGCTCGCCGGACGGGTAGGGCAGCAGCAGGCGCTGGGCCGCGGCCGCGCCGAGACGCTCGGCGAGCTGCGCCCGCAGGATCTCGAACGAGGAGTTGAGGCTGAGGTTGAGCGCCATCAGCTTCGCCCATGAGAGCGAGTCGACCGGGGTCCACGGCCGGGGTTCGACACCGAGCAGGGTGAATTCCAGCGGCAGCCGGCCGCGATGCTGTGCCAGGAAGGCGTTCACCCCCTCCGAGTAGGCGAGCAGGATGGCGCGGGCCGCCGGCGACGAGGCTTGCCAGTCGCGCTCGGCGCTGCCGCGAATCTCGAACACCCGCATGGTGCGATCGAGGTCCAGGGCAGCCTCGCCGAAGAGCGCGGACAGCTCCCCAGCCCCGACGTGGCGGTTGAGCTCCATCTGCCAGAGACGGTCCTGCGCGTGCACGTAGCCCTGGGCGAAGAACAGGTCGTGCTCGTCGCGGGCGTACAGGTGCGGCACGCCGGCCTCGACGCGCAGCACCTCCACCGGCGCATGGAGACCCGCCACGGCGATCCTGCCGGTCACCTGCGGCCAGGCGCGGCGCACCAGCCACACTCCCGCCAGGGCGGCGGCGACCAGCAGGGCCAGCACCACGAGGCCGGCCGCCTTGAGCACTTTCAGCAGCGTCCTCATCCCTTCGGGCCTCCGATGCGCGCGGCCAGCCGCTCGGCCAGGACCCGCACGTGCGGCTCGGCCAGGGCGCTGATGTGGTCTCCCGGCACGGTCTCGATCGCGACCGGCCGCGTCGAGAGCGCTCCCCAGCCGAGCGTGGGCTCGGCCGCCGCCGCCGCATCCTCCGGCTCGCCGGCTGCCGCGGCGACGCGGAAGAGGGTGATCGGCCCCGGGTAGGGGCGCGGCCGGTAGCGCCGGAAGGCGCGCACGTTGGTCTTGAACACGCGGAGGAGCCGGCGGAGCTGTTCGAGGCTGGCGCCCGCCGCACCGAAGGAAGTGCGCTTCATCGCCGCGAGGAAGCGGAGCGCCTGGGACTCGGGCGGGAGGGCCCGGAGAGCCTCGTAGGAGAGGCCGAGATCGACACCCCAGAGGCGTTCGAGGTAGTCGGCAATGTCCATCAGCCAGCGGGCGTCGCCGCCCTCGTCTCCCTCGGCTCCCTCGGCTCCCTCGTCCCAGTGATTGCCGTCATCCTGCGCTGCGCCCGCGGCTGCCGGGCGGCGGACATCCCCTCCTGCCTCCCTTTGGGCGAGGGTTCCTGAGTCAACCGGCCTTGGACTTCGAGTGCCTCGCCCAAAGGGAGGCACGAGGGGATTTCCGCCGCCCGGGCTCGGGGTGGAATCGACGATGGCGAGGAGCGCCACCTCGCTCCCCGCCTCGGCGAGCTGCCGGGCGAGCTCGAAGGCCACGACCCCGCCCAGCGACCAGCCGCCGAGATGGTAGGGGCCGGGGGTGAGCCGGGTCATCTCGGACCGGTAGGCCGCCGCCATCTCCTCGATGCTCGCGAGCGGCTCGTCGCCCGCCGCGAGCCCCCGGGACTGCAGGCCATAGAAGGGCTGATCCGGCCCCAGGTGCTGGGAGAGGGCCTGGAAGCAGAGCACGTCGCCGCCGGCCGGGTGGACGCAGAAGAACGGGGGACGGCTGCCGGAGGATTGGATCGCCACCAGCGCCGCCGCCGGGACCGCCGCCGTCGCCCCCGCCGAGGCGTCCCGCGGCCGCAGGCGCTGCGCGAGCAGGCTCTGCTGCTCGGGCGAGAGCCTGGCCCGGCGCTCCGCCAGCCGGGCCGCGCGGTCGTCCTCTGGCTCGGCGCGCATCATTTCCCTCTCCGCAGCCGGGCCGCGAGCAGATCCTTGTCGCCGGCGCCGAGCCGCGCGCGGCGCTCGGAGAGCAGGGCCTGGCGACGGGCGAGAGCGGCGGCTTCGCCGGCGCCTTCCACCGCTGCCATGGCCGCCGTCGCCGCCGCCGCTGGCGCCGGCGGGCGCCGGGGCGCGATGTCGGCCGGCAGGGCGGAGAGCCGCAGGTCGGGGTCGGCCACCACCGCGGCGAGCAGCAGAGAGAGGTGCGCCAGCAACCGGTCGACGGTCGACCCGGAGAAGAGATCGGTGCTGTATTCGGCAGCCAGGGTGAGGCCCTCCCGGCCATGGTGGACGGACAGGGTGAGATCGAACTGCGAGGTGGCCGTGTGCACCTCGACCGGTTCGGCGGCAAGGCCGGCGAAATGGAGCGGCTCGGGTGCGGCGGCCTGCACCAGGAGCATCACCTGGACGAGCGGGTTGCGGTTCTGGTTGCGCGCGGGGTCCAGCTCCTCGACCAGGCGCTCGAAGGGGACGTCGGGGTGGGCGTAGGCGCCGAGGGCGACCTCGCGAGCCCGCCGCAGCAGCTCCCGGAAGCTGGGATCGCCGCCGAGGTCGAGACGGAGGACCAGGTTGCCGGCGAGAAAGCCAAAGAGCCCCTCGGTCCCGTGCTGGTGCCGGTTGGCGGCGGGCGCGCCGACGGCTAGGTCCGTCCGGCCGGCGTAGCGTCCGACGATCGCCGCGAAGGCGGCGAGGGCGGTCATGAAGAGCGTGCTCCCCTCGCGGCGCCCGAGATCTTTCACCCCGGCGGAGAGCTCGGGGGAGAGAGACAGGATCCGGACCGCTCCCCGGAAGCTCTGCCGCGCGGGGCGCGGGCGGTCCGCGGGCAGGTCGAGCGCCGGCGGCATCCCCGCCAGCTGCCGGCGCCAGTAGGCGAGCTGCGGCGCCAGGACCTCGTCGGTGAGCCAGCGGCGCTGCCAGGCGGCGTAGTCCGCGTACTGCAGGACAGGCGCGGGCAGCGGGGACGGCAGCCCCGAGACCCGGGCCGGGTAGAGGGCCGCGAGCTCGCGGTCGAGAAGCTCGACCGACCAGCCGTCGGCGATGGTGTGATGGAAGGTCAGGAGCAGCCGGTGCTCTTCCTCGCCCAGGCGGAGCAGGCGGGCGCGCCAGAGCGGTCCGGACGAGAGGTCGAAGCGCTCCCGCGCCTCCTCCTCCGTCAGGCGGTGGGCCTCCTCCCGGCGGCGAGCAGGCGGGAGAGCGCCGAGGTCGGCCAGGGGGAGCGTCGCGCCGCCGTGCGGCGCAATCCGCTGATCGCCGTGCGGCGCGATCTGCTGGCCGCCGTGCGGCCCGATCCGCTGCTCGCCGTGCGGCGCGATCCGCTGGCGGAGACCGCCTTCGCCATAGGCGAACGTGGTGCGCAGGCAGGCGTGCCGGCCCGCGATCTCAGCCAGGCACCCGGCGAGCGCCGCCGGCTGCAGCGGACCGCTCAGGTGAAGAGGATGCGGCACGTTCAGGACCGCGCCGCCGGGGTCGAGCTGGTGGAAGAGCCATAGGCGCTCCTGGGCGGCGGAGGCCGGCGTCTCGTCCGCGATCGCGGCCGGCTCGATGGGCGGGAGCGGCGGGGCGTCCTGCGCTCGCAGGCAACGCTCGACTTCCGCCGTCAGGGCGGCGACGGTCGGGTGAGCGAAGAGCGCGCGCAGGGGGACGTCCATCCCGGTGGCATCGCGCAGGCGCGCCAGCAGTCGGACGGCGAGCAGGGAGTGGCCCCCCGCGGCGAAGAAGTCGTCGTGCAGACCCACCCGCGCGCAACCCAGGAGCTCGGCCCAGAGACCGGCCACCAGCTCCTCGAGGGGGGAACGCGGCGGTTCGGATTCGGCGGCTCGCGGCCCGGCGCTCGCGGCGGGAGGAGGCAGGGCGCGGCGGTCCACCTTGCCGTTCGGGGTCAGGGGGAGGGCGGCGAGCGTCACCACCGCGGACGGCACCATGAACTCCGGCAGCCGCTCTCCCACCCAGGCCCGCAAGGCCTCGGCCTCGATCGCCTGGTCACCCTGGCTCCCAGCGGCGCTCGCGGGCACCACCCAGGCGACGAGCCGGATGTCCTCGGCTCCGTAGGCGTGGGTGGCGACCACGGCCCGCTCGACCGCGGGGTGGGCGGCCAGGGTGGCCTCGACCTCGCCCAGCTCGATGCGGAACCCGCGCAGCTTGACTTGATGGTCGATGCGGCCCAGGAAGTCGATCTCGCCGTCCCGGCGCCGGCGTGCCAGGTCGCCGGTGCGGTAGATCCGGCCGCCCGGCTCGGCCGCGAAGGGATCGGGGAGGAAGCGCTCCGCCGTGAGCTCCGGGCGCCCGTGGTAACCGCGTGCCAGGCCGGCGCCGGCCAGCACCACCTCTCCCGGCATCCCCAGGGGCACGGGCGTCAGCTCGCGGTCGACCAGGTACGCCCTGGTGCCGGTCACCGGCCGGCCGATCGACGGCGGCGGCGCGGTGTCCGCGTGGCCCGCCGCCCGGCCGTCCTCGCCGGCGCGCGCCGGTTCCGCGTGGCGGGGGATCAACGCCCAGGTCGAGTAGGTGGTGTCCTCGGAAGGCCCATAGAGGTTCAGGACCCGCTCGACGGTGCCCAGCGCGTAGATCCGGTCGACCAGGGCCCGGGGGAGCGGCTCGCCGGCCAGGTTGACCGTCCGCACCGAGGAGGGGACGGCGTTCGCCTCGACGAGCTCGGCCATCGCCGAGGGGACCGTGTTGATCAGGGTCAGCCCTGCGCAGCCGCCGCCGGCCGCGCCGGCCGCCCCCGCCGCCCCCGGCAGGGCCAGGGCGTTGTCGACCAGCCGCACGCAGCCGCCGTAGCTCAAGGGGACGAACAGCTCGAACACCGAGAGGTCGAAGCAGATCGAGGTGGCGGCGAGCACCGAGTCGAGGTCCGCGGGCGGGAAGACGCTCCGCGCCCAGTGCACCAGGGCGACCGCGCTGCGATGCTCGATCGCGACGCCTTTCGGCCGGCCGGTCGAGCCCGACGTGTAGATCAGGTAGGCGAGGTTGCTTGGCGATGTCACGGCCGGCCGCCGAGCATCGATGCTCTCCTCCGGATCGGCGGCGCCGAAGCCGCCGGCGGCTTCGCCGGAGTCCAGGCACAGCGGCTCCGCCCCACTGCCGGCGCCGCCCGTGAGCAAGGGCAGCAGCGCGGTGCGGGTGAGCACGACCCCGGCTCCGGAGTCGGCGAGCAGGAACTGGCGCCGCTCCTCCGGATAGCGTGGGTCGATCGGCACGTAGGCGCCGCCCGCCTTGAGCACCCCGAGGAGCGCGATCACCAGCTCCGCCGTCCGGTCGAGGCACACCCCGACCGGCACCTCGGGTCCGACCCCGCGGCGGCGCAGGGACCGGGCCAGGCGCTCGGCCGCGGCGTCGAGCTCGGCGTAGGTGAGCCTCGTCGTCCCGTCGAACGCGGAGACCTCGGGCGCTCGGCCATCTCCGGAAGCCCCAGAGGCCCTGGAAAACCCAGATACCCCGGAAGCACCGGAGACTCCGCAGATCAATGCGCTTGCGCCCGGAGTCACTCTTGCCTGGCGCTCGAAGAGCTCGTGGAGGAGGCCGTCCGGGAAGGCGGCCGCGGTGTCGTTCCACTCGTGGAGCAGGGCCTGGCGCTCCGGCTCGGCGAGGAGGGGGAGGGCGGAGACCGGCACCTCGGTCCGGGCCAGGGCGGCCGCGAGGAGGGTCTCGCAATGCCCCAGCCAGCGGACCATGGTCGCGGGCTCGAACAGGTCGGTCCGGTACTCGTAGGTGGCGACCAGGGCGTCGCCCTGCACCTCGAAGGCGAGCGTCAGGTCGTACTTGGAGGTCCGGTTCTCGACCCCGAGCGGAGACAGCGCCAGTCCCGGCGCCAGCGTGCGGTCCCCCGCACCCACCGCGAAGACGAACTGCACCTGGAAAAGCGGGCTCCTGGCCAGGCTGCGCTGCGGATGCAGCTCTTCGACCAGGCGCTCGAACGGCAGGTCCTGGTGGGCGTAGGCGTCGAGCGCCATCTCGCGCACGCGGGCGACGAGGGTGTCGAAGCTCGGATCGCCGGCGAGGTTGGCGCGCAGCACCACGGTGTTGACGAAGAAGCCGAGCAGCCCCTCGATCTCCGCCCGGTTCCGGTTGGCGACCGGCGAGCCGAGGAGGATGTCCGCCTCGCCGGTATAGCGGTGGAGCTGGGCCGCGCAACCGGCGAGAAGGGTCATGAAGACGGTCGCCCCGCGATGGCGGGAGAACGCCCTGACCGCGGCCGCCAGGGCCGGCGGCAGCGGCGCCGAGAATTGGGCGCCGTGCGAGGTCTCGACCGCCGGCCGCGGCCGGTCGGTCGGCAGGTCGAGAGCCTCGGGGGACCCGGCGAGCTGCTGCCGCCAGTAGGCGAGCTGGCTCTCGAGGACCGGGCCGGCGAGCCAGCGCCGCTGCCAGGCGGCGAAATCGGCATACTGGATCGGCAGCTCCGGCAGCGGCGACGGGAGGCCGGCCGCGAAGGCCCGGTAGAGCTCCGAGATCTCGCCCAGGAGGACGTCGAGCGACCAGCCGTCGGTCGCGATGTGATGCATCGTGATCAGCAGCCGATGCTCGGCGGGGCCGGCGGCGAGGAGGACCGCCCGGAAGAGCGGGCCGGCAGCGAGGTCGAAGGGGCGCGCGCCCTCCTCGCCGGTCAGCCTGGCGGCCGTGGCGGCGCGCGCCGGCGCGGGAAGGCTTCCGAGATCGACACGGGGCAGCGAGAAGCGGCGCGGCGCGGCCACGACCAGGCCCGGCTCGCCGCCCTCCTCCGGCGCCGCGATCGTGGTGCGCAGGACCTCGTGCCGGCGCAGCACCTCGCCCAGGGCGCGCTCCAGGGAGGCCGCGTCCAGGGCGCCGTCGACGCGGTAGGCAAGCGGCAGGTTGTAGGCCGCCGAGCCGGGCTCCAGGCGGTCGAGGAGCCAGAGCCGCAGCTGGGCGAAGGAGAGCGGGAGGCCCGAGCGGTCCGCCAGGGGCTCGATCGGCAGCGGCGATCCGGGGCGGTGGATATCCCCTCCTACCTCCCTTGGGGCGGGGGCCCCAAGATTCTCGGGGGAACCGATCTCGGACTGCGGGGGCCTCGCCCCAAGGGAGGTAGGAGGGGATATCCCCCGCCCCACGCCGCCGGCTTCGGCCAGGACCGCAGCCAGGGCCGCGACCGTCGGCGCCGCAAAGAGAGCGCGCACCGGCAGCTCGATCCCGAGCGCCGCCCGCACCCGTGACACCACCCGCGTGACGAGGAGGGAGTGACCGCCCAGCTCGAAGAAGTTGTCATCGGGCCCCGGCAGCTCCTCGCGCCCCAGCACCTCGGCCCAGATCCCGGCGAGGAGCTCGACCAGGGGATTGCCGGGACCGGCGGGTCCCCGCGCCACCTGCCCTGGCGGCGGCCTCAGCCCGCCCGGTTCCGCCGCCCCGGCGGTAGCGGGGGCTGGCAGGGCTTTCCGGTCCACCTTCCCGGTCGGCGTCAGCGGCAGGCGTTCGAGGAAGGTGAACGAGGAAGGCACCATGAACTCGGCGAGCCGGCCGCGCAGGTGATCGCGCAGCTCGCCGGAGGTGGGAGCCGCCGCCGCCTGGCCGGCGGTCACGACGTAAGCCGCCAGCGAGCGGTCGCCGCCCGGCTCGCCGAGCGCCACCACCACGACCTCGCGCACCCCGGGATGCGCGGCGAGGGCCGCCTCGATCTCCCCCAGCTCGATCCGGAAGCCGCGCACCTTCACCTGGTGGTCGAGCCGGCCCAGGTATTCCAGCCGGCCGTCGGGCAGCCAGCGCCCGAGGTCGCCGGTGCGGTAGAGGCGCTCTCCCGGCAGGTCTCTCGGGTAGGTTTCCCGGGCACCGGCGAGGGGGAGGGGGTCGGGCACCCAGCGGTCCGCCGTCAGGTCGGGCCGGCCGAGGTAACCGCGCGCCAGGCCGGCGCCGCCGAGATGGATCTCCCCGGGCACTCCGACGGGCACCGGCCGCAGGTCCGGGTCGAGCAGGCGGACCCAGGTGCCGGGGAGCGGCCGCCCGATGGTCGGCTCGCGCGGGCTCCCCCGTTCCACGAGCTCGAAGGTCGAGTAGGTCGTGTCCTCCGACGGGCCGAAGAGATTCCGCACCCGCTCCACCCCGTTCCGGTAAAGGGCCTGGGCCAGGGAGCCCTTGAGCGGCTCGCCCGCCAGGTTGACCGTCCGCACGCCGGCGGGCAGGGTCCCGGCCAGCACCAGCTCGGCCATGGCGGAGGGCACGGTGTTGACCAGGGTGACCTCTGCCGCCGCCGGGAGCTCCGGCAGCTCCAGGGCGTTGGCGGCGAGGATCACCCGGCCGCCGCGGGCGAGGGGCACGAACAGCTCGAAGACCGACAGGTCGAAGGAGATCGAGGTCGAGGCGAGGACCGCTTCCAGCTCCGCCGCGGAGAAGGCCGCGAGCGCCCAGTGGACGAAGGCCACGGTGCTCCGGTGCTCGATCGCCACCGCCTTCGGGCGGCCGGTCGAGCCCGAGGTGTAGATCAGGTAGGCGAGATTCCCGGGCAGAGACCGCGCCGGCCTCGCGGGCTCGGCCGCCGCCTCTCCCACCTGCCGGTCCCCGTCGGCGCCGCCAGCTTCGGCCCCCGCGGGCTCGGCGTCGAGCACCAGCATCCTTGCCCGGGAGGCCGGCAGGCTCGAGGCGAGAGCCGTCTCGGTGACGAGGACGGCGGCGTCGGCATCCTCCAGCATGAACCCCAACCGCTCCCGCGGATAGCTCGGGTCGAGGGGCACGTAGGCGCCCCCGGCCTCGAGGATGGCCAGGAGCGTTGCCACCAGCGCCGGCGACCGGGACAGGCAGACCGCCACCCGGACTTCCGGGCCCACCCCGAGCGCGGCCAGCCGGGAGGCCAGGCTCCCGGCACGGAGACCGAGGTCCCGGTAGCTCAGCCGCTCGTGCCCGGCGACCAGGGCCACCGCCGACGGGGTGCGCTCGATCTGGGCGGCCACGAGATCGTGCAGGCACCCGCCCACCGCGGCCGGCGGGGGGCCCGGCTCGTGCCACTCGCCGAGGATCTGCCAGCGTTCTCCCGCCCCCAGCAGCGGCAGGTCGAACACCCTCGACTCGGCCCCCGCCTCCGCCAACCCGGACAGCAGGCGGAGGTACGCGCGGCCGAGCCGCGCCACGGTGGCGCCGTCGAAGAGGCCGGTCGTGTACTCCAGGGCGGCGGTCATCCCGCCTTGCTCCTCTTCTCTCAGGAAGCACGCGAGGTCGAACATCGCCGTCCCGGTGTCGACCCGCAGCAGCTCGCCATGCAGCACCGGACCGAGCGCGCCGGCATCCATCGGCGGGTCGAGAGCGAACATCACCTGGAACAGCGGGCTTCGCGACAGGTCGCGCTGCGGCTGCAGCTCCTCGACGAGACGTTCGAAAGGAAGGTCCTGGTGGGCGTAGGCGGCGAGCGCCGACTCGCGCACCCGGGCGAGCAGGTCGCGGCAGGACGGATCGCCCGTGAGATCGGCGCGCAGGGCCAGGGTGTTGACGAAGAAGCCGAGCAGGTCCTCGATCCCGGTCTCGGCGCGGTTGGCGACCGGCGACCCGATCACCAGGTCCCGCTGGCCGGTGAATCGTGCGAGGAGCGCCGCGAACGCCGCCAGGGCGGTCATGAACAGGGTCGCGCCCTCGCAGCGCGCGAGGCCGCGGAGCCCGGCGGCGAGCCCGTCCGGGCAGGCGAGCGCGAGGGTGGCGCCGCGGAAGCTCTGGACCGGCGGCCGCGGCCGGTCGGCCGGCAGCTCGACCGCGGCGGGCGCCCCGGCGAGCCGTTCCCGCCAGTAGGCGAGCTGCGCCGCCAGCGCCTCCCCCCGGAGCCAGCGCCGCTGCCAGGCGGCAAAGTCGCGATACTGGAATGGCAGCTCGGCGAGCGGGGAAGGCTGCCCGGCGGCGAGAGCGCCATAGAGGGCGCCCAGCTCGCGCCGGAGGACGCCGACCGACCAGCCGTCGAAAGCGATGTGGTGACAGCAGAACAGCAGGTGATGCTCCTGCTCTCCGAGCCGCAGCAGCAGGGCCCGCGCCACCGGTCCGCGGACGAGGTCGAACGGGCGCCGCGCCTCCCGCGCCGCCTGCCTGCCGGCCTCGGTTCGGGCCGCCGCGGGGGGCAGGGCCGCGAGGTCGATCCGCGGCAGCCCGGCGGGACGAAACGGCGCCACGGCCTGGAGCGGCTCGCCGTCCGGGCCCTCGGCGAAGGCGGTGCGCAGGGACTCGTGGCGCCGGAACACCTCGTCCAGGCTGCGCTCGAGGACGCCGGCGTCGAGCGGCCCGGCCAGGCGGAGCGCCACCGCCAGGTTGTAGACCGGCGAGCCCGGCTCCAGGCGGTCGAGGAACCAGAGCCGCTGCTGGGCGAAGGAGAGCGGCGGCGGCTCCGCGCGGGAGACGCGGACGAGCGGCGGCCGCGGCGGCAGGTTGGCGGGCTGCGCCCGCAGCGCCGCCTCGACCCGCCGCGCCAGCGCGCTCAGGGTGCGGGCCTCGAAGGCGGCCCCGACGGGGAGGTCCACGCCGAAGGCGGCGCGCACCCGGGCCAGCACCCGCCCCAGGAGCAGCGAGTGCCCGCCGAGGTCGAAGAAATCGTCGCCGGCGCCGACCTCCGCCCGCCCCAGGACCTCCGCCCAGATCCCGGCCAGCAGCTCCTCGGCGGGAGTGCGCGGCGACGTGGGGACGCTCGCGGGCTCCGGCTCGTCCGCGGCCGGCAAGGGCAGGGCGCGGCGGTCGATCTTGCCGCTGGGCGAGAGCGGCAGGGCCGCGAGGAAGCGGAAGGCGGAGGGGACCATGTGCTCGGGCAGCCGCGCGCGCAGGAAAGCGCGCAGCTCGTGGACGGCGGGAGCGGCCGCACCCGCCGCGACCACGTAGGCGGCGAGGCGCAGGTCCCGCGGCGCCGCCTCGTACGGCACCACGGCGGCCTCGCGCACCCCGGGGTGCTCGGCAATCTGCGCCTCGACCTCTCCCGGTTCGATGCGGAAGCCGCGCACCTTGACCTGCCGGTCGGCGCGGCCGAGGAACTCGAGCTGGCCGTCCTGCCGGAAGCGGACGAGGTCGCCGGTGCGGTAGAGCCGCGCCCCCGCTTCCCCCGCGTCGCCCGCTTCCCGGCCGAAGGGGTCGGGCACGAAGGCGCGGGCCGTGAGGTCGGGCTTGCCGAGATAGCCGCGGGCGAGTCCTTCGCCGCCGAGATAGAGCTCTCCGGGCACCCCCCGGGGCACCAGCTCGAGGTGGCGCCCCAGCACCAGGTGACGGTTGTCGGCGACCGGACGGCCGATGGGGGTCTGCCCGTCCTCGCCGAGACGGGCCATGGTGGAGCAGATGCTCGCCTCGGTCGGCCCGTAGGCGTTCCAGAGCCGGCGCCCCGCGGCCCAGCGCGCCGCGAGGTCGGGCGGGAACGCCTCTCCCCCCACCACCAGGCCGTGGAGGTCCGGCAGCGCGCTTGCCGCGCCGTCCGGCATCGCCGCGAGGGCGCTCGGGGTGAGGAAGACGTTGGTGATCCGGCGCCCGCGCAGCGTCGCCAGCAGGGGCGGTCCGGGCAGCAGGTCCTCGGGCCGGGCGAGGACCAGCGTCGCGCCGCTGATCAGGGCGCTCCAGATCTCCCACACCGAGGCGTCGAAGCTCGCCGACGCGAACTGCAGCACCCGGCTCCGCGGTCCCAGCCCCGACCGCTCGGCGAGCGCCTCCACCGCCCAGAGGAACCCGCGGTGCGGGACCAGGACCCCCTTGGGACGGCCGGTCGAGCCCGAGGTGTAGATCATGTAGGCGAGGTCGCCGGGATCGACGTCCCCGCGGGCGCCGGGTGCGACCGGCATTGCCGATCCCGCGGCCGCGGCGTCGAGCGGCACGAGCTCGGCGCCGCCGGCCGGCAGCGCCGCGGCGAGCTCCTGCCGGGCGAGGAGCACCGGCACGCGGGCGTCCTCGAGGATCGCGGCAAGACGCTCGGGAGGATGAGTCGGATCGAGCGGCAGGAAGGCGCCGCCGGCCGCGAGCACGGCGAGCATGCCGGCCACGGTCTCCGGCGTGCGCTCGGCGTAGACGGCCACCCGCACGTCGCGCCCCACGCCGCGGGCTCGGAGCTGGCCGGCGAGCCGCTGCGCTCGGGCGGCGAGCTCGCCGTAGGTGAGCGCCGGCAGGCCGGGCTCCGCCGGCAGCACCGCGACCGCCTCGGGGGCCGCGGCCGCCCAGGCGGCGATGCGCTCCGGGACCGACCCGCCCGGCCCGCCCCACCGGAGCCGGTCCGGCGGATGCTGCGGGCGGCCCCACTCGACGAGCAACGCGTGCCGCTCCGCCGCGCCGAGCAGGGCGAGCGACGAGACCGGCGCCGCCGGCCGCGACACCGCGTCGGCGACCAGCGCCTCCCAGCCCCAGGCCAGGCGATCGACGGTCGCCGGCGTGAAGAGGTCGGCGCTGCCGACGAGGCGTCCGGCAATCTCCTCCGGCCGGTCCTCGAGGTCGAGAACGAGATCGAACGGCGCCGTGCCGTGGTCCTCCTCCCGCCACTCCAGGGTCAGGCCGGGCGCCAGCTGCCGCCGGCCGGCGTTGCCATGGAGGCCGAAGAAGGCATGGAAGGGCGGGTCGAAGGACGGGGGCCGCCCCGGCCGCAGCGTCGCGATCAGCTCCTCGAGCGGCAGGTCCTGGTGGGCGTACAGGCCAAGCGCTCCGGCGCGCACCGTGGAGAGCAGGTCGGCGAAGGAGGGATCCCCGGGGCGCGCGATGCGCAGCGGCAGGCTATTGGCGAAGAGACCGATCAGCCCCTCGAGCTCCGGCCGCCAGCGATGGGCGAGCACCGTGCCGACCACGACGTCGTCCTGGCCGGTGATCCGCCGCAGCAGCGCCGCCCACGAGGCGAAGAGAGCCATGTAGGTCGTCGCTCCCCGCCGGCGCGCGAAGTCGCGGAGGCTCCGGCAGAGGGCCGGCGGCAGCGCCACGCCATGGCTGACGCCGCGCCAGCTCCGCACCGGCGGCCGCGGGTGGTCGGCAGGCAGATCGAGCTCGCCCGGGGCTCCCTCCAGATGCTCGCGGAACCAGGCGAGGTGAGGCGCCATGACCTCCGGCGCCGGCCCGCGCTGCTCCCAGGCGGCGACATCGGCCGGCTGCACCGGCGGCGGCGGGAGCGGCGAGGGCCGCCCGCCAAGGAAGGCGGAGTAGAGCGCCGCCAGCTCGCGCTCGATCACCTGGACCGACTCGCCGTCGGCGATGACGTGGTGGAGGGTGACGAGCAGGTCGTGCTCCAGCTCGCCGGCGCGGAGGAGCAGGCAGCGCCAGAGCGCCGCCGGAGCCCTGCCGGGGCCGCTCGCGTCGAAGGGGCCGAAGGGACGCCTCGCCTCCGCGCGCGCCAGCCGCTCGCGCTCCTCGAGCCGAAGGGCTGAGGGCAGTCCGGAGAGGTCGGCGAGCGGCAGCCTGAATCGCGCCGTGGGGGCGACGAGCTGCCGCGGCTCGCCGTCCGGCCCGAGCTCGATCACGGTGCGCAGGGCCTCGTGACGGGCGGCGATCTCCACCAGGCTGCGCTCGAGGACCGGCGGCGCCAGGGGGCCGTCGAGCCGCATCACCGTCGGGATGTTGTTCGCCGCCGTCCCCGGCGCGACCCGCTCGAGGAACCAGAGCCGCCGCTGGGCAAGGGTGAGTGGCTCGCCCGAGCCGTCCCGCGGCCGCGGCGCGATCGGCGGCTGAAGCTGCCGCGGCGACGGCGCCCGCTCGGTCCCCGCGACCCTCTCGATGCTCTCGATCCGCTCGATTCTCTCAATCCTCTCGATTCTCTCAGCCAGGGCGGCCACCGTGACCGCCTCGAGCACCGCGGACGGGGGCAGCTCGATCCCGAGCGCCGCCCGGGCCCGCGCCAGCACCCGGGTGGCGAGCAGCGAGTCGCCGCCCAGCTCGAAGAAGCTCTCGCTCACTCCCACCGGGCGGCCGAAGATCTCGCTCCAGATCCCGGCCAGGACCTCCTCGGCGTGGCCGGCGGGCGCCCGGTCCGGCGGCGGGACGACGCTCGCCACGTGCGGCCGCATCGCGGCGAGCGCCTGGCGGTCGACCTTGCCGTTGGCGGTGAGCGGCAGCCGCCGCAGCGGCACGAAGCCCGAGGGGACCATGTGATCGGGCAGCCTGACCCGGAGAAAGGTCCGCAGCTCGCCTGGCGGGAGGCCGCTCTCGGTCTCGAGGTAGGCGATCAGCCGGTGGCCGCCGTGGCCGTCGGGCGTCGCCAGCACCGCCGCCTGCCGCACCTCCCGATGGCGGGTGAGCGCCGCCTCGATCTCTCCCAGCTCGATGCGAAAGCCGCGGATCTTGACCTGGTGGTCGAGCCGCCCCAGGAAGTCGAGCTCCCCGGAAGGCAGGTAGCGCACCCGATCGCCGACCCGGTACAGCCGCGAGCCCGGAGGGCCGTATGGATTCGGGAGGTACCTCTCCGCCGTCAGGTCCGGACGGTGCAGATAGCCGCGGGTGAGCCCCTCCCCACCGAGGTACAGCTCGCCCGGGACGCCGAGCGGCACCGGCTCCAGCCGGGCGTCGAGCACGTAGGCCGACTCACCTGTCAGCGGCCGGCCGATCGCCGGGCGGGCGGCGTCGCGCGGCACCACCGACCAGGTCGAATACGTCGTGTCCTCGGTCGGGCCGTACAGGTTGACGACCCGCTCGACGTTGGCGAGCTGCCGGTGGATGTCCTGCACCAGCGAGCCCTTGAGCGCCTCGCCGGCCAGGTTCACCGTCCGCACCGAAGCGGGTATTCGGCCCTGGTGCACCAGCTCCGTCATCGCCGACGGCACGGTGTTGATCAGCGTCACCTCACTGGCCGCGGCCAGGCCGGGCAGGTCGGCCAGAGCCATGGCGTTCGCCGCCAGCACCACCTTGCCTCCCGCCGCCAGGGTGAAGAAGATCTCGAACACCGACAGGTCGAAGCAGATCGAGGTCGAGGCGAGCACGCCGGCGACCTCCTCCGGGCTGTAGACCGTGCGCGCCCAGCGTGTCATCGCCACCGCGGTCCGGTGCGGGATCGCCACTCCCTTCGGCACGCCGGTCGAGCCCGAGGTAAAGATCACGTACGCCAGCTGGTCCGGCAGGGGGGCCGCGGGGTAGTGGGTCAGTTTCCCTCTGCCTCCCTTTGGGCGAGGCCGTGAAGGACCCGGGGGGGAGGACTTTGATGCCTCGCCCAAAGGGAGGCAGAGGGAAACTGACCCACTACCGTCAGCGGCCCCGTGCTCCTCCGGCCCGTCTTCCCAACCCGGATCCAGGAAGAGCGTCCGGATTCCCGCGGGCAGTGCGCCGGCGAGGTCCTCGGCCAGCGCGCGGCGGGTCACCAGCACGGCCGCGCGCGAGATCTCGAGCATCAGCAGCAGGCGGTGCCGCGGATAGGCGGGATCGAGCGGTACGTAGGCGCCGCCCGCCTTGAGCACGGCCAGGAGGGCGACGACCAGGTCCGCCGTGCGGTCCATCAGCACGCCGGCCAGGATCTCGGGGCCGACCCCCAGCGCCCGCAGCCGCCGCGCCAGGCGGTCGGCCCGGTCGTTCAGCTCGCGGTAGGTCAGCCGCGCATCCGGGGCCGCCAGCGCCGTCCGGTCGGGAAGCCGCGCCGCCTGGGCCTCGAAGAGCTCATGCAGGCAGGCCTCGGGCCCGCGGGTCGAGCCGGTGTCGTTGAACCCGCAGAGGAGCTGCTCGCGCTCCGCGGCGGTCAGCAGCGGGAGCTCCCGCCAGTTGCGCTCCGGAGCCATGACGGCCGCCGCGAGCAGCACCTCGAAGTTGCCCAGCAGCCGGCAGGCCGTGGCCGGCGCGAACAGGTCGGCGTTGTACTCCAGCCGCAGCCGCAGCACCGCGCCGGCATCGATCAACTCCAGGGCCAGGCACAGATCGGGCCGCGCCGTAGCGAACCTCCGCTTCTCGCGCACGTGGCGCAGCACCTCGCGGAAGGACGCGACGTCCCCGAGGTCGGTCCGCAGCGCCAGGACGTCGCGGTGGGCGCCGGGCGAGCCGACGTGCACGTCCTCCTGGCCCGACCAGCGGGCCAGTAGGACGTCGAAGACGGCGAGCAGGACCATGAAGGGCGTGACCCCTTCGCGGCGGCAGAACCGCCGCAGCTCGGCGGTCAGCTCCACCCCCAGCTGGCCCGCGCGGACGGCGCCGGCAAACGTCGGGACGGCCCGCCGCGGGAAGTCGGTGGGCAGGTCGAGACCCGCCGGCGCTACCGCGAGCTGACGGCGATGATCGGCGTCGTCGTCGACCTGGCGAGCGAGCGCCTCGCCGGCAGCCGGGCGCGCCTCAAGCCGGCTCCGCAAGGCTCACCTCCTGCCCGCCGTCCCCGGAGAGGGCGAGCTCCCGCTCGATCTGCTCGAGCAACAGTTCCTCCACCGTCAGGGCGAGGCGGGCGACGGTGGTCTCCTCGGCCAGGGTGCGCAGGGGGATCTCGACCTGGAAGTCGCGCCGCAGCCGGTGCATCACCTGCGGCAGGAGCAGAGAGTGGCCACCCAGCTCGTAGAAGTCGTCGTGGACCCCTACCCGCTCGAGCCCAAGCACCTCGCACCAGATCGCCGCCACTCCCTCCTCGGCCGGCGTGGCGGGGGCGACGTAGGCGGCGGCGAGCGCCGGGCGAGAGGCGTCCGGGGCCGGCAGCGCCTGGCGATCGACCTTGCCGCTGGCATTGAGCGGCAAGGCGGCCACGGTCACGAAGGCCGCCGGCACCAGGTGCCCGGGGAGACGCCGCTCGAGGAAGGCGCGCAGCTCGCCGGCCGCCGCCTCCCGTTCGGAGTGGGGAGCCACGTAGGCGACCAGCCGCCGCTCGCCCGGCTGATCCTCCCGCGCCAGGACCGCCGCCTCGCGCACGGCGGGGTGCTCGGCCAGGGCCGCCTCGATCTCCCCCAGCTCCACCCGGAAGCCGCGGATCTTCACCTGCCGATCGCTGCGGCCCAGGAACTCCAGCTGGCCGGAGGGGAGCCAGCGCACCAGGTCTCCGGTGCGATAGAGCCGGGCGCCGGGCGCGCCCGCGGCCGCCGCGAAGGCGTCGGGGAGGAAGCGCTCGGCGGTGAGGTCGGGGCGGCCGAGGTAGCCGCGCGCCACTCCCGCGCCGGCCACGCACAGCTCGCCGGGCACGCCGACCGGCGCCGGCTCCAGCCGGGCGTCGAGCACGTAGGCGCGGGCCCCGGCGATCGGCCGCCCGATGGGCACCTCGCGGAGGCCGTCCATGGCGCCCGGGCCCATCGGCGAGCTGGCATCGGCGGCGCCGGCGGCGCCGGCGGCCGACTCCGAGAGCTCGCACAGCGTCGCGACGACCGTAGATTCCGTGGGGCCGTAGGTGTTCCACAGCCGCACCCCCGCCCCGCCGAGCCGCCGCGTCATCCGCATCGTCCGCAGCCAGGCCGCCGCCCGCTCCGGCAGGGCCCGCTCCCCGCCGATGATCACCCGCCCCAGGGTCTCGGGCCAGCCCTCTCCCGCGGTCCCCGCCGTCGTGTCCGCCCCTGCCGTCCCCTCGGAGAGGTCGGCCGCCAGGATGTGCCAGTAGGCGGTGGGCAGATCGAGCAGGGTGATCCGCCGCGCCCGGCAGCCGGCGAGGAAGTCGGCGCTCGAGCGCAGCATGCCGTCTCCCCGCAGCACCAGCGTGCCGCCCGCGGTGAGGCAGGGGTAAATCTCCTCGGCGCTGGTGTCGAAGCTGATCGAGGCGAACTGCAGCACCCGGTCGGCGGGGCCGAGGGCGTACGCCGCGCGTGCGGCCGCGGTGAAGCTCGCGAGCGACCCATGCCGCACCATCACCCCCTTGGGGCGGCCGGTCGAGCCCGAGGTGTAGATGACGTAGGCGAGCCCTTCCGCCGTGGCCGCATCCTCCGGAGGGCCGTCGGGATACATCGCGATCCGGGCGCGGTCCTCGTCGAGACAGACGGCATGCACCCGCGCCAGGGCTTGCTCGCCGAACGCGGCGAGCCGGCGTCGCTCGGTGACCAGCACCGGCGCGGCGGTGTCGGCCAGGAGGCCGTCCAGGCGCTCCCGGGGGTAGGCGGGGTCGAGGGGCACGTAGGCGCCGCCCGCCTTGAGGATCGCGAGCAGGGCCACGATCATCTCGGGCGAGCGCTCGAGACAGAGCGCCACTCGCACCTCCGGCCCCACCCCCAGGCTGCGCAGGTGGTGGGCCAGGCGGTTGGCCTGCCGCTCGAGCTCGCCGTAGCTCATCCGCTCCTCGCCCTCCTCGCCCGACACCAGGGCCAGGGCGCCGGGAGTCGCCAGGGCCTGCCGCGCGAAGGCGAGGTGGACCGGGAGCTCGGGCGGGGGGGATGCCGCCGTCCCCCAGGCGAGGATCTCCGCCCGCTCCGCCGCGCCGGCGAGCGGCAGCTCGTCCAGGCTGCGGTCCGGCGCGGCGGCAGCCCCGGCGAGCAGCACCTCGAACTGGGCGAGCAGGCGCTCGATCGTCGCCGGGTCGAAGAGCCGGGCATTGTAGGTCACCCAGCCGTCGATCCCCTCCGCATCCGGCTCCAGCACCAGGCAGAGGTCGAAGATCTCCGTCGCCAGCTGGCTGGTCAGGCCGGCGCGCGAGGCCCGCAGGGTGAGCCCGGCGAACTCGAGCCGGGGCTCCGGCAGGTTCTGGACCTGGAACATCGTCGTGAAGGGCGGCGCCTTGCTGACGCCGCGCCCCGGCGGCGCCGGTGACTCCGGTGACTCCGGTGACTTCCCATGGGTCGCCTGCATCGCCTGGAGGATGGTCTCGAGCGGCAGGTCCTGGTGCGCGTAGGCGCCGCTGGCAACCTCCCGCACCCGCGCCAGGAGGGCGCGGAAGCCGAGGCCGCCGCTGAGCCGGGTGCGCAGCACCAGGGTGTTGAGGAAGAACCCGATCAGCCCTTCGATCTCGCTGTGGGTGCGGTTGGCGATGGGAACGCCTGCCAGCAGGTCCTCCTCCCCCGTGTAGCGATAGAGCAGGGTCAGGTAGGCGGCGAAGAGCAGCATGAAGGGGGTCGCTCCCTCGCGGCCGGCGAGCGCCACGAGGTCCGCCGCGAGGGGCGCGGGCAGGCGGCGCGAGCAGCCGCCGGCGAGGAATCCCTGGCCCGCCGAGCGCGGCCGGTCGGTCGGCAGGCGCAGCGGCGGCGGCATCCCGGCGAGCTGCTGCCGCCAGTAGCCGAGCTCGTCTTGCAGGGCGGCGCCGGAGAGCCGCTCGCGCTGCCAGGCGGCGAAGTCGGCGTACTGCACGGGCAGCTCCGGCAGCGGCGACGGCCTGCCCGCCGCGAAGGCCGTGTAGAGGGCGGCGATCTCTCGCACCAGCACGATCCACGACCAGCCGTCGCCGACGACGTGATGCATGTTGAACAGGGCGGCATGCTCCCGCGGGCCGGCGGCGAGGAGGACCGCCCGCAGGAGCGGACCCCGCGCCAGGTCGAAGGGGCGCCCGTGCTCCACCGCCTCGAGCCGAGCCGTCTCCGCCCGGCGCGCCGCGGCCGGGAGCGCCGCGAGATCCACGACCGGCAGGGGGAAGGGGGCGGGCGGCAGGATGCGCTGCAGCGGCCGCCCCCCCTCGGCCACGAAGACGGTGCGCAGCGCCTCGTGGCGGCGGAGCAGCTCGTCCAGGCAGCGGCCGAGGACCGGGATCGAGAGCGGGCCGCTCACCTCGACGAAATTGAACAGGTTGTAGATCGGGGTCCCCGGGTCGAGCTGGTCGAGGAACCACATCCGCTCCTGCGAGAAGGAGAGCGGCGCGTGCTCCGCGGCGGCGGCCGCCCGCCGCGGGATGCGCAGGGAGGGCAGCTCCTCCTCCTCGCCGACCGCGTCGCGCAGCACCGCCGCCGCATCGGCGACCGTGGCTGCCGTCAGCAGCGGCTGCAGCGGCAGCTCGGCGCGGAAGACGTCGCGCAGCCGCGAGGCGACCTGGGTGGCGAGCAGCGAGTGGCCGCCCAGCTCGTAGAAGTTGTCGTCGGCACCCACCTGGGCCACCCCGAGCACCTCTTGCCAGATCTGGGCGACCTCCAGCTCGTAGCGATCGCGGGGCGCCACGTACCCGGTGCGTAGGGCCGGCCGCTGATGGCGGACGGGGGCCGCCGGAGTCTGCGTCGGAGCCAGGGCCGGAGCCACGGCCGGAACCTGACCCGAAGCCAGGGCCGGCGACAGGGTCGGAGCCAGGGCCGCCGCTCCGACCGCCTCGATCCAGTGGCGCCGCCGCTCGAACGGGTAGGTCGGCAGCGGCACCCGGCGGCGTCCCTGGCCGGCATAGAACGCCTGCCAGTCGACCGCCACGCCGGAGACCCAGAGCCGGCCGAGCGCGCCGAGCAGGGTCTCGAGGTCGGAGCTGGTGTCCTTGGGCTGGCGCATGGCGGCGGCGACCGGCCGCTCCTCGGGCGACGCCAGGTGCCACCGCAGGAGCGGCGAGAGCCCGGCGCCCGGGCCGACCTCGAGCCAAGCCAGCCCGCGCTCGGCGCGCAGCGCCTCGACGCCGTCCGAGAAGCGCACCGGCTGGCGGAGGTGCCGCGCCCAGTAGCCGGGATCGGCGGCCTCGTCGGCGCCGACCCAGGTGCCGGTGCAGCTCGACAGGAAGGGGATCTGCGGAGCCTGGGGCCCCACCGCCGCGACCCGCGCCCGGTAAGGAGCCACGGCCGGCTCGGTCTGCGGCGAGTGGCCAGCGAAGGCGACCTGCAGCGGCATGGCGGCGACGCCGTCCTCGCCGAGGCGGGAGGCGAGCCTCGCCACCGCCTCGGCCGGGCCGGCGACGCTCACCAGGCAGGGCGCGTTGAGCGCCGCCAGGTGGACCTCGCCGTCCTCTCCGCCCTGGCCGAGGAGGTAGGGGGCGATCTCCGCCTCCGAGAGCGGCACCGCCAGCATCTTGCCGGCGTTGCCGCCGAACTGCTCGATCAGGCGCCCGCGCTCGGCCACCAGCTCGAGGGCCTGCTCGAGAGTGAAGACGCCGGCCAGGACTGCCGCCGCGTACTCGCCGAGGCTGTGGCCGAGCATCGCCCGCGGCCGCACGCCCCACGCGCCGAGGAGGCGGGCAAGGGCGACCTCGACGGCCAGCAGGGCTGGTTGAGCGACGGCGGTACGGGCCAGCTGCCGGGCCGCCTCCGCCGCCTCCGCTGCCTGCCCGGGGCCGCCGGTGGCCGGATAGAGGACGCGGCGCAGGTCGAGACCCAGGCGCGGGGCGAGGAAGGCCGCGGCGCGGTCGATCTCCTCGGCGAAGAGCGGCTCGGACTCGTAGAGGTCGCGGCCCATCCCGACGTGCTGGGCTCCCTGGCCGGGGAAGATGAAGGCGACCGGCCGGCCGGCTTCCGTCCAACCCTCGTCCGCCCCCGGCGAGGTCAGCAGGCGCACCGGGTCGCCTGCCGCGAGGCAGGCCGCGGCGTCCGCGGCGTCGCGGCACACCAGGGCCTGGCGGCAGCCGAACGCCCGGCGGCCGACGGCGAGGGTGTAGGCGGCATCTCCCAGCTCGTCGCGCTCGTCGCGCTCGCCATGCTCGTCGCGCTCGCCACGCTTGCCACTCTCGCCACGTTCGGCAAGCTCGCCGGCACGGCCGCCGAGGTGCGCGGCCAGCCGGTCGCCTGCCGCCGCCAGCGCGTCCGGGGTGCGCGCCGAGAGGGTCAGGAGCTGCACGGGACGGGTGCGGACGGCCGGCGCGGGCGCCGGCGCCTCCTCGAGGACGACGTGGGCATTGGTGCCGCCGAGCCCGAAGGAGTTCACGCCGGCGCGGCGCGGTCCGTTGCCGGGGCCGCCGGGCCAGGGACGGAGCGCGGCGTTGACGTAGACCGGGGCGGCCGCGAAGTCGATCCGCGGGTTCGGCTCCTCGAAGAGGAGGCTCGGCGGGACCTCGCGGTGTTCCAGGGCGAGCACCGTCTTCATCAGCCCGGCCACGCCGGCCGCCACGTCCAAGTGGCCGAAGTTGCTCTTCACCGAGCCGATGGCGCAGAAGCCGCGGCGGTCGGTGTACTCGCGGAAGGCCCGGGTCACGGCCTGGATCTCGACCGGGTCGCCGAGGGCCGTGCCGGTGCCGTGGGCCTCGAGGTAGCCGATGCTCGCCGGATCGATGCCGGACACGGCCAGGGCCTCGCTGATCACCGCGGCCTGTCCCGCGACCCCCGGGGCCGTGAAGCCGACCTTGAGGTTGCCGTCGTTGTTGACTGCCGAGCCCAGGATGACGGCGCGGATGGTGTCGCGGTCGGCCAGCGCCTGCTCCAGGCGCTTGAGGACCACGAGCCCCACCCCGGAGCCGAAGATGCTTCCCTGGGCCGCGGCATCGAAGGCCCGGGTGTGCCCGTCCGGCGACGCGACCGATCCCGGCACGTAGCGGTAGCCGAGGCCGGCATCGGCCTGGATGGACACGCCCCCGGCCAGGGCCATGTCGCACTCCTCGTTGAGCAGGGACTGGCAGGCGGCATGGACGGCGACGAGCGAGGTCGAGCAGGCGCACTGCACGCTGTGGCTCGGCCCCCGCAGGTTGAGCTTGTAGGAGATGCGGGTGGCGAGCGCATCCGAGGCGTTGCCCAGGACCACCTGCAGAGGGTCGGCGCCCGCGGCCAGCGGGTTGCCGACCAGGTGGAAGAGGAGGTAGGTCGAGAGCGTCGCTCCGGCCCAGACGCCGACCCGGCCGGCGATCTGCTGGGGGTCGTAACCGGCGCTCTCGAGGGCCTCCCAGGCACACTCGAGCAGCACCCGGTGCTGCGGGTCCATGAGCTCCGCCTCGCGCGGGTTGACGCCGAAGAAGAGATCGTCGAAGCAGTCGAACCCGTCCATCTGGGAGACCGCCTTGACCCAGGACGGATCGGCGAGGCGGGCGGGATCGAGGCCGCGCGCGAGGAGATCCTCCGCCCCGGGGAAGCGCACCGCCTCGACCCCGCCCCGCAGGTTGCGCCACAGCTCCGCCAGGTCGTGGGCTCCCGGGAAGCGGCCCGCCATGCCGACGATGGCGATCTCGGTTCCGGTCGGGTCTCGGCGCGCGGTCATCTCCCCTCCTAGAAGTAGTACTGGATCTTGGCCAGCAGCGACCGGCCCGGGGTGCCGAAAGTCGGCTGCTGGGGATCGAAGAAGTTGACGTCCGTGACGATGTCCTCGTAGATGAGGAAGAGCTTCGAGCCCGGCCGGAACTCCCATTCGACGTCGAACTTCTGCCGCAGGTTCAGACCCTTCTCCCACTGCACCCACGCCTGCGCGGACAGAAGATGGCTGAAGGAGTAGGTGACCTCGGCCAGCAGGATCTTGTTGATGAAGCTGCCCTCTTTGAGGTGCACCTGGGTCTGCTGGAAGGTGACGTCGGTGAAGATGCCGGGGGCCGGCCGGTAAGCGGCGTAGGCGAAGTACTGGAAGAAGTGCCCGTCGTAGTAGTCGCCCCAGGCCACCCGTCCCGCCGCGCCGAGCGGCTTCGAGTAGTCCGTCTGGAAGCCGGCGAAGTGATGGCCGAAATGGTAGACGCCGGGCGGCAGGAAGAGACCGTGCTTGATCTGGAACGGCGCGGTGAACACTTCCGTCTCGTCGTAGTACTTGTAGGCGATGCCCGAGGTGTCACGGAGGTAGGCGCTGAACTTGGCGTGGTTGATCCGGGTCAGCAGCTGGCCGGTGGAGCGCGTGTCGATATAGGTCAGGTCGTAGACGAACCACGCCTGCTTGAAGATCCCCGACTCGGGCCAGAGGATCCAGTAATTGTCGGCCCAGAGCGCGCGCTCGTCGACGCGGGTGATGAAGCCCAGCTCGTCGTTGAAGTTCTTGCCGATCTCGGTGTACTGGTAGTGCAGGCGCGCGTTGCGGCTGTCCCAGAGGAGGTCGGTGGCGCCCATCCAGTCGTCCCCCTTGAGGCCCGGGGTCTGGCTCTTGGCGAAGTAGCCGCCGCTCCGCAGGTACTGGTTCAGGGCGACGTCCCAGTCTCCGCCTCCCACCTGGTTGCGGTCGCCGGTGGCGTCTTTCGAGAGCCCCAGGATGCCGAACGAGGAGCCGCCGGGCAGGTCGCGCTTCAAGCGCAAGACACTCCAGCTCGTCTCCGGCTGGACGACCAGGCCGCCGTAGCCGTCGGGCTTCCGCGTGGACGCGGTCTGGATGTTCAGGGCGCCGATCTCGTAGTTCCCTTCGTGGCCGGTGAGCTTGGCGCCGCCCAGCACCGGGATCGAGGCCCGGCCGTCCGGCGTCAGGCCGATCTGCCGGCTGAAGAAGAGGAAGGTCTCGGCGGGGTGCTCGGGATCCGGCCGCTCGCCGAAGTAGAACAGGCTGGCCCCCTCGAGGAAGAAGGCCCGTTTCTCGGGAAACAGCAGGGCGTTGCGGGTGAGGTTGACGGTCTGCTCGTCGGCCTCGGCCTCGGAGAAGTCGGTCTTCGCGGTCAAGTCGGCCACCAGGTCGGAGGCCACGTTGATCTTGATGTCGCCGCCGAGCTGGGTGACCGCGGAGGTCGAGCGGCCGGCCGGCTCCTGGACGCCGAGAACGGCGTAAGGGATGACGTGGTACCGCCGCCCGGGCTTCACGCCCTCCAGGCCGACGAGCGTGCCGGCGCTCGACAGCTTGTAGCGGGCGTACCAGGAATGCTCGACCGGCTTCCAGAAGCTCTTCTCGTGCTTGCGGGCGATGTCGCGCTCGATGTTGAGGCCCCACGTCTGCTCCGCCCGGCTGGGGAAGGCCAGGGTGCTGAAGGGGATGGCGATCTCGACCGTCCAACCCGTCGCGTCGCGCCGCGCCTCGACGCTCCAGATGCCGTCCCAGTCGAGGTTGACCTGCTCGCCTTCGTTCCTGACCAGGGCGTCGACCTGCGCTCCCCCCGAGTTGGTGGTGAAGAGATAGGCGGCGCGCCCGTCGTGGTAGGTGTCCAGGAGGATCGTCAAGGTGTCGTCGTAGGTGAGGTCGCTGTCGTGCGTCAGCGTGGTGGTGACGATCTTGTTCGGCTGCGAGTCGTGGCAGTGGGCGGCAATGTAGAGGTTGTCCTTGTCATAGCCGAAGAAGACCTCGGTCAGCTCGCTCTCCGGCGCACCCTCGTGCAGCTCGAGCTGGGTGAAGGCGGTGATTCGCGCCGCCGTCTTCCAGACCGGATCGTCCAGCCGGCCGTCGATCACCGGCGGCGTGGGGAAGTAGGTCGGGCGCACGCTGTACCTGGCGTCCGGCGCCGCGGGGGTCCCCGGCGCCGGGGCCGCGGGCGGCGGCTCCGGGGCCTGCGGGGCTGAGGATGCTGCGACCGGGTCTGGAGGCGACGGCTGCCTTGCGGCCTGCCCGGCCGTCTGAGAGAGGAGCGTCCAGGGTAAGGCCAGGGTCATGGTCATGGCCAGCGCCGCCCCCAGCAGGAGGCTCGAGCGCCGGTTCGTCTTCACTGAGGCTGCGTTCACCAGTCTCAACTCGTTCTCGCTCCTTGCCTCGTCCGGACGGCGTCGGGACGGTCGGTGTCTCCGCCGGCCCCCCTCTTGCCCTGCAGTCGCGCCATCCGGCGCTCGCCCCGCTGCCGGCTCTCCTGCTCGGCGGCCGGCACGGCGGCGCTCGCGCCGCTCTCGCCGCTCTCGGCAAGGGTGTCGTGCTCGGCTCCGGCGACCGGAGCGGCGATGAGGCGCGCGAGGGCGCTCACCGTGGGCGCCTCGTACAGGCTCACCTCCGAGAGCGCGGCCCCCAGCCGCTCCCGCAGCCGCTGGACGAGCCGCAGGCCGGCCAGAGAATTGCCGCCCAGCTCGAAGAAGTTGTCGTGGAGGCCCACCGGCTCGACGCCCAGGATCTCCTGCCAGACGGCGGCGACCGCCCGCTCGTTCTCGGTCTGCGGCTGGACGTAGGCGGTGGCCAGGGACGGCCGCGGATGCGCCGGGGCCGACGCGGCCTGCGTCTCCGGCGTCTCTCGATGGGCAAGGGCGTCGGCCTCGGCCACCTCGCCGATCTCGCCGATCGCCGGCAGCGGCCGCAGGCGCTCGTTCTCGGCCTCGCGGCTGCCGAGCTCGACGGTCGAGACCGCGACCTGCGGCAGGCCCGACGCGGCGATCCGGCGGAAGGCCTCGACTCCCTCGCGCGAGGCGAGCCCCTTCGCGACCGACTGCCGGCGCCAGGCCTTCCACTCCTCGGGCACCGCGGTCGCGACCGCCATTCCCGTTTCCCGCCAGGCATCCCAGCCGATCGCCGTCGCGGCCGCGCCGGTGCGCGCCCGCGCCGCGGCGAAAGCGTCGAGGAACGCGTTGGCGGCCACGTAATCGGCCTGGCCGACCTGCGGCAACAGGACCGTGACCGTGGAGCAGAGAACGAAGAGGTCCAGCTCGGCTCTTGCCGGCGCGGCGAAGAGCTCGGCGAGGACGAGCGCTCCGCGCAGCTTGGGCGCGAGGACCCGTTCCGCGGCCTCCCGGGTCCTGGCCTGGAGGAGCCCGCCTCCCGGCACGCCGGCGGCGTGGATCACTCCGTGAACGGCGCCGAAGCGTCGCTCGGCCGCCGCCAGGACCTCGCGCATGGCGGCCGGGTCGGCGACGTCCGCCGAGAGCGCCAGCACCTCGCCGCCCAGCGCCTCGATGGCGAGCAGGCGCTCGAGCTTGCGGCGGATCGCGCCGGCCTCACCCACCTGGGCGCTCTCGGCGCTCCCGCCGCCCGCGGCGGCCTCGGCGTCCTCGGGCTGGAGGGCGAGCCAGCTCTCCCAGCTCTCGCGGGGCGGGAGCGCGGAGCGGCTCACCAGCACCAGCCGCGCCCGCGCCTCCCTGGCCAGGAGCTCGGCGAGCTCGAGGCCGATGCCGCCCAGGCCGCCGGTGATGAGGCAGACGCCGCCCTGCCGCAGCCGCGGCCGAGCCGCGGCCGGCAGGGGCTGCGGCTCGTGTCCGCGCACCCAGCTCCGGTTGCCGCGCCAGGCCATCGCCCGGGGCCCGGAGGCGCGTTCGATCTCCGCCAGCAGCTGCGCCGCGGTGCGCTCCCAGGTGCGCGGCCCGTCACCCGCGAGCCCGTCGAGGCCGTCGAGAGTGACGTCGATGCTGCGGCAGGCGAGGTTGAGGATCTCGCGCGGGATGATGGACACCGGACCCAGGAGCGTCGCCTTGAGGGGATCGAGCGGCTCCTCGCCGGTGACGTCGCAGAGACCGTTGGAGATCACCGTGATCGCCGCCGGCTCGGCGGCGCTGCGCTGCCCGAGCGCCTGGGCGAGGAAGACGAGGCTGTAGAAGCCGCGGTCGAGCGCCGCGTCCACCTCCGAGGCGCCTGACATGCCTGCCATGCCTTCTGTGACGTTCCAGAGGTGGAGCACGTGCTCGGGGTTCCGGCCGAGCGCGGCGAGGAGCGCTGCGTAGTCCTCTCGCCTCCCCGGCGCGACGGTGAAGCCCGAGGGCCCGTGCGACCAGGTCTCGCCCGCGGCCACCCGGACGACGCGCCGGCCGCCGGCTTCCAGGAGCTCCGCCAGCGCCTCGCCCAGGCCGCAGCGGTCGAGCAGGATCAGCCAGGTCGCCGGCGCCGCGGTCTCGGCGGCGGCCGCCTCGATCCCGGCGGCCGGCGCCGGCTCCGCCGGCGTGGGCGGCGCCGGCAGGCACGGCTGCCGCGACTGCTTCCAGACCGGGACGTAGAACCATTCCGCCGGGTCTTCGCGCCGCGCCGCCGGCGGCGCCGGCGGCGCCGGCCGGGTGGCGGCGGGAAGGGGATCGACCCAGTAACGCCGGCGCTCGAACGGATACGAGGGGAGGGAAAGCCGGCGGCGCCGCTCGCCCGCCCAGAAGCCTTCCCAGTCCACCTCGCCGCCGGCCAGCCAGAAGCGGGCCAGGGCGTGGAGCAGGAAGGCCGGGTCGGCGTCGCCCTGCTTGGCGTGGCGGAGCGTGGGGATCATGGCGTGGCCCGGCCCGGCCGCCGGATGCTGGCGGGCGAGGGTCGACAGGGCGTGGCCGGGGCCGACCTCGAGCAGGATGCGGTGCGGTTCGGCGAGCAGCAGGGCGACGCCGTCGCCGAAGCGCACCGCCTGGCGCAGCTGGCGCGCCCAGTAGGCCGGGTCGATCGCCTCCTCCTCGCGGATCCAGGTGCCGGTGACGTTCGACAGGAACGGCAGGCGGGGGGGCTCGAGGCGCACCCGCTCGAGGCGCTCGCGGAAGGGCTCGAGGACCGGGTCCATCATCCGCGAGTGGAAGGCGTGAGAAGTGTGGAGGCGCCGGCAGGCGAGCCCCTGCCCGGCGAGCCGCGCCGCCAGCTCCTCGATCGCCGCGACGGGTCCCGAGACCACGGAGACCGCGGGGCGGTTGACCGCGGCGAGCGACAGGTCGTCGCCCAGGAGGCCGAGGACCTCGGCCTCGGGCAGGGGGACGCCCAACATCGCCCCCGGCTGCATCCGGCTCATCAGGCGCCCGCGCATCGCCACCACGGCCAGGGCGTCCTCGAGCGCGAAGACGCCGGCGAGGCAAGCCGCCACGTACTCGCCGATCGAATGGCCGAGCATGGCTTCCGGCCGCACGCCCCAGCTCATCCACAGCCGCGCCATCGCCCAGGAGACGACGAAGAGGGCGGGCTGCGCGAGCCGGGTGTCCTGCAGCCGCTGCCCCGCCCCGGCATCGGCGCCCGCCCCGGCATCGGCGCCCGTCTCGGCATCGGCGCCCACCTCGGCGTCGGCGCCCGCCGCCTCGGCATCGGCACCGTCCGGGAAGAGCGTCCGGCGCAGATCGAGGCCAAGGTGCGGCAGCAGCAGCCGGCAGCAGTGGTCGACGTCGGCGCGGAAAGAGGGCTCCGACTCGTAGAGGCCGCGCCCCATGCCGGCGTACTGCGTGCCCTGGCCGGGGAAGAGGAAGGCGACCGGACGATCGCCGGGCTCGGGGGCGGTGGTGAGGAGCCGCTCGGGATCGAGCGTGTCGAGGACCGCGGCCGCGTCCGCGAGGCCGCTCGCGGCGGCGACCAGGGCCCGGCGGTGCTGGAACGGCTTGCGCCCGTGGCTCAGGGTGAAGGCGACGTCGGGCAGGTCGAGGCCGGAGCTCTGCCGCAAGTGGTCGGCCAGGCGGGCCGTCGACCGCTCGAGGGCGGCGGCGCTCTTCGCCGAGAGCAGCAGCAGCTGGTGCGGCCGCGAGGCGCTCGCCGGCGCCGGCGGCGGCGCTTGCTCGAGCACCACGTGGGCGTTGGTGCCGCCCATGCCGAGAGAGGTCACTCCCGCCCGCCGGGCGCCGCCGCCGGGGACCTCCCAGGGGCGCAGCTCGGTGTTGACGTAGAACGGGCTGTTGGCGAAGTCGATCCGCGGATTGGGGGTCTGGAAGTGCAGGCTGGGGGGCAAGGTGCGGTGGTGCAGGGCGAGCACCGCCTTGATCAGGCCGCAGACGCCGGCGGCGGTGTCCAGGTGACCGATGTTGGTCTTCAGCGAGCCGACGGCGCAGAAGTTCCGGCGCGCGGTGTGCGCGGCGAATGCCCGGGTGAGGGCGGCGAGCTCGATCGGGTCGCCCATGGTGGTGCCGGTGCCATGGCACTCGACGTAGGAGACGGTGTCGGGGTCGACGCCGGCGTTGGTGTAGGCGAGCCGGTAGAGCTCGACCTGGCCGTCGACGCTGGGCGCCATGAAGCTCACCTTGTGGGAGCCGTCGTTGTTGCAGGCCGTGCCCTTGATCACCGCGTAGACGTGGTCGCGGTCGGCGAGCGCCTCGGAGAGCCGCTTGAGCACGACGACGCCGCAGCCGTTGCCGCTCACGAAGCCGGTCGAGGCGGCGTCGAAGGCGCGGGTGTGACCATCCCTCGCGACCGTGCCGCCCTCCTGGTAGAGGTAGCCCGACGCCTCGGGCAGGTGGATGGACACGCCGCCGGCGAGCGCCATGTCGCAGTCGCGCTGGCTCAGCGCCACGCAAGCCGAGTGCACCGCCACCAGCGAGGTCGAGGAGGCGCTCTGGATGGTGATGCTGGGGCCCTTCAGGTTGAGCTTGTAGGAGACGCGGGCGGTGAGCGGGTCCTTGTCGTTGCCGAGCGACGCCTGCAGGGTGTCGGCCGAGGCCACCAGCTCCATGTGCGACAGCAGGTTCATCACCATGTAGGTGTTCATGCTCTCGCCGCCATAGACCCCGATCAGGCCCGCGAAGCGGTCGGCATCCCAGCCGGCGTCCTCGAGAGCCTCCCAGGCGCATTCGAGGAACAGCCGGTGCTGCGGATCCATCAGCTCGACCTCGCGCGGGTTGAGGCCGAAGAAGCCGGCGTCGAAGAGGTCGACGTCGCCCAGGAAGCCCTTCGCCTTGACGTAGTCGGGGCGCTCGACCAGCGCCGGATCGACGCCGGCCGCGGTCAGCTCCGCGGCGGTGAAGAAGCGGATCCCCTCGCGCCCGTCGACGAGGTTCAGCCACAGGCGGCGGACGTCCGTTGCGCCGGGGAACCGGCCGGCCAGGCCGATCACCGCGATGTCGGTCTCGGCGCCGGCGCCGTCGGCGGCGCCGGCGACGCCGGGGGGCGACCCGGCACGATCCGCGAGGCGCCGGCGGTCGCGGAAGGACTCGCGAGGCTCGGGATCGGCGGCAGTGCCCGCGGCGGTGGCGGCGGCAGCGGCGGCGGCAGGCGGGCCGGCCAGGTGGCGAGCGAGGGAGCGCACGGTCGGATACTGGAAGAGCTCGAGCAGCGGCACCTCGCGGCCCAGCGCCTTGCCCAGGCGGGCATGGACCTTGGCCATCAGCAGCGAATGGCCGCCGAGATCGAAGAAGCTGTCGTCCAGGCCGACGCTGTCCACTTTCAACGCCTCGCGCCAGACGGCGGCGATGGCGCGCTCGAGCTCCGAGCGCGGCGCGGTATAGGCGGCCGCCAGCTCCGGGCGGAGGCGCTCGGGAAGCGGCAGCCGGGCGGCATCGAGCTTGCCGTTGGGAGTGCGCGGCAAGGCCGCGAGGAAGACCAGGGCGGCCGGCACCATGTAGCCCGGCAGCTTGTCGCGCAGCCAGGCGAGCAGCTCGCCGGTGCTCGGCGCCGGTCCGCCCTCCGGCCGCGGCACGACGTAGCCGACCAGGCGCGGCTCGCCGTCGCCGTCGCGGCGCACCAGCGCCGCCGCGGCTTGGATCCGCGGGTGCCCGGCGAGCGCCGCATCGATCTCGGCGAGCTCGATGCGATAACCGCGCAGCTTCACCTGCTGATCGTTGCGGCCGAGGTACGCCAGGTTGCCGTCGGCGCGCCGGGAGGCGAGATCGCCGGTACGGTACATGCGGCAGCCCGCCACGAAGGGATCGGGAAGGAAGCGGGCCGCGGTCTGGCCGGGCTGGCCCAGGTAGCCGCGCGCCAGGCCGTCGCCGGCGACATAGAGCTCGCCCGCGCAGCCGATCGGCACCGGCCGGAGGTGGCGGTCGAGCACGTAGACACGCTGATTCATCAGCGGCTTGCCGATCGGCGGCTGTTGCCCGCCGGCGAGGTCGGCGCTCTCGACGGTGTGGATGGTCGAGCAGATGCTGGTCTCGGTGAGCCCGTAACCGTTGACGATGCGCGGCGCGCCGGCGCGTGCGAGCAGGCCGGCGACGTCGGCCGCCGCCAGCGCCTCGCCGCCGACCAGCAACAGGCAGGTGCGGCAGGCGGTCGCCC
>Ga0210384_10000920_pt1 | contig 42132 bp, 32 predicted proteins | sample IncBWH2MmetaG_FD_160574 | JGI IMG/M metagenome (GOLD analysis project Ga0210384, IMG submission 160574) | Forest soil microbial communities from Barre Woods Harvard Forest LTER site, Petersham, Massachusetts, United States - Inc-BW-H-2-M | ecosystem: Environmental > Terrestrial > Soil >... | reverse complement strand
AGTAGGATGCTACCCTTTGCCTTGAACGCGATTCGTGGCACGTGGTCCCCCTCGCCGAGATTGACGAGGCGCCCGAAGAGACCTCAGCCACTCCACGATATTTGTGATACCCACTTCCCACACCTTCACATCTTGAGCATTCTTTGCCAATGAGCCGTAGCCCTCGACCATCGCGATCAGAAAGCTGGCCGCTTCGTCTGGATTCAAGCTGCGGCGAACAGTTCCTTGAGATTGCCCTTTCCGCAAGAGCGCAGCAACGCCGTCCTGCCAGGCAAGGAATATCCTCTCCAGTCGCTTGCGGAATCGCTCGTCGAGGGGAGACATCTCCTGTGCCAAATTGAGAAGTGGACAACCGGCTCGAACGTCTTCGGGCCGACCCGGTACCCCCCGGACAATGCCGATCAAAATGTCGATGGGTTGCCCGTCGCAAAGAAGAGGACCCAACCACCTGTCCTGGACAAGCTTTGCGATGATCTCTTCGACGATGGCATATCCCAGGGCTTCCTTGCTCTCGAAGTGGTAGTAGAGAGCTCCCTTGGTGACATTAGTGGCGGCGAGAATTGTATCGATGCCCGCACTCTGGAAGCCTGATCTGTGAACTTCCCGAAAAGCCGCTTGCAGCAGGCGTTCCCGTGTACGCGCTGGATCACGGAACCTTCGCTTCCTCTTGTGAATACGTAACATACCGACGAGTATGTATGTTGACTATTTGAAAGTCAATCGAAACTACCTGCCTAGCTCTTGGCCGCTTGGCGCTCTCGAATTTCGTAACGTCTCGCCAGTGCGTGTATGAAAAGTTGGAGAACTGGTTGCTCTAGCTGTTTTGGGACCGTCCAAGGATGTTGTTCGTCCGCCACTCGTTTTGGAACTCTGAAGTCCTGCTCTTGTAGTGTCACGTAATCGCTGTGAATGTTGAACACCACGTGCTCCCTCAGTCGTCACCCAGCAGGAATCAGTGAAGTTGTGAGCCAATTCTGCTCTCAATTGCACAGTAAGTGTCAGAGCGACTCGTGGTACCTGACGTAAATCGCCAGGCATCTCGGCGCGGAGACTTTGCTAGGACGAAAAGGAGAAGATATGAGCGCATTAAGACAGTTCCGGTATTTCTGGATACTGTGGGTTGCGGTGCTTGTTCTGGGTTGCTTCAGTGATGCAGCCGCTCAAACGAGCTACAAAATTAAAGATTTGGGTATTAACAACAGCAAGGACAACTTCAGCATGGCCATGGGCCTCAACAATCAGGGCTGGGCGGAGAACATGGATGGGACCGTGAACCCTCCCGAGAATAATATGGGTACGACAGTTTCCAGGGGCCGCGCGGTGATCAGCATCTACGGATTCAACATCGACTTGGGCACGCTCGGCAAACCCGGCGCCAACAGTTGGATCAACTGGGGCGGGATCAACGACCGCGGGGAAGCCGTTGGTATGTCCGAAACAGCAGTTCTAGATCCGAACGGCGAAGACCTTTGCGGCTTCGGCACACACCTTACGTGCGTTCCGTTTCTTTGGCGAGACGGCCACATGAGCGCTCTCCCGACAGTGGGCGGCGACAACGGGCAGGCCAGCGCCATCAACAACCGCGGACAAGCCGTAGGATTTGCGGAAACGGCTGACGCTGACCCCACGTGCCCGCCCGTTCCTGCTGACGTCCCGGTATTGTGGGAAAAAGGCCAAGCCCATGTTCTTCCTTTAGTAGGTACCGATCCAGATGGTTTCGCAAACGGGATCAACGATCGAGGCGAGGCCGTAGGCTACTCGGGAAACTGCTTCTTCGCGACGCACGCTGTAGTGTGGAAAAACAACACTGCCTTCGTGCTGCAGGACCTCGGAGGTACAAAATCCAATTTCGCCTTCGCCATTAACAATCTGGGGCAAATTGTCGGGAAAGTCCGCAGCGCTGATGGCTCCACCTACGTAGCCTCTCTTTGGCAACCAGACGGCACACTCACCGTCCTCGGCATTCTGCCGGGAGATTCTGCCGCCTTCGCCACCGGCATCAACGACCGGGGCCAAGTGGTGGGAAACAACGTTGACTCCGGCAACAACTGGTCGCACGGCTTCATTTGGCAGAACGGTGTGATGACCGACCTCAACACGCTAATTCCCGAAGACTCCAACCTCTTCATCATCTCGGCTAGCAATATCAATGAGCGCGGACAAATCTCTGGCATGGCAACGGTGCAAACCGGACCCCATGCGGGCGACATTCACGCCTATCTCTTGACCCCCGCAGACGGACGCATAGGCGTCTCGATGGCAGACTTCGCACGTACACACCCGAATTCCATTTTACACGGGAATACTTGCAGTCACTTTTTGCAAAGACTCGGACCCGACCGATCCGAGCGATAAAGGGAATTTTCGGAGCTTCCGCGTTCCGGTCATATGCAGCGCGAAGGCGCAAGGCCGGAGATTATCCGGAACAACATGGGTCACGTCGCGGATACCGACGTGACCCAGAATGTTTACGGCCAAAGAGCTGATGGAAGAGTGAGTGGATGCGGTCACCCAAGCTGTCGAAACCTAACCACCGCTGCTACGCCCCAGCAGGCGGCCAGAATTACCAGCCTTTCGCTCTGCCTTATGTGCAGAATTCTGCCCCATGCTTCCCAATGCCGCAAGGAGTCGCAAGTGCCTGATTAACGCGGTTACCTGGAAATGGCTATCAAACTTCGAACTTTTCCTTGACAGGAACGATACTCATCCGGTAACATGAATCGTGATCCCCAGCCACGACCTTACCCAGAGCGTTCTGTGTGAAGGGCCCTTCCGCAACCCACATAGCTCCTATACTTTAGCTCTAACTTCTTTTCTTTCAGGTTCTCCCGCACTCTTTTGCACCAACGAAAAACCTCAACTCCCTTGGAATCAGCAGCTTCCGCACTCTTTTGCCCATGATGGGGGGTATACCCCCTTTCAACTCTTAGCTGTCCACATTCAACTTTCTCGTTGTCCCGCAACTCCTTTTGGTGCAACACTTATTGGCATCCCCGTATGTGTTGCAAACAAAAGACTTATGCTAAAGCTAACTCTTTTAGATGCAACACTCACAGAAAGCAGGGGTGTCCCCAACGTTCAACGTTTCAACGCACCAACGGTCCGACGATCCCCTGTCCCCTCGTCCCATTACGCGCTGCAGCCCACGCGGTATTCTGGATCAAGCTCGATCGAGGTGGCCGCGCCCATGAAGCTTAGCCGGAAGCTCGCCGCCCTGACTCTGGCAGCCCTCGCCTTCCTTGTCGGCTGCCTCTCGGCCTCCGCCACTCCCGCCGCTCCCGCCACGGTCGCGGACGATGCCGCGCTCTCTTCCGCCATCTGCCCCATCGTCTATCCTGTCGATCAATCGCCTTCCGCTAGGGGCTACCAGTACATTTTTTTCGGCAACGCCTTCTTCATCAACAAGCAGGGCTACCTGCTCACAGCCGCGCACGTCTTGAGCGCTTTCCGCAACGGCGGCGGCCAGCCGCACATCCTCGTCGCCCGGCCCATGGCGCCGCCGCAATTGCTCAAAGCCGTGCTCGTCGCTGTGGACTGGGAACACGACGTCGCCGTCCTCCGCGCCACGCCCAATCCTTTCGAGGGCAAATTCAACGTGAGCTTCCTGCCGCTCACCGCCGCACGACCTCTCCCGGGAACGTCTCTGCTTGCCGCGGCCTTGCGCCCCTCGCGGATCCGCAATCCCCACACATTTGAAATGCCTGTGAAAGAGAATTTCAGCGCGCGCGTTCTGAATTACCAGTTCACGCAAGAGGAAAAAGGAGCGGGCGACACCGAACTATTTTTGTTCAGCCACGAAGTGCTTCTCGGACAGAGCGGCGCTCCCGTACTCTCCGCCGATTCGCGCGAAGTCGTCGGCTTCGTCGATGGCCGCTGGCTGCATCCCTCCGCCTTTGCCGCAGGCACGCCCGAGGAACCGCTCACGTCAACTCTCGGCGCCGCCGTCCGCATTCACTACGCGATCGCGCTGCTCCAGGAAAAAGGCATCGCCTGGCAAACCGCAACAGGGCTTTCCGCGCGCGCACAAATCGCAGCGAGCGAAAACAAAAGCTCATCCGCTCCCGAACCGCTCTCCTTGGTCGCCGCTCCATTCCCGCCGCAATCGCTCGCTGGCGGCGAAGTCGTTCTCGACGCGCTAGTCACGGAGACCGGCAAACTCGCGGACATCAGAGTTGTGAAAGGCGACAGCCCGTTCCGCGAAAAATCTCTCAGCGCCCTGCGCACCTGGACTTTTCTTCCCGCCCGCTCCGAGGGACACGCGGTCGAATCCAGAATCGGCATCACCTTTCAATTTCCGCAATCCTACTTGCCCGCATCCGCGAAGCGCACGCACGATTACAAGGATCTGCTCGTAAACTCACCCGATCGCGGCGCTCTGCCCGTCTCCACCGTCGAGCCGGACTCTCTCGCAAATGGCTCCGCCGATGGCAGCGTGGTTCTCTTCGACCTCGTCGACCGCGAAGGTCAGATCATTTCCACGCAGGAATTGTACGGATCGGATTCGCTCACACCCGCTGCGGAAGCCGCCGCGCGTCAGTGGCGCTTTGCGCCAGGAAAGAATGCAGGGAAGGAAACGGATTCAGCGGCAGTTGTAGTGGTCATGTTTCGCCGCACCGTTGTGGCCGGAAACGCAGCGTCCAGCAGGAAAACTCAATGAAGCAGATTTCGGGGGATCAGAACAAGCGCGGCTGCCGCCTCGGCAATTCACGCCCGAAATATTCATACGCCCGCGGAGTCGCCATGCGCCCGCGCGGCGTGCGGTCGATCAATCCAATCTGCATCAGGTACGGCTCGTACATTTCTTCGATGGCGTCTTCTTCCTCAGAAAGCGCCGCCGCCAGCGTTCCCAGGCCCACCGGCCCGCCACCGTATTTGTCCAGCAGCGCGATCATCAGGTTGCGGTCCACTTCATCCAGGCCGCTTTCGTCCACGCCGAGCATCGCGAGCGCTTCTTGCGCCACCGCGCGCGTGATGCGGCCCGCCGCGCGCACTTCCGCAAAATCCCGCGCCCGCCGCAGCAATCGATTCGCAATGCGCGGCGTCCCGCGGCACCGCCGCGAAATCTCTTCCGCGCCGCCTTCATCGATGGGGATGTTCAATATTTTCGCCGAACGGTGCGTGATGATCAGCAAATCTTCCGGTTCGTAAAAATCCAGCCGGTGCACGATGCCGAATCGCGAGCGCAGCGGCGCGGTGATCAACCCCGCGCGAGTCGTCGCTCCGATAAGCGTGAAGTGGCTCAAAGGGAAAGGATGAATCTGGGCTCCCGGCCCCTGGCCAATAATTAAATCGACGCGAAAATCTTCCATCGCCGGATAGAGAATTTCTTCGATGGCCGGCTGCAAGCGATGGATTTCGTCGAGAAAAAAAACCTCGCGTTTTTGCAGCGAAGCGAGCACGGCGGTCAGATCGCCTTTGCGCTCGAGCAGCGGGCCCGCGCTGGTTTTGATCGGCACGTTCAGTTCGTTGGCGATAATTTGCGCCAGCGTGGTTTTTCCCAGGCCCGGCGGCCCGTACAGCAAAACGTGATCGAGCGCTTCGCCGCGGCTGCGCGCGGCGTCGATGGCGATTTGAATATTTTCCTTGACGCGTTTTTGCCCGATGTATTCATCCAGTTTTTTCGGGCGCACGCTGACGTCGATGCGCGCGTCTTCATCAAACGCCTGCCCGGAGACAATGCGCTCCGGGTGCTTCTGCTGCATCATCCGTTTTGCTGTTCCATCCGCCATTTTTCTTTTCTCTGCGAACTCCGCGTCTCTGCGTTACGAATTCTTCCTCAAGCGGTTCGCGCCGCTCGTCCCTTTGGCGTTGTCAAAGCGTGCAGCGCGGCGCGCAACAATTTTTCAAAATTCGCGACGCCCGTTTCGCGCTTCGCTTCTCCCACCGCGTCTTCGGCCGCGCGCGCTTCGTATCCCAGATTCACGAGCGCGGAGATTACATCTGCTTCGACGCCGGCAGGCGAAGCCAGCACGGGTTTACCCGCTTCCAGTGCCACGGCTTCCAGTTTGTCTTTTAGTTCAACGACCATGCGCTCGGCGGTTTTTCTGCCAACGCCGGGAATTCTGGTGAGCCGCGCGAGATCGCTTCCGCGAATCGCGGGAATGAGTTCCTCGACGCTCATGCCGCTCAGGATTTTCAGCGCGAGCGACGGTCCCACGCCGGAAGCAGAAAGCAGCAACTCAAAGAAATGTTTTTCGCGAGCGGAAACAAATCCATACAGTGCAAGCGCATCTTCCCGCACGTGGGTGTGAATCAGCAGAGTCACTTCGGTGTGCAGCTCGCCGAGCGCTGCGTAAGTGGAGAGCGGCACGAGCACGAGGTAGCCTACGCCGCCGACGTCGACGAGCACTTGATTCGGTCTTTTTTCCGCGAGGCGTCCGCGAAGCTGGCCAATCATCGCTCGCCAGTATTGCCGCTTTTCCTTCGCCCGTCAACGCTCACAGCAGAGAGCCTTCTCGTCAACGTGTGTTGGCCTGCGCGCAAGCGGTTGTCGCCGGCGCCTGTTCGATCCGGGCGAGCCAGCATTCTACTCTTTGTTTCTTCTCGGCATCGGGCATTTTCAAATACTCGCGCAGCTCGTTCGCAGCCTCGTTTGCAGCCCCACGTCCAAGCAGAATCTGGGCGAGAAGCAGCCGGGCATCGGGAAATTCACGTTCCGTCTGACGCAGCATTTCCATGGCTTCGAGAGGATCGCGTTTCTCCGTGGCTAGAACAGCGCCGAGCATATAGCGTGACGTGGAATTGCGCGGATCGAGATCGAGCGCGCGACGTGCCGCAGCCTCCGCCTCCGGGTAGCGCTGAAGGAGAAAAAGGGCGACGCTAAGATTGTTAAAGGGCTGCATAACGCGCGGATCAAGGTCTATGGCTTTCTGAAACTCCATAGCGGCTTTTTCGTATTCACGGAGTTCGATGTAACGGCTTCCGAGACTGTTGTGCGCCTTCAAAGAGCGGGGATAAATCTTCAACGCTTTTTCGAGGTGGAGCGCGGAAGAGCGGATATCGCCCGAAGAGAATGCGGTCTGCGAACGCTGGAGTTCCTTCACCGCCTTGGGCGGGATAGACAATTCGCGCATCGTGATGGTTTCTCCGGTCTTTGGAACGCGAGACGGGTCGACGGCAACGATGGGAACAAAAGGGTGAGGCGGCGGTTCCGTCTGGGCGTAAAGAGTCGAAGTCAAGATCAACAGCAGGGGCCACACTTTCGCTTTCATGGGATCCTCCGGCCGTGACGCAGGGGCGAGGTGCGCTCACGGTTGCATTTGAAAATCGGAGCCGACTAAGATGGGAGGGGGTTAAATGAAAAGCGCGGACCCGCAAGGGCAGCGCTTCTCCTGGAGATCGCATCGCTCCGGCCGCCAAACCAGAAGCGAAGTGATCTGTTTAACCCCTTCTCGATTCCGTCTGCTTTACAACTGTCGCGCCTCACGGCTCAGTTCTTGTTTCGCCGCGAAGCGCCTTGCTTTTTTTTGGCTGCTCCTTCGCCGTGGATTTCGATGTCCCTGAAGAGACGATTGAAAACGCCGAAAGTTTCCTGAAAACGGCTCGTCAGCGAAAAAAAAAGTATTTTCGCTTGACACTTAGACATTCTGGGTATATAAGCATAGGACATCTAGGGATGGTATGGAACAAGAAAAGACGGAACTTCTCAAAGGCACGCTGGACATGCTGATCCTCAAGGTGGTGGCTTGCGGCCCGATCCACGGGTACGCCATCTCGCAGAGAATTCAGCAGATATCCAGGGATTTCTTTCAAGTGCCGGAAGGCTCGCTGTATCCAGCGTTGTACCGGCTGGAGGACCGCGGACTGCTGCAAGCCAGGTGGGAAGAGACGGAAACGGGGCGCGAGGCAAAGTTCTATGCGCTTACGCGCACCGGCCGAAAGCGCCTTAGCACCGAGATGGCCAATTGGGAACGGCTGTCTGAAGCGGTGGCCCTGATCCTCAGGACCGTAGAGTAGGAGTTCCCGTGATGGGTTGGCTTCGCCGTTTATTTCATAAGCGCCTCACGGAAAAGCGCATGGACTCCGAGTTGCGTTTCCATCTCGAGCAGCGGGTCCGGGATTACCTGGCCTCAGGCTTGAGCGCGGAAGAAGCGCGGCGCCAAGCGCAGCTAGCCTTCGGCGGACTGGAACAGATCAAGCAAGATTGCCGCGAAGCGCGCACGGAAAACCATGTTGAGGATTTTCTTCGCGATTTTCAGTATGCCTTGCGCAGCCTGGCCAAGGATCGCCGCTTCGCGCTGATCGCTGTTTTCGCGCTGGCTCTCGGGATTGGCGCAACGACGGTGATGTTCAGCGTCATCTATAACGTCGTATTCGATCCTTTCCCTTACCGGGACTTCCAGCACTCCGTCACCTTTGAGATGCGCGATTTGGCCCGCACAGGCCAGGACGCCGTCACGCGTTACCACTATACGATCCCTGAGTTCCTTGCGATTCGCGAACAGAACCACGTCTTCGAAGACATCATTGGAAACTATCAGTTGGACGTCCTGTACACGAACGATAAAGGCACTCGCCGCCTCCGGGGCGGCTACGTCACCACCAACGGCTTTGACTTCCTTGGCGTTCCGCCACTTCTTGGCCGCACTTTCACGACAGATGACACCAAGCCCGGGGCCCCGTTCGTGTTCGTGATGAACTATCACTTGTGGCAAACGCAGTTCGGCGGCGATTCAAAGATTCTCGGCACAACCTTTTTCCTGAATGGCAAGCCGCGCACACTTGTCGGCATCATGCCTCAACGCTTCAACGGATATGACGCCAGCGTATGGCTTCCGCTTAATTTGAGCCCCGGCGGCGATGGCAGTTCCTTTCCGGTGAAGGACGCCACGGTTATCTGGGCTCTGGCGCGCCTCAAGAAGGGTGTCGGCCTCCAGGCGGCGGCCGCGGACCTCAACGCGATCATGCATCGCCTCGCGGAAGCAAATCCCGGCAATCTCTATCCGCAACGGTTTGCACTGGTTGCCCGCACGCTCGTTGACTTCGTGGTCGGCGATTTCAAGAACACACTCTACGCCCTGCTTGCTGCTGTCTTCATGCTGCTGCTGATCTCTTGCGGCAACGTCGGGAACCTACTGCTCGCCAGGGCCAGCGCCCGTGAAAGGGAGATTGCCGTCCGCGCATCTCTGGGCGCCAGCCGCGGACGACTAGTTCGCCAGCTTTTGGTTGAGAGTTTTGTGCTCGCCGCGGCGGCCTGCGTGGCTGGTTGCTTGTTTGCCTATTTCGGACTAAAGGGGTTGGTGCACATCATTCCGCGCGGTCCCATTCCAGAGGAAACCGTGATCGGTCTCAATCCCGCCGTCCTTCTCTTCGCACTTGCGATTGCCGTCCTGGTCACGCTCGTCTGCGGTCTGGCGCCGGCGCTCCACGCCGTGCGCGGCAACCTCCTGCCTGCCATGGCCGGCAGTGGCAAAGGCTCAGGCGGCTCGGTACGCCATGGCAAACTCCGTAATGGTCTGGTGATCGCCGAAGTGGCCCTTTCCATCGTCCTGCTAACCGGCGCCGGCCTGATGATGCGTAGCTTTTTCGCGCTCACTCATGTCGATCTCGGTTTCAATCCCGCGAACACGCTATTCGTGCAAGTGGTCCAGGGCGCTGAGGATCGCGATGACACTGGCATGAAGAAAAACCACTTCTTCGAACAAGCCCTCCAGCGCGTGAAATCATTGCCCGGCGTGCTATCCGCCACGGTATCCGTGGGTCTGCCTCCGCTAGGGGGAGCTGGGAGCGAGATAACTGTCATGGGAAAATCACATTCCCAACACTGGGAGTCCATGATCGACCTGTGCAGTGAAGCTTACTTTCAAACACTTGGCCTTAGCCTGCTGCATGGCAGAACTCTCTCTGAAACCGATATCGATTCAGCGCGGCATGTGGCCTTGGTCAACCAGGCTTTTGCCCGCACTTATTTCGGAAGCGAAAATCCTCTCGGGCAGAAAATTAAATTTAACGACTTTGATGAATTGCCCGGTACGCCGCGTGATGCCTATTTCGAGATCATTGGAGTGGTCACAAACTTCAAAAACCGGGGCCTTCTCGAACCCCCATTGCCTGAGGCTTTCCTCCCGTACACCATCACTGGATTTGGAGGCCGAGTCATCCTGGCTAGGACAGCAGTGGATCCAAAGTCGTTGCTTGCGAGCGTTCAGCGCGAGATCTGGACAGTGGATTCGAATGCAGCGGTCACCAGAAGCGGATCCATCAAGGACCTATTGGCCGAGGAAGCTTATGTCCGGCCGCAGTTTGGGCTGATCGCCATCGGGGTATTCGCGGGAATCGGCCTCGCGCTCGTGCTTATTGGCATATTCAGCGTAATGGCCTATACCGTCGCGTTGCAGACCCATGAGATTGGAGTTCGCATAGCGCTCGGCGCACAACGTGGCAACGTCGTGAAAATGGTTCTTTGGAAGGGGCTGCGCCTGATTGCCATAGGCATGCTCATCGGAGTGCTGGCTAGCCTAGGGCTGACGCGCTTCCTGGCAAGCCAGATTCAGGGCGTTTCGGCCACAGACCCGTTTACGTTTCTCGCCGTTGTGATTCTATTTCTCGCCGTCGGCTCGGTCGCGTCTCTACTGCCCGCCCGCCGCGCCGCCGGCATCGATCCGCTCATTGCGCTGCGCTACGAATGATCCGCTGCAGAGCTTGGTAGCTCGCATTGAAAAACCTCTTCATCGGCTGATCAGTGTGCATAGCTGCGACTCGACCACAAGTCTCAAGAAGCGGCGCTGGAGGAACGCGTGGGCTGATAGGCGCCGGGAACGGCGCGGGTAGCGATGGCCAGGCGGTTCCACATGTTGATGGTGGCGGCGAGAATGGTAAGGTCCACGATTTCTTTTTCGGTGAAATGCCTTTTGACTTCTTCGTAGACTTCATCGGCGACGTGAGTTTCGGAAACCAGAGTTACGGCCTCGATCCAAGCCAGCGCAGCGCGTTCCTTGTCGGTGTAAAAAGGCGTCTCGCGCCACGCGTCCAAAGAATACAGGCGCTGCTCGGTCTCGCCGAGTGCCCGCGCATCTTTCGAATGCATGTCAATGCAGAAGGCACAGCCGTTGATTTGCGAGGCGCGTAGCTTCAGCAAGTGGAGCAATTTGTGATCGAGGCCACAGGTGGCGAGATATTTTTCGAGACCAAACATGGCTTTCTGTGCGTCGAGAGCAAATTTCGAGTAATCGATCCGAGGTTGCATGGAGAAGCTCCTTTCTTGGAAAGAATACTCCGAGTTAAGTGTGCCGGGCGGAAAATGAGCGGCCCGCCTCGGAAGGCGAGCCCTACAGAGGCAAAAAAGAGAGAAGATGCAGGCTAGCGGCGGCTGCGGTCTTTGCGAACGGCTTCATCAATCAAGGCGTCCAATTCGCTGCGCGTGAGCTTCACTTCATCGCCGGAGGCCTCTCCGTTATCGCAGGTAATGGGCAATTCGGCGCCTCCGCCAGGCGGGGGCGAGACGAAATAACGCGGGCGCGCGGCCATGAGCTTGGCGACTTCGCGGCTGGAGAGCAGCGTGGGTTCGCCGGCCATCTCGGCTGCGAGGGTAATTTTGGCACTGTGCTCGATGGTCTCCATTCGAAAGAAAGCATTGAGCAGATCGGGCCCGCAGGTAACGGCGCCGTGATTGGCCAACAAAAGGGCATCGTAGTGTGGGACGAAGGGTTCGATAGCGGCGCTCAATTCGGGCGTCCCGGGAGTGGCGTACTGCACCAACGGAATCTGGCCAAGACCTACAATCACTTCCGGGAGCAACGCCTGATTCAGGGCGCGCCCGGCGACAGCAAAGCCCGTGGCCGTCGGGGGATGCGCGTGGCATATGGCGTTGACGTCCGGACGCATGCGATAGAACAAGAGGTGGATGGAGAGCTCGGAGGAAAATTTGCGATGGCCGGAGAGCTGGCGGCCGCCGAGATCGGTGACAACGAGATCCTCGGGAGCAAGCGTGCCTTTATTCATACAGGTGGGAGTGGTGAGAATGGAGCCATCGTCGAGCCGCACGGAGAGATTGCCTTCGCAGGCGACGATGTGTCCGCGTTCGTAGAGCCAGCGGCCCGCGATACAAATATCGCGGCGATGCTGCTGCTCGCTCTTCGCGTGGCCGGGCAAAAGTGATTCCGGAGTCACGAGAGGACTCCTTCCTGGCGCGGAACGTTTCCGGGCCCTCAAGCCTGAATTGATGCAGGCACATTCCGTAGCGGAGTTACGGAATGACTCGTACCCGTTCCCCTAGTGAGCGGGCACGAGAGTAAATGAAACTAATACAAGTCGCGTCCAGAAGCTAGGCATAAATACCGCGAAGCTTGAGAGCCCTGGCCACGCGGTCGATGGCCAGCATATAGGCGGCGATGCGGTTGTTGACCTTGTGCATTTCGGCGAAGCGCACGACTTCATCGAAGGCATTCTCCATGTAATCGAGCAGCCGCTCGTTGACTTCGCTTTCGCGCCAGAAAAAGCCCTGGCGGTCCTGCACCCATTCGAAGTAGCTGACGGTGACGCCGCCGGCGTTGCAGAGAATGTCCGGGACGGTGAAAATGCCCTTGGCGTCGATGATGGCGTCGGCCTGCCAGGTGGTGGGGCCGTTGGCGCCTTCGCAAAGGATTTTGGCTTGCACCTGATGAGCATTTTTCTCGGTGATCTGATTCTCGATGGCGGCAGGAATGGCGACTTCGCAGGGTTGGAATAGGACATCGCGCGCGGTCATTCTGGTTCCACCGCCGGGGAAATCCTGCAGAGGCTTCTTTTGGGTGTAGACCCAGTCGATGACCTTAGGAACGTCAAAGCCGTTTTCGTTGTAGAGACCGCCGCCGATGTCGGCGAGACCGACGATCTTGTAGCCAACTTTCTGCATGAGTTCGGCGGCCAGAGAGCCGACGTTGCCGAAACCCTGCACGACCACGCGGCAGCCTTCTTTCTTCATACCCAATTTGGCCAAGGCCTTGTTACAGCAGATCATTACTCCACGTCCCGTGGCTTCGCGGCGGCCGGCTGAGCCGCCCAACTCGATGGGCTTGCCGGTGACGACCGCAGTGGTTGCTTCTCCCACGTGCATGGAGTAGGTGTCCATGACCCAGGCCATGGTTTGCTCATTCGTGCCAACGTCAGGAGCGGGCACGTCGCGCTCTGGCCCGAGCCAATTCGCGAGCTCGGCGGTATAGCGCCGGGTCACGCGCTCGAGTTCTCCGCGCGACATCTTCCTAGGGTCACAAATGATTCCGCCTTTGGCGCCGCCAAAAGGAATATTCACTACCGCACATTTCCAGGTCATCCAGGTAGCCAGGGCACGCACTTCATCGAGGGAGACATCGGGGGCGAAGCGAATCCCACCCTTACCGGGGCCGCGTACGGTGGAATGTAAAACACGGTAGCCAGTGAAGACCTCGAGTGTTCCGTTGTCCATCCCGATGGGGATGTACAAGGTGATCTCTTTGCTCGGGTATTTCAGGTAGCGGTAGAGGCCTTGTTCAAGACCGAGTTTGTTGGCCGCGACTTCAAAGCGCGCTTCGGCGTTTTGATAGACATTCATTTCTTCCGGTACAGGCGCTTGCGGCATACGAAACTCTCCTTTGAAGCGTTGGGCGATAGTGTCCGTCTTCCAGAACGGACAGGAACCGCCACCTCATCGCCTACGCCATTCGCGAGCGATGCAATCTCAATTCAGCCGAACTTCCACACCGTTCGTAGCGAACGAGTGTGAGGGATTTCTCCCGGGGCGGTTCGATACTTCGAGCCGTTTTCTGTTCAAGCCAAGGAAGGCGAAAATCAGCGGTCTACCCTACCGCCAGACCTGCCAATTGGCCGGGTCGCCAGTATACGAACCTCTCCGACGTGCTGCAAGAGACGTTGAAGATTTGGGATACGGGCGCGTTCGTTTAGTGATGCGGGACTGAGTTGGTTGGGAACAATTACTGCAAACGGAACTGGATGGTTACGGTCAAATGCATGGGCACGGCGCTGCCATTGAGGGACGCCGGCTGATACTTCCACTGGCGAAGGGCATCCATGGCGGCCTGGTGGAGGAGCGTTGGGCCGGAAACTATTTTCATGGTGGTGACGCGGCCGGTGTTGTCGATCAGAGCGTCAATGCGCACGTCACCGGAGACGTGCTGGTTTTTTGCGAGAGCCGGATAAACCGGAGGCACGGATGCAATCAGTCTCGCCGGCTTTACGTCTCCACCGACCGGAAGGGCGGGCGCTGCAGGCTGGGACGCATTGGCTGCGAGACCTGCGCCCAGCGCTCCGTCCGTGGAGTCCGTCTGTTCGCCGCTAAGCTCAAGTGTTGCCTCGCTTTGTCCGCCAACCTGCGCGTTTCCGCGCTGGGTCACTTTGGGTGTTGCAAGGTGAACTTCGCCCAAAGAGGACTTCTTCGGCTGCGGCTCTACGGGCTGAGACGGAGCGGCAACCTCCAGCGAAGAATTTCCCTTCGGGGGATTGGGAATAATTTGTTTGTTGTTCACAGGCGAAAGGGTAGCGCCGGCTGGCTGGAGAGCCGGGGAATTTGCGTTGGGATTCGCTTGAGACGTGGAACCCGCCGGGAGCGTGGAGCCGGTTGGTGCCGGGGCTGAGGTTTGGAACGCTGCGTTTCCCTGCGGTTGCAAATTCTCCGCAGGAACAGTGTGCGCCGGTGAGGGCTTCGTCATCGCCGCCACCGGACCTGCTTGCACGCCGCTGGACGGCTGGCGGAAATACCAAACGCCGGCGCCCGCCAAGATCAGAACGCCAGCAGCGATTGCCGCGATGCGAAAGCCTTTGCCTGAGTTACCGGAACCGCTTTCCGCGGTAGGGTCGTTGGAGTCGATACTGAGGTCGTTGCCGAAGTTCGGGGCCTCCACCGCGATTAGAGGTTCCTCTTCCACCACATCGGTGGCCGCGGAAGCAATTTCTTCGACTGAGAGTTGCTCTGCGAGGCGCTTGGACTTTTCTCTCTCAATGAGGTCCTGAGTGGAAACGGGAGCAGCGGCGTTGCGCGCCAGGGGCTCGAGCCAGGAAGGAATTTTCATCTCTTCTTCGTCGAGCATGGATTTGCGCGGAGGCGGAGGCGTGAGCTTTGCCGGCGCAGCGGGGAGCGAGGGCGAGGGCACGGCGTCGAGCTTGGCGAACTCTAAAACTTTTGCAGCGGCGTCGGCAGGCTTGATGTTTTCGATGACGGTAGCAGCCGGGGAGTTCTGAACGGGCGGTGCCGCAGGCGGTTCCATGAAAAGCATGTTGGAAAGTTGCGCTTGCAGGCGGGCCGTTTGTTGTTTCAGCGCTTCGGTTGCCGGGTCACTCGCGGTGGACACCGGTGGCGGAACTTGAGAGGGAAGTTCGGGCTCGGGCGATTCAAACAAGCTTGGCACATCGACAGATGGAAGAACCGTGGACGCTTGAGACGGTTCGGCAAAGATGGAAGCCGGAGCTTCCGGATTGCGCGGGAGATCAAATGTCGAAGCGACCGGAGCAGTGGGCTTGACGGGAGGAGCATCCACGGCCAAGTCTGGCATCAAGGAAGCTGGAGTGGCGGGCACTTGCGCAACCGGGGCTGGCGTCGGAACCACGGAGGTAGCAATTACGGGCGCGGGAGGAGCGACGAATTTGGATTCAGAAGGTTTGGGTTCAGGATTCCTTACGGCAATGGGAGGAGCAGCGGGTTTCTGCTCAACAATTTTGGGCGCAGCGTTTGTAGCCGGGGGATCGATTTTGGGAGCGACGGGGCGCGGAGCCGGGGGCGCGACGGTTGCCACTGGGGAACCAACAGCAGGCAGCGTGCTGGCGACAGGCTGAGAGGAAGAGCTGAGGCGATCACCGGGAAAGCGCATGCCCCAGAAACCCACGACGGACTCGGTGAATTCGAGTTCCACGTAGCCGCTGACGTTGCGGTAGTTCTTGGATTTGACGACCTGGCAAACGACTTCCTTTTTTGTTTTTTCGTTGGTGAGGAAGAGCAACTGGCCCGGCGTTACTGAGGAGGCCAGGCGGATGACGGCGCCGGAGCCGAAAATCAAAACTGTTTTGGTGGTTTCGGAGAAGGGTTCGCGCTTATCGCTGCCTTCGACGGTGCGGGCGCCGTTGACGGAGACAGGCACTTCGAGAGCGACGGGCTGTGGCTTGGCTGCGGTGTCTGCGGGAACGGTGGAGGAAGGACGCGGCGCGGTTTCAGATGTGGCGGATAAGAGTTCGTTTTCTTTGGCGATGGGTGCCATGGATGCTCACTTGCGAAGCAGGATTTTTGTTGTTCGCACTGTCGAGACAGAGTTCCCCGCGAACATTTGCGCGAACATCTATATGTTCTGCTTGGGTGGGGCAGGCCAGCCATAGTACGCGCGTACCAGAGTGCGCGTGGAAACACTGGCCGAAAGGACAGGGGGTGTCGGAGAAACGAATTTGTCTAGCGAGACAGTGGAGGCGTGAATCTTTGGTCGATTTCAACCTGATAGCCGGTGACGAGTTTGTTGGTTTCGTTGGCCATGCCGATAACGGCCTGAAGTTCCTGGAACATGGCGTCGGTCATGCCCTTGGCGAAGGCGGAAGCGGTGTGCGAGGCGATGCAGTAGTGGCAATTGTTGGTGACGCTGACGGCGATGTAGAGCAATTCCTTGGTAAGGGGATCAAGCGCGCCGGGGGCCATGATTTCCTTGATGCTTTCCCAGGTGCGCTTGAGGAGCGCGGGATCGTGGGCGATGGCCTTCCAGAAATTATTGATCCAGTCGGTCTTGCGCGTGGCCATGATGTCGTCGTAGATGGCGCGGACTTGCGGGGTGGCGTCGTGGTATTCGATGAGACCAAAGGTGGACATGATTTCTCCGTCAGGCAAGCGAATTAGAACTGGAAAACGTTAACAGGAAGTGAAAACCGGTGCCAGAAGGAATGCGACGAGGAGACGCGTTGGAAAGTTGTTGCCTAATACGCGCGTAGGATTGTCATCGCCGCAAGGATTAGGGGAAGACGTTCTCGCGGCGTCCAGCACTGGTGCCTTTTTGCTCTCTCAAGAAAACTTTGCTAACCAAGCCGGGCAAATCATCGTGGGTATTGAACTTTTCCAGGTGCAGTTTTGCCACAGGGTTCAGTTCGCAGGAGACAGGTTTTCCTTCTCGCAGCAGTTTGGCAACCTGATTGGCTTTCGCCTCCTCCTTCTCTCCACACAGCGAATGGCCGAGTTCGTGTCCGATGGCGAGATCCCTGAGCCTATCGACGCTCATGTGCCAGCGCGCGATGAGTTCGTCTTCACGTCCCGGGACTTTCGCAACGAGGGCTTCCTCGATGAAGGTTTCGCTCTTCGCGTAATAGGTGAATGCGGGGCTGTTTGGATCGAGTCCCCTGGGAGTCACAATAGCTTTCCAGTCTTCAGAGCGAACGAGGATCCAAGTCCAGTTCCCGAATTGCGCCACGGGATACTTTGCGAGCGTCATGCGCAGAACGGCCATGTCCGAGCGGCATTTTTCAAGAGTGTAGCCAGTGTTGCAGACAAAGTGTAGGGGAGGAGGGTCGTCCTTTGGCGCGGCGGAAGCCCTCGCATGCATCAAGAACGGATAAAGAACAAGTTGCGTTGCGATCCAAAACCATGCGGTGCGTCCCACGGAGCACCCCCTTTGGTGCTCTGTAATTCGCCGATCTGGCTATCTACCTCAATGCGCGCGCCGTCGCATACTCCTCAAATTCAGGTCGCAGGTTAAGACATTGAAGCAAAAAGGCTTGCACGCGCAGTTGACGAGCTGGAGGCTCCGCCTGAGGGGGCCCTGGTATGGTACCCTGCGTCCACAGGAGTTCCCGCGTGCCTGTAGACGGAAAAAAACAGAATGTAATTTCCTTTGGCTCTTTCGCAGCGAACTTGCAAACCCAAGAGCTGAGAAAACGGGGAGTGAGGCTGCGCCTGCCGGGCCAGTCTTTTCAAATCCTGAAGATGCTGGTGGAACGGCCGGGTGAACTGGTCACACGCGAAGAGCTGCATGAGGCGCTGTGGCCTTCCGACACGTTCGTGGATTTTGAGCACGGTGTAAACGCAGCGGTGAACCGATTGCGGGATGTCCTTGGAGATTCTGCGGAGAATCCCACTTTCATCGAGACACTGCCTCGCCGCGGCTACAAATTCATTGCGCCAGTCGAAACGCCCATGAGCAAGGAGAACACGGTTTCCGTGCCGGCTGACCGGCTGGAACCCCTCCCTGAGAAAAAACTCTTGAAGCGCGCAGGCCTGGTCGCAGTGGTTGCGGCCCTCGCTCTGGTTTTCGTGGCCTACTGGCGCAGCGAGCCGCAGCCGCCGACAGTCGCCAATATAGTTCGTATTACCAATGACGGAAAAGCGAAAAACCCGCTGAATCCCCCGGTCAGCGATGGAGTCCATCTCTATTTCACGGAAGGGTTGCCTCGGACGTCGGGCTCGGGGATCGCCCAAGTGTCGGCGGCAGGTGGAGAGACCACGTTGCTTGCGACCACGCTAAAAGATGTCACGGCCATAAGTTCCGTGTCTCCGGATCACTCGGAGCTACTTGTGGCAAACCTTGCCACCGTCGAGTCCGATTCGGTGCTCGAACTGTGGGCGCAACCCTTGCCGGCGGGACCGGCGCACCGCATCGGAAACATACAGGCGCTGCTGGCGACCTGGACGCCTGATGGCTCGCACATCGCCTACGCGGACGGCGATACGATCATGATGGCAAACAAAGATGGGAGCGAGCCTCGTCCTTTGGCGAAGGCCTCCGGGACTGTGTTTGCGATCCGGTTTTCCCCGGATGGGCGCAGAATCCGGTTTGATATTGCGGATCCAAAGATCGGTTCCAATTCGCTGTGGGAAATGAATGCGGACGGAAAAAACATCCACCGGGTGTTTCCGGACTGGACGGCATTCCACTGCTGCGGAAACTGGTCGCCGGATGGCAATTACTATTATTTTCAGGCGGGGCGTGGCGGCTCTCAAGCGATATGGGTGATGCCTGAGCGTCGTTCACACTTTGGAAGACGCGCCAAGGGTCCGACACGTTTGACATCCGGGCCGCTGCACTACGGGTTCGCTGTCCCCAGCAGTGACGGTAAGAGGATTTTCGTCCTGGGGGAAGACCCTCGCGTGGAGCTGTTGCAATACGACCTAAAAGCGCAACGATTCGACCCCTATCAGGGAGGCGTTTCCGCCGGGCCCGTGGATTTCTCGGCCGACGGAAAGTGGATGGCTTACATTTCGTATCCGGAGATGACCCTGTGGCGAAGCCACGTGGATGGAAGCGAGAAGACGCAGCTCACGTTTCCGCCGGTGCGCGCCTATGGGCCACGGTGGTCGCCCGACGGCTCGCAGATTGCGTTTATGGATGTGGCGTTTGACAGTCCGCAGAGAATCCGGCTGACTTCAGCGACGGGAGGAACCGCGGAATTGCTGCTGCCAGCGCATGCGAGTCGAGAATCCGACGCTACCTGGATGCCCGACGGAAAATCCATTGTGTTTTCAAAATTCGAGGCGGACGGCAGTTCGGCCATTTACAACCTAGACCTGAAAACAAGAGGTCTCTCGACTATTCCGGGATCTGAAGGGCTTTTCTCGCCCAGAGTATCGCAGGACGGAAGGTATATATCCGCTCTCACGCTCAACAACACCAAAATCATGCTGTTCGAAGCGGGCACCAAGCATTGGTCGAGTTTGGCAGAGGGGGAGGATGTCGGCTACAACGAGTGGTCGCATGACGGGAAGTATGTTTACTTCCGGGATACGCGGAACGGCGCGGGGGCATTGCTGCGCGTGAGAATCCAAGACCGCGTGGTCGAACACGTTCTGAGCCTCAAGGATTTTCCGCAGCTCTCCGACATTTTTGCTTCGTGGATCGGATTGGGGCCGGATGATGCGCCGCTACTGATGCGCAATCGCAGCGTCCAGGAGATTTACGCGCTCGAACTGCAATTTCACTGAACGATTCGAATTCCGCCGCGAGGTCAATAATGGTAGTGCGTGAAACGAAGCGCAGAGCGGCAGGGATCAGGCTCTTTGACATTTTGCGTTAAAGACCCACCGGGCCAAATTCGAGCGACAACAAGGAATCGTCATGGGAGTGCGGTTCGGACTATTAGGTACGCTAGTGCTTCTCCTCGGGTCGTGCGGTGCGAGCCAGGAAATCACGGCCACGATTTCCGGCCGGGTCACCGACCCAAGCGGAGCCGCGGTACCTGGGGCGACAATCACGGTTGTGAGCACCGACAAGGTCGTTACGGTCCGCAGCCTCAGAACGTCAGGCAGCGGCCAGTATGTGGTTCCGCTGCTCTCCATAGGGTATTACGACGTGACCGCAGAAGCGCCTGGATTCAATAGAAGTTCACAGACCGGAATTGAACTGAGCGTAAACGACAGGCGCACCATCAATTTTGTTCTGCAAGTTCGCGGCCAGAGCGAAGAAATCAAGGTACAAGCCAATCCCCTTCAAGTGGACCTACAGAGTCCGACGGCTGAGGGCCTGATCTCCGGGACTCAGGTTCGAGAACTTGCAATCAATACGCGCAATTATTTTCAATTGGTAGCCCTGCAGCCGGGCGTCTCTTCAGGTCTAGACTCCGATCAGCCTTATGTCGGTGTCAGTAGCCTTAACGGTGGCCTCAATCACGTTTCCTTCTCCATAAACGGTGCACGCGACAGCCAGAATAATTGGACCCTGGATGGCGCCGACAATGTCGATCGAGGGTCGAACCAGACCCTGCTAACTTTTCCCAGCATCGATTCCATTGCGGAATTTAAGGTCCTGCGCGGCAACTACGATCCCGAGTTCGGACGCGGATCGGGGGGCCAAATCAATGTAGTCACACGCTCCGGTGCCTCGACCTATCACGGGGGCGCTTTCGAATTTTTCCGCAACGACGTTCTCGCGGCCAATAATTTCTTTAACAATCTTAAGGATCTGAGCCGACCGCCACTGCGCTACAACAACTTTGGATTCACCCTCGGTGGACCGGTGTTAATTCCCCATCTGTACACAAAAAAAACCTTCTTCTTTTTCTCGCAAGAATGGCGGCGCGTGGTCAACTACACTACGTTTACCAGCGCTGAGGTGCCCACTAGAGCGGAGTTGCAAGGAACCTTTGCCGCACCGGTGTGCACCAAGCCCATCATCGACCCTGCCACACGACTCTGCGTAGGGCCCACCACCACACAAATCACGAACTTTGATCCCACCGCGACTGCTTACATTAAGGACATCTACTCGAAGCTGCCCGCGCCAGGGCCGGATGGTACCTTCAGTTTCACTGGACGTAACGTCTTCAATTTCCGGGAGGAAAACCTCAAGGTCGATCACATCTTTGGCCCAAGACTAAGCTCGTTCTTCAAATACATCCATGACTCGATACCCACTGAAGAACCCGGCGGGTTCTTCGCCGGATCCAATCTTCCAGATGTGGCGACGACGCGAACAAACGCTCCAGGCGTGATTGTGGCGGCCCGAATCGCGATGGTCATTACGCCGCACTTTGTTAACGAGGTCGGCTACTCTTATTCCCATGGGGCCATTCTCAGCCAGCCAGTCGGACTAGGTAGCGAGGCTCTCTCTCCCGACATCCACCCCGATCTGCCCTTCGCGAATCTGTCTGGCCGTGTCCCGACCTTGTTTTTCAACGGCGGCGAAAGCCTGATTGGATTCGGACCCTTTCGGGATCTGAACACGAATCACTCGGTATTCGGCAGCGCAACCTGGATCATCGGGCAGCACTCAACAAAGTACGGACTTGTCTACCATCATTATGAAAAAGACGAAGGATCGTCTTCTCGTTCCGACAACGGCAGTTACAACTTTCCGGACATCGGTCCGGCAGGGAGAAGCTTTCAGCAACAGTGGGCTAACTTCCTTCTGGGCAACGCTGCATCCTTTGTTCAGACCAACGAAAACCCCACGGCGGATATTCATCAGAATGAGTTCGAGCTCTTCGCGCAAGATCAGTACCGCATACGTTCTAACCTGACTCTCACCTACGGGTTGCGATGGTCCTTCTTCCGCCAGCCGACGGAGGGCCATGGACACTTAACAAATTTCGATCCCCTCGCTTACGATCCTGCCGTGGCCCCAGCGATCGAAATCACCACGGGCACACTCGTCATTGGCACGCGCACACCGGTGATGAATGGAATCATCATCGGAGGACAGAATTCGCGATTTGGCAGTGCGGTGGCAAAACAGACAAACCGCAATATCGCACCCCGAGTCGGATTTGCCTGGGATCCCTTTGACACCGGCAAAACGTCGTTTCGGGGTGGCTACGGCATTTTTTACGATTTGCCTGCCATGTCTCCGTTCGAAGGCGGAGCCATGAACAATCCTCCGTTCGTGCAGTCTGTGGTAATCACCAACACCAATCTCACCAATCCCGCAGGCACTGCTGCCGATCCAAAACTTTCTCCGCAAGGGCTCAGTGGAATTGACGTGAATTGGCGGCAGCCCTACGTGCAACAGTGGAGCGTCGATTTGCAGCGGCAGCTCACGCGGACGATGTTGTTTGATATCGGGTATTACGGCAACAGGGCGTTACACCTAACCGGCGGCGTAGACATCAACCAACCCCTTCCCGGCGCGTATCTCTCTGCAGGGGTTCTGGCACAAGGCCCGGTTGAGTTTGGAAATGGCCAAATCCTAAACTACGTCAGGCCATATCGCGGCTTCGGCCCCATCAATATTTCTTCGCCCAGATTCCAGTCGAACTACCATTCTCTCCAGGCCCAGTGGCAATGGAAGGCGGGAGAGAACAACTTGGTCATACTTAACTACACCTGGTCGCATGCTCTTACCGACAATCCGGGCCAGAACAACACCCCACAAAACATGCATGACATTCGCTCAGAATATGGACCTGCTGACTTCGACCGACGGCATATCTTCACCGGCAGCTATATTTACCACTTTCCTTTCTACCGCTTGCAGCGTGGCATCGCTGGACACCTACTGGGTGGTTGGGAAATCTCAGGCATTGCGTATGCACAAACGGGTCTATGGCTGACTGTCCGCGGCGTACATATCGATCCGGCCGGGCTCGGTTTAGCGGACTTCTTTAGCGGACCCCTCTTTGAGGCTCGTCCGGACCAACTTAGGGACGCGAACCACCACGCGGCGCACACCAGAGGGCAGTGGTTTGATGGTTCGTTATTCGCTGATCCGCCCACGAACGGCATTCGACCCGGTAACGCCAGCCGCGGTTCGATACTCGGGCCGGGCGCCTGGCGCTGGGATACTTCGCTGTTCAAGAACACCAGCATCGGTGAACGTGTGAATCTTCAATTTCGCGTGGAAGCAACGAATGTGCTGAACCACACCAACTTCGACCAGATCGACACACTTTTCTTGTTCGATCCAATTCATTTCGGTCAAGTGACAAGTGCACGCGACCCACGCATTATTCAGCTTGGTTTGAAGGCTACTTTCTAGGAACGTCCATTGGCGTTTGCCATCATCCATGGAATGCAGCACTACGGATGGAGAAATTCCTCCAGGAGCAGGCGGGAGAGGCGGCGGGTGTGATGGCGGATGACGCCGTGTTCCTCGAGGAGATTGTCGAGGATGACGCGGAAGCCGAGTTGCTGGAGCGCAGGGAGATCGATGGCCACGGGCTCGGCGCCCTGGGCGCGGTAGCGCCGGGCGACATCGGGAGAGACGGGCTGGCGATTGGCGACGACCCAATCGATGACGCGGGGCTTGACGTGATTCTGGATGGCGCGCAGATGATCTGCGAGCGCGTAGCCGGAAGTTTCGCCGGGTTGGGTCATGAGATTGGCGACATAGACGCGCGGGGCTTTGGATTTGGCGATGGCGCTGGCGATTTCCGGAATCAGGAGATTGGGCAGGATGCTGGTGTAGAGCGAGCCGGGGCCCAAGAGGATGAGGTCCGCGTGTTTGATGGCTTCGATGACGGCGGGAAGCGGGCGCACCTGGCGCGGCGAAAGCCTTAGTTTGCTGATCGGCGTGCGGCTGGCGGTGATGCGCGTCTCACCGTGGACGATGCGGCCGTTCTCCAGCGTGGCGACGAGATGAACGTTCGAAAGCGTGGACGGAAAAATACGGCCGCGGATGGCCAGGACTTTGCTGCTGACGCGGATGGCTTCGGTGAAATCGCCGGTAACGTGGGTGAGCGCGGCGAGGAAAAGATTTCCGAAGTTGTGGCCGATGAGTCCGCGTCCGGCGTGGAAACGGTATTGGAAGAGGCGGCCGAGAAGGGCTTCGTCTTTCGAAAGCGCGACCATGCAGTTGCGGATGTCGCCGGGCGGAAGGATGCGATTCTCGCGGCGCAACCGGCCGGAGCTGCCGCCGTCATCGGTGACGGTGACGATGGCGGCAAGGTCGGAGATGGGGCGCTCGGCCGTGGGGTGCTCATCGGTGCGGCGGATGACGTGCTCTTTTAGGCCGCGGAGGAGTGTGGAGAGTCCGGTGCCTCCGCCGAGGGCGACGACGCGGAAGCTGCGGGAGAATCTTTTCGGCTTAGAAGCAGTTTTCTTCACGATGAATTTTCTTTGGGGCGTATCTGGGTCATTCTAAAGAAAGAAGAATCATACACAGAGTCCGCGGAGAACGCAGAGTTCGCGAAGAAAAAGAAAAGCTAGCCGGCGGTGCCGTCTTTCTCTGGGTAGAGAAGTTCGGTGAAGCGCGGATCTTCCTGGAGGAAGGCGAAATCCTCGTCGTTGCGGGCGTGATAGCGATTCTCGGCGCGCAACTGGATGGCGACTTTGAGATTGGCCATGGCGGAATCGGCTTCGCCGGTGAGGCAATCGAGTGCGGCCAGGGCGTAATGAATGTGGTCGGCCTTCGGAGCCGCCTTGCGGGCTTTGATGAGACTTTCGCGGGCGTCGTCCCAGCGGCCGATGTTCATCATGGCCACGCCGCGCTGGTAATGTTCCTCGGCAGTGCGGGGATTCAGTTCGGCGGAGGGCTTCATGCGCTGCTCGGCAATCTTGACGTGCATGCGGGCGCGATCGGCAAGCTCTTTGCTGGGGCCTTCCAAAACTTTTTCGAGTTCCTGCTTGGCGCGCGCAAATTTCTGCTGGTGGAAGAGCGAGAGCGCTTCATCGTAGACTTTTAGCTGCGCTTGGACGAGCGGATCGACAAGCTCGACGCCTCCGCGCTGGTGGGGGTGAGGCGTCACTAAAGGCTTCTTTTTGTGTGACTTAGACTGGCTTCGCCCCGCGCTCTTGGAATGACTGGAGGACCGTGATGTGGGCTTATGCGCCTTGGCCATGAAGCGCATGCTAACAGAGGAGTTATCGCGCGTCAACGTGGGTCAAAAAGGTACGCCGGGCGGGGGCGAGTTACCTCCCGGTGGCAAAGGATCAAAATAGAGCGTGGAGATTCGGGGAATATCGCGGAAACTGTTTGTGACAGTACAGAGCGGGTGACAGACTGGGCGAGATGCTGGCCTGCCTGCGCCGCGTATGCTATAAGTTTGTGGCCTAGTTCGGGTTGACGACAACGTGCCTTTCATCAATTTTCCTGCGCGCGAAATAAACTGCAAGCTCGTGTACTACGGTCCAGGTCTGGGCGGAAAGACCGCCAACCTGCAGTGGATCTACGACCACACGGGGCAGAATCAGAAGGGGAAAATGGTGTCCCTGGCGACGGAGACGGACCGCACGCTGTTTTTCGACTTCCTACCGTTGGATTTGGGAACGGTGCGCGGGTTCAAGACGCGCTTTCATTTATATACGGTGCCTGGGCAGGTGTTTTATGAGGCCAGCCGCAAGCTGATCTTGAAGGGCGCGGACGGCGTGGTGTTCGTGGCGGACTCGCAGGAAGAACGACTGGATGCGAATTTCGAAACGATGGAAAACCTGCAGGAACATTTGAAAGAGCACAACCTGAATTTTGCGACGATCCCGTACGTGCTGCAGTTGAACAAGCGCGATTTGCCGAATGCCATGTCCGTGGCGGAGTTGACGAAGCAACTGCAAAAAAAAGGCGAGCCGGTTTTGGAAGGCGTGGCAATTCAGGGTGTGGGCGTGTTTGAAACGCTGAAAGAACTAGCCAAGCTGGTACTCGCCGAATTGAAAAAGGGCGGGTAACTGCTCCTCAGTAGAGCCGGAACGTCACTTCAATTGGTACTTGGACAGGCACTGTCTTTCCGTCCAGTGTGGCAGGACGAAATTTCCAGGTACGGACTGTATTCAAGGCATGTTGATTCAATCCGAATGGCAATCCTTGCAAGACTTTCAAATCCTCAGCGCGCCCTTCTTCGGAGACTGTCACAAGCACGATGAGCGAACCTTGAAATTTCGCTATGCGCGCGGGATCCGTGTAATCCGGCGTGGGCATGTACACGCCGCTTGGCACCGTAACGCCATGGACTCCGGCGCGCTGGATGCCTTGCTCTTCCGCTAACTTTGAAGCTGACGCTTCACCGAAAGGCTCCGCCTGCATTCGAGATGGTTCGTCAATACCGATGATGGTCATCTCCACTTTTTCCTGCGGACCTTTCCGTACTTCCCGGTGCTCTCGGGGGCCTACCAGAAAATGAGCGTCGAGCAGCTGCAGCGTAATGCTGAGTCTGTCTCCACCGCCTTCCAGATGACCGACAAGGACGGCGTTCGCGGATTGTTCCATGGCCAGCCAACGCTCGGCGTTGTCTTCAGCCAGGAACTTGGAAGGAATTCGCTCCGCTTCGAGAAACTCGTAGAAGCGCTTGCGATCGGCAATGCGGATATCCATTGCGCCCGCCGCAAGCTGTTCGGAGACGGCGTCGGCAAGCTGCATAGCCAGGATGGAAGTGGAGCCGGAAGAATTCGTGAAATTGGCTACCAGAATGGTGCAAGCGCCCTTCTTGCAGCCGGCTTTGTCAGCGTGCTGGAGAATTCGGGCAGCAAGATCGCGAAGCTGGTCCTGCTGTTGGGAGGAGAGCGAGAGTGGCGTCTGCGGCGCCTGTGCGGGTGGAGTGTTGGGATTGGCCGGAGAAAGCGTAGCGAGAAACGCGGCGAATAGGAGAACGAGAGCTATCCGCGAGACACGAGAAGGCAAGAGGAGCATGGTTTATCCTCCCGTAGGAAATATCGTTTCACGAGTTAGAACGAACGACAGCCCGGTACCTTGCATAGAGAATCCGACTAGGCGAAATTGGCGAGAGCGGCGGATTCGGATTCGAAGGTGGGGATGGCTTCGACGAGGCGGGTGACGGTGAGGGCGTCGCGGACGCGGCCGTGGCCGACGACCAGGCGCAGGACGCCGCCTTCGCGAGCCAGTTTGATGGAAATGCGCACCAGCGTGGAGATGCCGGAACTGTCGATCTGCGGGATGCCGTTCAGGACCACGATGACCTTGTGTGCGCCGCCTTGAATCACGGAATTGAGCGCGTCGTGGAGCTGCTCGCTGGGCTCGCCGATAGTGAGACGGCCGTGGACTTCAAGGATCGACACTCCGCCGGATTCGCGGACGTTGATCTCCATGGGTGGGCGGTCGGTCATTGGGGACGTTCGATCGATTGAGATTGCTTTCCTCGGCCCGTCGCCGGGCCGCACGGCATTATACGCTGGCCCTGGGGATGGGCAAACAAGGTACTCCCGGCGGGCCGGAAGTCCAACATCTTAATTGGCTGGGCGAGGAGACGCATCAAAAAAACAAATTGAAGGAATGAAAAATTCAAACGGTGTAAGACGAGGGAGGTGCGTATAATCCTCGGCATCCTGGGTGCGGGTCCCGGCAGTCGAATCCAGCGTTAGCGGAGCGAACAACCTTATGAAGTGCATGGGGCGGAAGTGTAGTTTCCATCTTGTCCTGTTGCTTGCAGTCCTCGTGCTCACGGCCATCCCGCTCTCCTCGCAGCAAACTCCCTCCTCAGCAACTTCCCCAATAAACGCCGCGTCCCCCGCAACACCCGAAATCTCCAAAGCGGTGAACGACAGATTGGCGCAACTGGATAAGGACGTGAAGGCAGCACAGTCCGCCGGGGACAACGCCTGGATGCTGACCAGCGCGGCGCTGGTGTTGATGATGACTGGGCCGGGGTTAGCGCTTTTTTACGGCGGGCTAGTGCGGCGGAAGAATACGCTGGCGATCATGATGCAGAGTTTTGCGTTGATGGGGATTATCACCGTCCTCTGGGCGCTGGTTGGCTACAGTTTGTGCTTCGGTGGCAATGGATCGGTGATTGGGGGATTCGAACACGCGTTCCTGCGCGGGGTTGGCGCAGAGCCAAATCCGGATTACGCGGGGACGATTCCGCAAGCCACCTTCATGGTGTACCAGCTGATGTTTGCGATCATCACACCGGCGCTGATTACCGGCGCGACGGCGGAGCGCATGAAGTTCAGCGGGACGGTGCTGTTCCTAACGCTGTGGTTTCTGGTGGTGTATGCGCCGCTGGCGCACATGATTTGGGGCAAGGGCGGATTGCTGAATGCGGTAGGCGGAAAGTTTCCGTGCCTGGACTTTGCGGGAGGAACGGTGGTGCACATTTCTTCGGGTGTTTCGGCGCTGGTGTGCGCGCTGTACCTGGGTAAGCGCACCGGCTATCCGAAGCAGCCGATGCCGCCGCATAGTTTGGTGCTGAGTTTTATCGGCGCCTGTTTGTTGTGGGTGGGATGGTTTGGATTTAACGCGGGCAGCGCTCTAAAGGCAAGCTCGCTGGCAACAAGCGCGTTTGTGGCGACGCATTTTGCGGCAGCGGCGGCTGCGCTGGGCTGGAGCGCGGCGGAGTGGCTGAAGAATGGCCGCGCCAGCGCGCTGGGCGCGATTTCCGGTGCGGTGGCGGGACTGGTCGCGATTACGCCTGCTTCGGGATTTGTTGGCCCGATGCCTGCGCTAGCCATCGGATTGATCGCGGGCGTGGCGTGTTATCTGATGGTGACGAAAGTGAAAGCCATCTTCGGGTATGATGACGCGCTTGACGCTTTCGGCGTGCATGGCGCGGGCGGAACGATTGGCGCGCTGCTCACAGGAATTTTCGCGCAGCAGGTGATTAACCCGATTTTCGGCGCGGACAAACCCGTGGGCGGGCTCGACGGGCATTGGAGCCAAGTGGGGAATCAACTCGTGGGGGTACTGATCGCCTGGGGACTCGCGCTGGTGGGAACGATCGTGCTGTTGAAGATCACGGATTTGATTACCGGCGTGCGGGTGACGGAGGAACAGGAAGTTGCAGGCCTGGACGTCACGCAACATGGCGAAGAGGCATATAACCTGGAGGCGTAAAACTTGGGTCGCGGGAAAATCCAGCAAACGAGCGTCAGGGACGGGGCGGAGCGGAAACATCCATGATGAAACTTGAGGCAATCATTCAGCCCTCGCGGTTCGAATCCGTGAAAGATGCCTTGCGCGAAATCGGCATCGAGGGCATGACGGTCACAGAAGTGCGCGGGCACGGACGGCAAAAGGGTCACACCGAGGTTTACCGCGGACGCGAGTACACCGTGGACCTGCTGCCGAAAATGAAATTGGAAATGGTTCTCCCCGACGCGCTGGTCAGTCGCGTGGTGGACACAATTTTGAAGACAGCCAAGACAGGAAAGATTGGTGACGGTAAGATATTCCTATCGAGGGTTGAGGAAGCCATCCGGATTCGCAACGATGAGCGCGGTGAAAATGCGCTCTAGCGCTTCACTTTGGGCCGCCAGCCAGTCCATTTTGTCGTGACCGCGGGGCTATCATTGTGACGACCGCCGCGCGCCCCGGTTTCGATGCAGGCCTCCCACCCGCCAAAAACATGCAGGGATCACCAACTCCATTGTCCGTGCTCGGCCCGCAAGCGGACGCGGCGCGGCAACGCATCCGGCAACAGTTCGAAGCAGGGACGAGTGCGCGCGAAACGCTGCGCGGCCTCTGCGAACTGGCAGACCGCAATATCCAGCAGGTTTTCGGGGAATTGCTGCGCGTGCACGACGGAGCGACACAGGGGCTTTGCCTGCTCGCGCTCGGCGGCTACGGGCGGCGGATGCTGTTTCCGTACTCCGATCTGGACATTCTTTTCTTGTTTGGCAGCGAAAAAGCGGAGCAGGAATCGCGCGGGCTGATCGCCGAGTTTTCCCGGACGCTGTGGGACCTGGGTTTCCGCGTGAGCTCGGCGGGACGGACGCTGGAAGAGTGCAAGCGCATTGAAGAAGACAATGCGGAATTCCACCTGGCGCTTTTGGATCGCCGGTTTCTCGCGGGCGACATGGCGCTATTCGAAAAACTGGACGCAAAGATCTTGCCCGCATCGGAAAAACAGGCGCGGCCTTTCCTGCTTGCGCAACTTCACCGGCTCACCAAGGAGCGCATCACGCGCTACGGAAACACTATCTTTCACCTCGAGCCAAACGTGAAGGAGTCACCCGGCGGCATGCGGGATCATCAGGCGACTGTCTGGCTGCGGGAAATCGTCGAAGAAAAAGATGACCGGCGCCGCAACACGGCGGCGGAAGAGGAGCTCTCGGCCGCGGCGCTTGATTTTCTCGGCGCGATTCGCTGCTTTTTGCACTACAGCAACGGGCGCAACGACAACACGCTCACTTACGAACTGCAGGCCGCCGCGGCGGAGCGCGCGCTGGGCGTGGAGGACGGTGTCGCAAGAACAGCTGCGGAGTGGATGCGCCTGTACTTCCGTCATGCCCGCACGCTGAACCGCCAGCTCCTGCGGTACATGGAACAAAAGGCGCCTGTTCCTTTGACGCTGCGCCAGCGATTGTTCAACGCCGCGCGCGCCGCCAAGCTGGAGCCGGAACACGGGAAGCATTTCATGGTGCGCGATTGCCTGTTGGAAATCATCGACGCGCCCGCACTCGCGGACCGCGCCATAACTTATTCCCTCTTTGCAGAAGCGGCTCGCACCGGCACTCCGATCAGTCGCGAGGCGGAACGCAGCATCGGTTACATCCTGACGCATCCGGAACTTCCCGCCCGCAACAAGGAAATGCCCTGGGCGACGCTGCGGGACATCCTCAGTTTTGATTATCCCGGCGTTGCGTTGCGTCCGATGCAGCGGCTGGGGCTTCTGACGGAGATCCTGCCTGAATTCTCAAAAATCGATTCGCTAGTGGTGCGCGATTTTTATCATCGCTATACGGTGGACGAGCACACTCTGCGGACCATCGAACATCTGCAGGAACTCGCGGTTCCGCCCGACGCGCGCGGAGCTCATTTCGCTCCGCTTTGGAAAACCGCGGAGCGCCGCGACTTGCTTGTTCTTTCGTTGCTGCTCCATGACGTTGGCAAGGGCATGCCGGTGGAAAATCACGTCACCGGCAGCCTCACGGCTTTGGATAGCGCGGCCAGACGGTTGAAGCTATCTCCAGAAGAAGAAGCGGAAGTCCATTTTCTCATTGAGCACCACCTGGACATGTCCGCCACGGTGCAACGCCGGGATATTTTCGATCCGGCGACAGTCTGGGCATTTGCAGAATCCGTGGGCACACAGGAGCGGCTGCAACGTTTGTGCCTGCTGACCTACGCCGACATTCACGCAGTCAATCCGGAAGCGCTTACGCCGTGGAAGGCGGAGATGCTGTGGCAGCTCTTCGTGGCCACTTCGAACCACTTCAGCCGGACGCTCGATCGCGACCGCTTGCACGGGCCGGATGAATTGCCACTGCTCGAGCGCGTGAAGGCGCTGGCAGCCGGCGCCAGCACGGAAGAGATCGAGCGCTTCCTCGAAGGATTCCCGCGGCGGTATCTGGCGGTGCATTCGGCGGCGGAAATTGCGGCGCACTTCGCGCTGTATCAGAAGCTGGGCGCGGAGCCGGTGCAAACCGAAGTGCTGGCGGAGCGCCACGCCTTTTCGCTAACTTTGCTGACCGCGGACCGTCCGGCGCTCTTCGCCACGATTTCAGGCGTGCTTGCCGGATGGGGCATGAACATCATCAAGGCGGATGCGTTCGCCAACGCCGCCGGCGTCGTGCTGGACACTTTCCACTTCGCGGATTTGCATCGCACGCTAGAGCTGAACCCCGGCGAAATCGAGAGATTCCGCAAGAGCCTGGCAAACGTGGTGAACGGAAAGGCCGCGCTGGAACCGCTGCTGAAGGGCCGAGAAAGCGCGAGCCGGGCGAGAACGCCTAAAGTCGCGATCGAAACGCGTATCAATTTTGACGATTCCTCCTCGGCGCACAGCACGTTGATGGAAATTGTCACGCAGGATCATCCCGGCTTGCTTCACGAAATCGGCTCGGCGCTGGCGCGCCTGGGATGCAACATCGAAGTCGCGTTGATCGATACGGAAGGCCAGAAAGTCATCGACGTTTTCTATCTCACCGCTCAAGGAAACAAACTCGCCCCGCAGAAACAGGAACTGCTCCGCGAAGTCCTGCAAGGAACGCTGGCCTAGATTCGAATCGCAACAGCTGTGCTTGCAAAACCCTCCTGGAAAATCTATGTTGAGGACCCGTTTCGCTTGGTGCGGCGTCGGGTTCCATTGAGGGGCTTCGAATTTCCAGCGGCCACATCTATGACGCAGTGGTGATTGGAGCCGGGCATAACGGGCTCACCGCGGCGGCCTATCTTGCCGAGGCGGGCTTTTCCACGCTGGTCCTCGAACGACGGGAAATTGTCGGGGGATGCTGCGTTACAGAAGAAATCGCGCCCGGTTGCCGCGCGTCCACGACCTCCTATATCGCCAGCATGCTGCGCCCGGAAGTGATCCGCGACCTGGATCTCGCCTCGTTTGGTCTGCGCATGGTGCCTTGCGATCCCTTCTTGCAGGTTCCCTTTCAAGACGGGCAAATCATTCGCTGGTGGGCGGACCGCGATAGCACCGCGGAAGAAATCAAGAAATATTCGCAACGTGACGCCAAGACATTTCTCCGCGTGGATGATCAGCTGAAAAAGCTTGCTCGCTACCTGCAGCCATTTTTTCTGGAGTCGCCTCCGCTGGTTGGTGCGCCAGGCATCATGGGTCTTCTCGAGCTGCTACGCGTCGGGAAGCGCTTTCGAAGCATCAGCGGGGAAGAGATCGGCCAATTCGTTTCCTTCCTGACAGGGAGCCTCGGAGAATTCCTCGACCGCCATTATGAGTCCGAACAAGTTAAAACGATGTTTCTTGCGAACAACGTTTATGGGAAGCATGGAGGCCCATATCAGCCGGGAACTTCGCTGGGCCTGCTGTTTCATCTTCTCAGCGGCGGCGAACACGAGTTCCAAGGATTCAACGGCCATGTCATCGGGGGCATGGGGGCGATTTCCAACGCTCTGGCCGGTGCTGCAAAAAAGCGCGGCGTAGAAATCCGCACATCCGCGAGCGTGGCACGCGTTGACGTTCGAAACGGGCGCGCCCAGGGCGTGATTCTCGAAGACGGCACGGAGATTAGAGCGCGGGTGGTGCTTTCGAATGCTGATCCAAAGCGTACATTTCTCGGCTTGGTGGATTCGAACAATCTTCCGGAAGAATTCCGCGAGCAAATTCGCGGCATCAAAATGGCTGGCCCGTGTGCCAAGGTCAACATGGTTCTCAGCCAGGAGCCGCAATTCCGCGCGACTCCACCCGGCACGCCGCCACAACAACGCTCGCTCTACACGCTGGTGCGTTCGCTCGAATTTGCGGAGCGTTGCTACGACATCGCCAAATTCGGCCAAATTCCCGAGGAACTCTGGGTGGATTGTGTTGTCGCGTCCAACGTGGATGAAACACTTGCTCCTCGCGGCAAGCACATCATGACTTGTTTCGTCCAATACGTGCCTTACCGCCTCGAGGAAGGAACCTGGGACGGCAATCGGGGACTGCTTGGTCAGCGTGTCGTGAAAAAAATCGCGGAGTTCGCTCCCAACGTGCCCGGAGCCATTGTTGCCATGCAGGTGATCACTCCCATGGACTTGGAGAGGATATACGGGCTGACCGAGGGCAATATTTTTCACGGTGACCTAAACCTCGAGCAACTTTTCTTTATGCGCCCGGTCTCGGGGTGGGCACAATACCGCACGCCCATCGAAGGATTGTATTTGTGCGGAGCAGGCGCGCATCCGGGAGGTGGTGTGACCGGAGCCCCAGGTCACAACGCCGCGAAGCAAGTGCTGCGCGATTATCGCGGGCGCAAGCACAAACACGAAAGCAAAAGCTGATGGCCGAAGATCCTCATCGAGCCTCGTCAGGATTCAGCGGTAGTTCCACAACCAGTGCGCAGGTTCGAACGCTACCGCCGAAAGTGATGGGCTTTGCGGACTTGGTGATGTTCTATGTCGTCACGGGGATCAGTCTTCGCTGGATTGCCACCGCAGCAGCTGCCGGGCCCAGCTCCATCGTGATCTGGATCGGTGTATGGCTCTGTTTCTACGTGCCGCTGGCCTTGTCCGTGCTTGAACTTTCTTCCCGCTATCCCCAGGAAGGAGGACTTTACGTTTGGAGCAAGCGCGCTTTCGGGGATTTCTCCGGCTTCATGTCAGGATGGACTTACTGGACGAGCAATCTTCCGTATTTTCCGGCAGTGCTTTATTTCGCCGCGAGCAATCTCCTGTTTGTTGGCGGCGGCCGCTGGGCCCATCTTTCCAACAGCAAGTCGTATTACATGTGGTTCTCGATTCTTGCGCTCTTGACGATTACGGTGATGAATGTCGTGGGCCTCAACATCGGCAAGTGGTTGCACAACATCGGGTCGTTCGGGATGTGGGTGCCCGTGGTGATTCTCGTCGTCATGGGCACCTACGCGTGGAGGTCGTTCGGCTCGTCGACTTCCTTCACGCTGGAAAATCTCATTCCTAGCATGCATCTGAAGGACATGCTTTTCTGGGCTACGCTGAGCTATGCCTTTGGCGGCTGCGAGACGGGTTCGTTCATGGCTGACGAGATCAAAGACTCGCGCCGCACCATTCCGCGCGCGGTTCTGTTCGCAGGCTTAATTGTGACGTTTTGTTATATCGGGGGAACCGTAGCCGTATTGCTGGCTTTGCCCAGCAGCCAGGTCAACGATTTACAGGGGCTGATGCAGGCCATTTCGAAAACCGCTCTTCGCGTCGGATGGTTCAGCGTGATTCCCGTTTCCGCGCTGTTAATCTCCGTCAGCAACCTCGGCGCCGCCGGAGGGTTTCTTTCTTCCGTGGCGAGACTTCCTTTTGTTGCCGGCCTCGATCGATTTCTTCCACCTTCGTTCGGAAAGCTTCATCCGCGCTGGGGAACGCCTCACGTGTCGCTGTACGTGCAGCTGTTTGCGGGGGTATTGTTCGTGTTTCTCGGCCAGGCGGGCACCAGTGTGAAAGGTGCGTATGACGTCCTGGTAAGCATGGGGATCATCACGTACTTCATTCCCTATCTGTACGTTTTTGCTTCTATGTTCAAGGTTCAAAATGAAAAGGCGGGTCCAGAAGTGATTCGGGTCCCGGGCGGAAAGCCGATGGCGCGATTAGTCGCCTGTGTGGGATTCGCGGCTACTTCGTTCACGATTGCTCTCTCGCTTGTACCTTCGCCGGACGAAACCAATAAATTGTTGGCGGTCATCAAGGTTGTGGGGCTTTCGGGCATGCTGGTGGGAACGGGCTGGCTGCTGTATTTTTTGGGTAACCGAAAACGCAACGCTTCTGCCTCAAGCGCCTCGCCGTCTGTCTAGGCTTGGATGAGGCCGAGCCGTTTCATCACGTAATTGCGAATATCCAGGCTGGGATCTTCCATCGGCGCGTAGTAGCCAAACTTGTGGACGCGGGAACTGACGCCGCCCTGCACGCGCTCGCAGATGGCCCAGTCCTGACGATTGACCAAATCCCAGAAATCAACCGCGTCGGCCGGGTCAAATGCAGGCTTCGCGATTTCGTCTGGATGAAAAAGAAAACTGCAGACTATGCGCGTGCGATTCGGAGCCAGCGGCCAAAGGAGAAACGCCGCGACATGGTCGCAGGCAAGACTGAGCATCAGATTCGGGAAACAAAGCTCGCCTTTGTGGCGGACTTTTTCTTCTTCATTCAGACCGGGAAAGGGCGCGCGGTTGGTTGCTCCCGTTTTTGTAAAGGTATAGGCGCCGTCGCGGTGTGGAATTCCATCTTCCCAGGTGAGATTCGAACCGCCGGCTTTTTTGAAATCCGGGACAATCTCGCAGAGTTCGGGATGAAGGCCGCCGCAGTGATAGCACTCGTTGTAATTCTCCAGGATGAGTTTCCAATTGGCGGCCACATCGTAGGTGATGCTGCGGCCCGTTCGAAGCGCTGCGAGCGGATAACGCTGAACTCTTTCGACTGCGGGCCCGAGCTGCGAGCGCACGCCGCGTTTTTCCGCAGTCAGATTTTGCAAATTCAGATTCAGAAAGAAAAACCCGCCCCAGATATCCACTCCAACTGGATAGAGGGAGAATTCTTCTCTGGCGAAGCCTTCTGCTTCTTTCAAAAACGGCGCCCCGACGAGCTCGCCTTCCAGATTGTAAGTCCACTGATGATACGGGCAGCGGATCGATCCGGACGGCGTTACTCCGCCCGTCAAATTCACGTTCCAACGGGAATCCTGTGACGTCTCACAAAGCCGCGCGCCGCGATGGCGGCAGACGTTGTAGTGGGCGCGCAATTCTCCCTTCGTCGTTCGAACGACCAGAATGCTTTCTCCTGCTACTTCCAGCACCTTCGAACTGCCGGGCGAAGGCAATTCTTCTTCACGCCCGGCACAAAACCATTCCTGCGTGAAAATCAAATCCACCTCACGCCGGAACAGCTCGGGCGCCGTGTAGTAGTAGCTGGGAAGAGATCTTTCCAAACCGGTGGACCCTTTCCTGACGTGCGCCGCCACCTTTCTGCATACCACAATCAAAACATCTCTACTTACGAGCGAAAACGTCCCGAAGCACGGACCTGGCGGAGAACAGCTTCGAGAAAATTCTCGGTCCGCGGCCAGCCATAGATGCGAACCCCAAGTTTATCCGCGATGCGCGCGGAGATTTGCGAGGCCATCGAAGTACGCACGCCGGGATCCCAGCTGTTGCGGCGCTGGATAAACGTTTCAATGAGGCGCAATTCCTCAAGGGTGATACTCGAAGCATCGAAAGGGGGCAATGAAGCGTCGACCCCTGAATCCGCGATGGGACGCACACCTTCCAGGGATTTTTCGTGGACTACCACGGTGCCGGCAACCATGTCCCCCAGCCGTTTGCTTTGCTTGCTGAACAGCATGCTGATCAATCCGACGCCATACAGCGCGGGCAAGGAATCAACAATCCGTAGAAGATTGCGAATGATGGCGTCATATGCACTGATCGGCCGTCCATCATCTTTCATCACGCGCAACTGGGCATAGCGTTTGCCCGGAGTCTGCCCGTTCCAGATGGCTTCAAAAAAAGCGAAATAGGCGGAGTTGAGCAAGAAAATCCCGATGATCACTCCGGCGATCACCCACTGGGACGCCGAAGATCCAAACAAATTCAATCCCGGCAATATCATCACAGTGGCAATGACGAGGACGATCCCCACCGTCACCTGGATGGCGGTGTCCGCTGCTATTCCCAGGAATCGGCTGCCGATTCCCGCAAGAGGAAATTCCAGAGAAGTTTGCTCCGGCGTATCAATGGTAAGCTTGTCGGGAGAATCCATCCGTGATCTCCACTCACTGGATCGAAAAACGCCGCTTGTATTGGACGCGGCTCGAACGCCTCATGGAAATTAGCGGGCGAAAAGGCGGTTCGGCGCTGTCACCCGGCGAACTTCAGGAACTTGCTCTATTATACAGACAGACTGCTTCCGACCTGGCCAGCGCCCGGGAAGATCCTACCAGCAATCATCTGGCGCTTTACCTGAATCAACTGCTCGGACGCGCTCATAATCTGATCTACATGGGCCGCAAAGCCAGCGGTCGTGGGATGTGGACTTTTTTCAAGGACGAATACCCGGCCATTTTCCGCGAGACCTTTCCCGATACGCTTGCGGCGTTCGCAGTTTTCCTGGCGGCTGCTTTCGCCGGGTTTCTGATGGGCATCGCGGATCCCAGCTTTTCGCGGCACGTTCTGGGTCCGGGGATGATCGAAACGATCGAGAAACACAAGATGTGGACGGATTCGATTGTAACAGTCAAGGCCGCGGCCTCCAGCGCGATTCTCACGAACAATATCAGCGTCGCATTCGCCACGTTCGCACTTGGAATCACCGCAGGGATCGGTACCGTCTACATGATGCTGGTAAACGGGTTATTGATGGGAGTCGTGAGCGTGGCTTGCTGGCGCGAAGGGATGAGTCTTTCGTTGTGGAGTTTTGTCGCTGCGCATGGTGTGCTGGAACTTCCGGCCATCTTCATTGCCGGCGGAGCTGGCCTGGGAATCGCCCGCGGGTTGCTCTTTCCTTGGTCACTGCCGCGCCGCGAATCGCTGGTGCGCGCGGGCGCTCGGAGTGTGCGGCTGGTCCTGGGAACGATTCCGATGCTCTTAATCGCCGGCTTTGTGGAGGGATTCGTCTCACCATCGAATCTCTCATACTCGGCCAAATTCATGCTCGCGGGAGGCTTGTTCACGCTTCTTGTTCTGTATCTTCTTCGAAAGCCAACTGCAACCTCCTCGCCCGCCTCAAACACGCCAGCAGCTTTGGCAGCCTCCTGACTCAGATAAGGCTGCGCTCCTTCGCCAGCAAATATTGATTCACCACCGCGGAAGAAAGCTTGGTGGGGTCTACTTCCAGCGTAAGCGCGCCTTGCTGCCGGAGGGTGCGCAAGAGAATATCGCGGCGTTGCACAATTTCCTGTGCCGCGGCGATTCGAAACATCTGCGCTGCATCTTTCGGGCGCTCCCGGAGCATTCCGCGCAGCTCCGGCTGGCCGATCACGGTGAAGAGCACCAGGTGCCGCCGCGCCAGATGGACGGCGCTTTCGACAACTTCGGGAGTGGTCGCGGTCTCGGAAAGATCCGTAAGCCAAACCACCAGGCTGCGTCTCTTCTGGAGAATAGCGAGCGCCTCGACTGCGCGCCGATGATCCGCTTCCAATTCCTCGCCGCGAACTTGCGCCAGCGCTTCGAGAAGCGCGCGCACCTGCGAGGGGCCACGCCCTGCTGGCAGGCGATGCTGCACGCGGCGTCCATAGGCCAGCATCGCGATCTTGTCGCCGGAGTACAGAGCAACTTGCGCCAGCGAAAGAGCCGCACCCACCGCATAGTCCAGCTTGCTGAGGCCCAACACGCGGGCCCGCAGCAGGCGGCCTGCGTCGAGCACCAGCCAAACGGTCTGGCTGCGCTCGATTTGATAAGACTTGCTGATCAGCTTGGCGCGCCGCGCGGTGGCGCTCCAGCAAATGTCGCGCCACTCATCGGTTTCGCGATATTCGCGCAAGCTTTCGAATTCGCGACCCTGGCCGGGCAAATGCTTGTGCCGCTTCTCGAGCGCAATCTGCCGGCTTCGAATGAGATAGATGGTGTCGCGCTTGGACTCTTCTAGGTTGGGGTAAATTCGAATCGTCTGTTTTGTCGCGGCAGCGGCCCAGCGCTCGGCCAGTTGCCATGCGCTTTGATAGCGAAAAGAGATGGCTCCGAAAGTCACATCGCCGCGCTCGCGCGGGCACACGTCGTAGGTGACGGTTCCCATCCCTCCGTGCGGCGCGATGATCGTCAAATTCGGAATTTCGCCGCGCATGGAGACCGGCACATCGTCCTGCACTTCCGCAGTGATTGAGCATTCGCTCCGGTTCAGCAATTGCAGCGTGAGAGTGGCTTCGCCCGTCAATTGCAAAGTGGAATTCCAAACGCGGAGCATCTCCAACTGTTCCTGTTTTGGAAGCCGCCGCAGGTCCAAACCCCAGGCGCACAGCACCGCCGCATCCCAGGCAAGCATGGCAAAGAGAAACCTGGGATTCGCCCAGGCCGGCCCGAGCCACACTAGTCCGATGAGCAAAAGCAGAAAGAACCGCCGGCCGAAAGCAAACGAAATGCGGCCTGGAGCTCTTCCGCGTGCGCCAACGGTCGGCGGAGTGAGTTGTGAAGACGTTTTCATTTAGGAACTTCGACGGCTTTGATGACTTCACGAACTACCTGGTCCGCGGTCATTCCTTCAAGGTCGGCTTCGGGTTTCAAAACCAGGCGATGCCTTAGAATCGGGAGCGCGGCGACTTTGATGTCATCCGGGATGAGGAAGTCGCGGCCCTCCGTCGCAGCGATCCCTTTTGCAAAAGCCATGAGGCTGATGGCCGCCCGCGGGCTGGCGCCCAGGCTGACGGCCGGCCAATTGCGCGTGCGCGCGACCAGCGAAACGATGTAGCGGAAAAGCGCGGGCTCCACGCGCACGGCCGCGGTTTCTTCTCGCGCGCCGTGGAGCGTTTCCGCCGCTACCGGCTCAAACCCCACTTTCTGCAGTTCGCGCGGATCAAATCCGTTCTGCACATTTTGGAGGATCTGCACCTCCTGCTCCGCGTCCGGATAACCGATCCGGATTTTCGCCAGAAATCGGTCGAGCTGTGCCTCCGGCAGCGGGTAAGTGCCCTCGAACTCGATGGGATTCTGCGTGGAGAAGACGGCAAAGAACTTGGAAAGCTCATGCCTGGTGCCATCGATGGTGATCTGGCGTTCTTCCATGGCCTCCAGAAGAGCGGACTGCGTGCGTGGCGGCGTACGGTTGATTTCGTCCACGAGTAGAAGATCGGTGAAGATCGGTCCGCGATGAAGAGTGAACGCGCTGGTCGAAAGATTGAATACGTTGGCGCCGAGCACGTCCGCGGGCATCAGGTCAGGAGTGCATTGCACGCGTTGAAACTTCAGCTGGAAAATCTGTGCCAACGCCTTCACTGCCAGCGTCTTTGCCAGGCCCGGTACGCCCTCCACCAGCGCATGGCCTCCGACGAGGAGCACCAGAAACAACTGGTCGAGCGCGTCCTTCTGCCCCACGATTACTTTCGCCAGCTGGGCGCGAACGTGCACCGCCAAATCATTCGCTCTGTTCATCCCGTTTGCCTTTCGATTGGTTGCGCGCGCCTCACATCGAGGCGCGCCGTGTAGTCAAAGATTTCCTGCACCAAGGAGAGAGATTCATCGTCTTTCAGCTCGGTCATTCGAACGGCGCGCTCCGCGCGCTCAAGGGTTCCGCGGAAGGGCTGCTCCTTCCATCCCAGAGCTTCCCAAGCGCTGTGCGCGAGCGCGGGGGCAGGCACATCCGGAGCGAGCCCAAGTTGCCGCGTCAGCAGGAATCGCAGTCTCTGGTAGGCAATGTGCACAGCCGCCGTTCCCGCTTTTCTGGCCGCGTACAAATCTCCCAGCGTATCGACAAATTCCAGAGGGGAGAGCCGCGAAACTTTTGCAGGCATTCGCGTGGGACCGTGCCTTCGTGAAAATGTCGCTACAATCGCGATAAACACCAATCCCAGCTGGACCATTCCCCAGGGCAGCGGAGTTTGCCGAATGTAGGCCCACAGCGAGCCGTGCACTCCGTGGAAGTATTCGTCCCACAGAACGCGCATGCCATTCGCCGGTCCTATGGAGTTTAGAAACAGCGTCAAATTGCTCGCATCGCGGATTCCGCCATTGGTAAGCGGCGTGTTCGAGCCCCACCAGATCACTTGCCCTCGTCCAGACTGATAGTTCACGACAGCTGCCGTTTCCTTACTTCCGTAAATTACGAGGTGCGTGGGTAGATTGGGATGCCAATTGTCCGGCGAAATCATTTTGATCTCCGGTGCATCGATCGCCAAGTGAGAAGGTACCTGCGGTGTAAATGTTTTCTGCTCTTCGAACTCCTCGCCTTCCGTGAAAGATTCGGCATCGGGAAGAAGCCTTGCTGCGCTTGAACCCGTTGCCAGAATGCGGCCTCCGTCTCGCAGAAACTCACGGATTGCCGCGCGGTCATCCGTCGAAAACCCTATTAAGGGTTCCGCGAGAATCAAGACTTCGTGTGAATGATCCCCCGGGATTTCCGCGGGAGCGTTTTCCCATCGTTCGACTTTGTAGCCGGAATCCTGCAACACCAGAAAAGCAGCCTTCGCGCCGTCCCATGCCGCGGAATAGCTCGAAGGAAATGCGGAACCCCCCGCAGTCTTTGGCGGCGAGATCAGCGCAGAAGCGATCAACATCACAACCAGCAGCACGCCCGCGCCAATCAGGAGTTTGCGGTCGGCGCTGTCGAGGCCCTTAGGCATCCCATTTTCTCCAACTCTTCTTTGACGCGAAACCAATCGTTCGGCGAGGCTGGCCGGTAGCCGTACCAAATCAATTCGAAATGTGTCGTCAGCCCGCGGAGCATGCGTTCCTCATTCGGGTGATGCTCCAGAAGGCGCAGCGACTCGCGTGGCGTACGCGCGCGGTCTCGTGCCAGCACGTTGATATCTTCGAGCTTGGCCACAGCGGCCCAATAGGCACAGTGAATCGCTTCCCGGAAGTCTCCGCGCTCGGCGGCGGCCAACGCTTCTTCCACCCAGTGC